>SL_4KL_010_BRINEDRAFT_10002169_pt1 | contig 11077 bp, 9 predicted proteins | sample SodLak_010_BRINE_2_FD_10664 | JGI IMG/M metagenome (IMG submission 10664) | reverse complement strand
TGTATCGGCATGTACCAGTGCGTCGACGAGTGGGCGGCCTTCGAGAAGAACATGGACGACGGCAAGGCCGACCTCCTTGACGCCGAGGAAGTCGAAGACGACCTGTTCGTCCTTGAGGTCCCCGAAGAAGCCGAGTTCGACGCCGAATTTGCCGCCAGAGTCTGCCCGGTCGACGCGATTCAGCTCTACGATGACGACGGCGAGCAGGTCGTCTAACGCCGTTCGTCGGCTGTTTTTCTAACTCGATTTCGAGATCGCCTGATCGAGATCCTCGACAATATCTTGTGGATTTTCGATTCCGACCGACATGCGAACGAGATCGTTTGTCACACCCGCCGACAGCTTTTCGTCTTCGCTGAGCTGCTGATGGGTCGTTGACGCCGGATGAATAATCAGCGTCTTTGCATCGCCCACATTGGCCAACAGCGAGGCCAACTCGGTTGATTCGACCGTTCCACGAGCCGCGTCGTATCCACCGGCCAGTCCGAAGGTAATCATGCCGCCGTAGCCTCCATCGAGGTATTTCGACGCCTCCTCGTGGGTTTCGTGACTCTCTAATCCGGGATAGTTGACCCACGAGACCGCCGAATGCTCCTCGAGGAATTCAGCGACAATCTGTGCGTTTTCACAGTGTTTGGCCATCCGAATCGGCAGTGTTTCGAGCTTTTGGAGAACGATCCACGCGTCAAACGGTGACTGCTGGTTGCCCAGATCACGCAATCCACGGGCAATCGCCGCATAGGTGAATCCGGCATCGCCAAACGTTTCGGCGAAGTTGATACCATGGTACGCCGGGTTGTCGGCTCCAATTTCGGGATAGGCCTCGGCGTTGGCTATCCAGTCGAACGAGCCGCCGTCAATGAGCGCGCCACCGACAGTCGAGCCCGCACCGTGAATCCATTTTGTCGTCGACTCCCAGACGAGATCCGCTCCGTGTTCCAGTGGCCGGCAGAGCACCGGCGTTGCAAACGTGTTGTCGACGAACAGCGGTGTATCGTGCTCGTGAGCAATGTCAGCAATCCGTTCGATATCCGGCGTCACAAGCGCTGGATTCCCGATGGTTTCGAGATGCACGAAGGCGGTATCTTCGTCAATCGCCTCGGCGTAGGCCTCGTAATCGAGAGTGTCGACAAACCGGGTGGTAATCCCGCGTCGCTCAACGGTATGAGTCAGATAGGTGTAGGTCCCGCCGTACAGCGAAGAGGCCGAAACGATGTTGTCGCCAGCCTCTGCGAGCAGGAAGGTTGCGAGGTCGAACGACGCCATTCCGGAGGCGGTTGCAACCGCGCCGACACCGCCTTCGAGTGAGGCGAGCCGTTCTTGGAGACTGCCGACGGTTGGATTCATTAGCCGCGAATAGATATGTCCCGGCTTTTCGAGGGCGAACTGGGCGGCGGCGTCATCGGCATCCTCGAAAACATAGGAAGTCGTCTGGTAGATCGGCGGGGCCCGAGCACCCGTTGTCGGGTCGGGGTCGGTTCCAGCGTGGAGACTTCGGGTGTCGAATCGGTGACTGTCATCGGACATATCAGCTACTGAAACGAGCGGGTCGAACCTAAAGCCCACTGCTGATTCCCACTGAGAGACGACCGGGGGGCTGTGTTAGCCCGAAAAGAGGCTTGTGTGGACCGGTGCAAAGTCGGTCTCGTCGTCCTCAACCTCTTCTTCGTCGGTGTCGGTAATGGCGCGCCCCGAAAGCCCGTTGTCGAGGAAGTCTGCAACCGGTGGGCCGACGTTTTCGGGTTCGACGAGGAAAGCGTCGTGGCCATGATCTGATTCGACGACGTGGTGTGCCACTGGCACGCCAGCCGTCCGAAACGCGCGGGCGAGTGCTTCAGACTGTGCGACCGTGAAATGCCAGTCGCCGGTAAACGAGACGAGTAGCGCCTCTCCCTCAAACGCTGAAATCGCGCGGGCGGCCGTTCCATGTCCCTCCGCGAGGTCGTAGTCGTCCATCGCCCGCGTGAGATACAGATAGCTGTTGGCGTCGAACCGGCCCGTAAACTGTTCGGCGTTGTAATCGAGATACGATTCAACCTCGCGGTACGGGAAAAACGCTCCTGCACGGTCCGGTGGGAATAGCGCGTCACCGGCGTCGATTCCGCTGTCGCGACCTGCTGACCGCCGGCCGAATTTTCGATCCATCGACGCCTTCGAGAGATACATGACGTGACCAAGCTGACGAGCGATTGCCAGCCCCTGTTTCGGCTGACGCGTCTCCTCGCCATCGGTGCCGTAGTAGTCGCCACCGTTCCAGTTCGGGTCGCCCCGAATGGCCCGACGGGCGATCGCATCGAGTGCGAGACACTGTGGATCGAGCTGGCCGGCTGCCGCAACCGGCGCGATGAGTTCGGCATCGTCGGGGAACTGTTTGGCCCACTCTAAGACGTTCATGCCGCCGACGCTCCCGCCGATAACCAGCCGGAGCCGACCGACCCCGAGGTGATCGAGCAGCCGGCGCTGTGCGCGCGTCCAGTCGCTAATCGTCACCGGGGGAAACGCCGTTCCCCACGGTTCGCCGGTTTCGGGATTCACCGATGAGGGGCCCGACGAACCGTAACACGAGCCTGGCACATTCGCGCAGACCACATAGTATTCGGTCGTATCGATGGCTTTGCCGGGGCCGACGATGTCGCCCCACCAAGCGCGCGCTTGCCCCGCCGTGCCGGGGGTGTTGTAGCTCGCAACGTTTTGGCTGCCGGTCAGCGCGTGACAGACCAACACCGCGTTGTCGCCGGTAAACTCGCCGTAGGCCTCATAGGCGATCGTCATCTGTTCGATCGACTCGCCACATTCGAAGCGGAACTCGCCGACGTCGATGGCTCCGCGGTCGACATCGGTTGCACTCATGGGCTTGCTCCCGTCTTACTGGCTGATATGCGTCGGAATCTCATTATGTCCTCTGTGATGGCTCCGGTTATTGGTGTTGCGCTGCCGCCGCCAGTCCGGCGTCGAGATCCGCGAGAATGTCCTCGACGTTTTCGATCCCGACCGAGAGCCGGAGCATGTCGGGGGCGACGCCTGCGGCTCGCTGTTCGTCCGCACTGAGTTGGGCGTGGGTTGTCGAGGCGGGATGAATAACGAGCGTTTTCGCATCCCCGATGTTGGCAAGGAAGCTCGTGAGTTCGACTCCCTCACAGAAGGATTTCGCCGGCTCGAAGCCGCCCTCGACGCCGAAGGTGACCATGCCGCCGTAGCCATCGAGATACTGCGTGGCGTTGTCGTGTGTTGGATGGTCTTCAAAACCGGGATAGGTAACCCATGCAACCCGGGGATCATCTCGCAGGAAGGCCGCGACCTCGTGGGCGTTCGAACAGTGTCGATCCATCCGCAGGGGCAACGTTTCGAGTCCCTGCATCGTCTGCCAGGCATCAAACGGTGACTGCTGGTTGCCGAGCGCGCGAACCGCGCGGTGGCGTGCGGCGAGCGTAAAGGCCCGCTCGCCGAATCGCTCGGAGAAATCGAAGCCGAAGCCGGGATTTTCGCCTGCCAGTTCCGGATAGTCCGCATCGGGGTGGTCCCACGGGAAGGTTCCTCCATCGACGAGAATCCCACCGACGGTCGTTCCCGAGCCGTGGATCCACTTCGTTGTCGACTCCCAGACAATGTCTGCACCGTGTTCGAGCGGCCGGCACAGACATGGCGTTCCGAAGGTGTTGTCGACGACGAGCGGGACAGCGTGATCGTGTGCAATGTCAGCGAGTCGCTCGAAATCCGGCGTCACGAGCGACGGGTTGGCAAGCGTTTCGACGTGAACGTAGGCGGTGTCGTCATCAATCGCCTCGGCGTAGGCGTCGTATTCGAGCGTCGGCACCGTGCGGGCTTCAATGCCGCGCCGCGGTGCCAACTTCGAGAGGTACGCGCCGGTCCCACCGTACATGTCGCTGCTGGCGACGACGTTGTCGCCGGATTCGGCCAATATCGTCGTCGCCGAGTCGAGTGCAGCCATGCCGGCGGCGGTTGCAACCGCGCCGACACCACCTTCGAGCGCCGCGAGTCGGGCTTCGAGCTGGCGGACCGTCGGATTTGATACCCGCGAGTAGACGTCACCTTCCTCGCGGAGCGCATAGAGTTCCGCGGCGGTCTCAGCGTCGTCAAACACATAGGAGGTGGTCTGGTAGATCGGCGTCGCCCGTGCGCCGGTTGCCGGATCGGGCTCCGATCCAGCGTGCAGACTCCGCGTGTTGAAGCCCTCGGTCATGTATAGTACGCATATCTCTCTAAATGTTTATGCACGACAGTTACGGCAAAGGCTGCCGCTGTGTTTTTTATGTTGACATGGTTCACGGTGAGGAAGTCGAAACAGTCGTAATCTCGAATCGTGCCCCGCCGTGCGTACTGTCAGTGATTTCGATGTCCCACCCATGCGCCTCGATAATCCGCCTGACGACGGCCAGACCGATGCCGGTTCCACCATCATCGGTGCTGTAGCCGAATTCGAATACTGACTCTTGCTCGGCGGCTGGCATCCCTGTCCCGTCGTCCTCGACCGCAAACCCACCGGGAAGCCCGGTGAGATACACCGTCGTCGCCGATCCGTGTTCGTTGGCGTTTCGAAAGAGGTTCTCGAAGGCCTGTTTAAGACGCCGTGGATCGGTTTCAACACGTTTGTCGGTCTCAATTTCGAGAGCCATCCCCGCCGTGTGGGCCGTTTCCCACGCCTCTGTGGCACACTGTGTGAGCGAAACCGATTCTGTTTGCTCGATATTTTGTCCCTCTCTGGCGACCGTGAGCAGCATTGAAATGAGTTCTTCCATCCGCTCGTGTGCTCCACTTACGCGCGCGAGCCGCTTTCTGGCCGTTTTGGTGTCCGGATCGTCTTCAGCTAACTGTTCGTCAATAATCCGTGTCCAGCCATCGGCAGTTGTCAGTGGATTCCGGAGGTCGTGTGAAATAATGTCCGCAAACTCTTCGAGCCGTTCGTTTTGTTCCCGAAGCTTCTGTCCACGCTGTTTTCGACTGGTAATCTCACGCAACACCACAACGTACCCCTGGGTCAGGCCAAACTGGTCAGTCACCGCGGTTACCTCTAGATCGTAAATATATGTACCACCAGCCGTCTCCTTGGCGAACTCGACATCCGATTCTGTCCCCGAGATTGCGGTCTGAAGTACGCTGGCAAACTGTTTTTCGTCGATCGCGTCGACCGCGAGCGACTGTGTCAGTCCGCTAATCAACTGCTCGGCAGCCCTGTTGTAATCGGCGATGACGAATTCCGGATCGATAATCAGCACCGGATCGCTCATTTCTTTGAAAAACCGGGTCACAATCACCGGTGCCAGCTTCAAAAAGTCATACCGGTAGAGCGCCCAGCCAACGGCAATCGCTTGGATGTTAAAGAGAATTGGTGTCGGATCAACCAGCGGGTGAATCCGATAGCCACTGGTGAACAGAATCGCCGAAGTGACCACGACGACCCCTGTGAGGAAGATAATGAGGGCTTGGTACCGGTAGACCGTCTGGGTCCGGAGCGAAAACCGTCCCAAAAAGACGAGCGACGTGACCACCAGCCCTGCACTCACAAGCAGTTGCAGTTCGGTGATAACGCCCGCCGATTCGATCGCGAACGTCACTGCGCCAAGCTGCTCGACAGTCACTGCACTAATAACGAGACCTTCGGGATTGAGTGCGACGAAGATGCTAAACACCATAGCCTCGAACGTCAGTACCCACCAGATCCACCGCGGAATCCACTCACTATCGCCCGTGTACTCGCTGACGAACAGGAGCCATGCGACGCCGGCTAGCGTCGACATCAATGCCTTCATCACAAGCCCAAACTCGGTGAGAAAGCTCCCAGCCCCAATGATCATCAGTAGATACGAGCCCGCCCACAGACAGTCCGCAGTCATGAGAAGACTATAGGACTCCGAAATCGGGTGGCTGATCTGGTATCTCGAATACAGCGCGAGCAGCCCGCTGACGACTACCGCAAGGAAGACAAGCGAGACGATGACGAGACTTAGCAGTACGTCATCAATCATTATCTATTTGCACAACAGTCTCGAATATATATACTAGTGGTTCGGTGATCTGTCTATAAAATGTATTTTTGATTCGATTCCGATGCTTGCTGCGGTGTTGATCCCCGCAGTCAGTTACAGTCCGAGCCAAGTCATTTCAGTCCAAGTCAAGCACCCTGCGCCCCGACAAACAATCCAACTGAATCCAACTGCTTTTTTCACCAACCGTCCGTAGCTGAAGACAATGAGCCACTCTGACGATCCGGACAATCCTTATCTCCGGGATCCACCAACCGATTTCGAGCCGGTCGAAGCGCTTTCGCAGGCCGATGCCGAACGCCAAGTCAGCCAGCTTCGAGACGCAATCCGCGAGCACGATTACCGGTACTACATTGAGGCCGATCCGATTATTGCTGACCGCGTCTACGACCTGCTGTTTGACCGCCTTTCTGATCTCGAAGACGCTTTCAACTTGGTTGCGCCCGACAGCCCGACCCAGCGGGTTGGCGGCGAGCCCGTCGACGAACTCGACACCGTCGAACACACCGCCCCGATGCTTTCGATCGGCCAGAGCGGCGAGGCGAGCGATGTTCTGGAGTTCGACGCTCGCGTCGGCCGACAGCTCCGCGCCGAGGGCTTTGACCCAGACGGAATCGGCTACGTCTGTGAACCGAAATTCGACGGTATCTCGCTCGAAATCGTCTACGAGGACGGCCGGCTCGTCCGTGCAGCAACCCGCGGCGACGGGTATGAGGGCGACGACGTCACCGCTCAAGCCCGGCGGATTCGCTCGATCCCCCAACGGCTCCGCGGCGCGTTTCCCGACTTCCTCGCGGTTCGCGGCGAGGTCTTCATGCCGAAAGACGGCTTTCGCGAACACAACCGCGAACGGGTCGAAGCCGGCGAGGAGCCCTTTGCCAACCCGCGAAACGCGACGGCGGGCTCAATCCGCCAGCTCGATCCAACAGTCGTTGCCTCCCGGCCACTCGACTGTTTCGTCTATGGAATTATGGCCTACGAAGACGATTCCCAGCAACGGCCAGACACCCAATGGGGTGAACTCGACGCCTTCCGATTGTGGGGCTTTTACGTCGACGAGCGTGCCGAACAGGTCGCCGACATCGAGGCCGCCATCGATTACCGCGACGAGCTCATGGCCGCCCGCGACGACCTCAATTACGAAATCGACGGCGTCGTGATCAAGGTCGACGACATCGCAGCCTGTAACGCCCTCGGCAATACGGCCAGAGAAACCCGTTCGGCCTTCGCCTACAAGTTCCCCGCTCGAACCGAAGTCACCCAGATCACCGATATCGTCGTCCAAGTCGGCCGAACGGGCCGGCTCACACCGGTCGCACTGCTCAAACCCGTCCAAGTCGGTGGCGTCACCGTCTCGCGGGCGACGCTGCACAACCCCGGCGAAATCGAGTCACTCGGTGTCGATGTCGGCGACACCGTCCGCGTGCTCCGCGCTGGCGACGTGATTCCCTACATCGAGGAGGTCGTTGAGGCCGCAAGCGACGAGACCTTTCAGTTCCCACCGACCTGTCCGTCCTGCGGGAGTTTCGTTGAACGCGACGGCCCGCTGGCGTTCTGTCCGAGTGGCCTAGCCTGCGAAGCCCAACTCGAACGCAAAATCGAACACTACGTCAGCCGAGGCGGCCTCGATATCGATGGCTTTGGCCCCGAACGCATCGCCCAGCTGCGCGAGGCTGGACTCATCGACTCGTTGGCTGATCTCTATCAGCTTCGCCGCGACGCTCTCACCGAGCTGGATGGCTGGGGTGAGAAAAGCGCCGACAACCTGCTCGAAGAGATCGACATGGCCCGCGAGCCACAGCTCGACTCTTTTCTGACGGCGTTGTCGATTCCCGAGGTCGGTGGCTCGACGGCATCCGCGCTCGCCCGTGAATTCGGCTCGCTCGACACCGTGATCGAGGCCGGCCCCGACGAGTTGGAGGCCGTCGACGACGTCGGACCGATTGTTGCCGAAAAAATTCGGACCTTTTTCGCCAACCCGAACAACCGCTCGGCACTCGAGGACCTCCGGGCCGCCGGCGTCGAGCCACAGTCAGTCGAGGTAGATGCCGGAAGCGACGAACTCGACGGGCTCACGTTCGTCTTCACGGGCTCGTTGGCCGTCTCCCGCGGTGACGCCCAAGAACATGTCGAAGCCAATGGGGCGAACGCAACCGGTAGCGTCTCCGGGAACACGGACTATCTCGTTGCCGGTGACAACGCCGGGCAGCGAAAGCAGAATGATGCGGCCGACAACGACGTGCCCGTGTTCGACGAAAAGGAGCTTACCGAGTTCCTCGCAGCCCGCGGTATCGAGTGGCCGCCTGGCGAGTAGCGTTCCCAACGAGGGGTTCGACTGGTTTCGGTACCCTACAGATCTCGCCGTTCAAACAACAGCAGGCCAACGAGCGGCGCTGCCAGCAGCCAAAACAGGAGCATTGAGATCGCCGCTAGTTGGAGGTCTGCGGCTTCACCACTGAGGAACTGCCCGCTCAGAACGGCTCCCGAAAGCCCCTGATAGGCCGACGACGGATTGCTAAGCCACAACAGATTGCCCGCCGTTTCCGCGCCGAGTGGAAACCAGTCGGGCAGTGAGGCCAGTGCCAGCTGGAGTCGGAACTGAATCGCTCCCCAGAAGGGAACGAACAGGAAGTAGAGCCCGATTGCCCCACCGAGGGCGATTCGCTGGGAGGGGGCCGCGGCCGACCAGCCGACCGCGATAGCGACGAACACCGATGCCAAGAGTGCAACCAGCAGGGTGTAGCCGAGATACGCCCCCATTTCGAGCGTAAACGGTCCGACGGCGAGAATCACCGCTGGCAGAATGAAGCCGACGATGATCGCCGTCGATAGCGCGGCCGACCGGCCCGCGACTTTGCCGAAGACGACGTCTGCTCGTGAGTGTGGAAGCGACAACAGCAGCTTCAGCGAGCCGCTTTTTCGTTCGCCCGTGATGGCGTTATAAGCGATGACAAGCGCAATCAACGGGACGAGTGTCCCGATAAACAGGTCTCCAGAGAGCTGCAAGACGGCATTCGCACTCGCTGTTTCGCCCGGTTCGGGTCGGACGATATACGCAAACGCAGTCAGCAGTAACACGAACAACGCGGTTAGTCCGACGAGCCATCGCGATCGGATCGAGTCCTCGAAGTCCTTGCGGGCGACAACGAGCCAGCTCATTGTGCGCCCTCCGGTGGCTTCGCGGTCTTGTCTGGCTCCGTTTGCTCGGCTGTCGGCGCTGTCTCACCAACAGTTCCCTCACCCTCCGTATAGGAGAGAAACAGCTCTTCGAGCGAGGTGGAGTCGGTTTCGATATCCAGAATCTCGATGCCCGCCTCGCCGAGCGTCGAAATAACGGTTGTCTTCGTTGCCGACTCACAGGCAACCGTCACGACGGTGCCGTCAATGGCGGCTCCCGACACCCCTTCGAGCGCCCGGACCGCATCGAGGTCGTCGTCAGTTGCACCGCTGACGGTCAAAATAAGTGTCTCCTCGCTGTCGGCGCTCGTCCGCAGCCCCTCCATGCTGTCTTCGACGACGAGTTCGCCCTCGTGCAAAATCCCGACCCGGTCGCAGACGGCTTCGACCTGTCCGAGAACGTGACTGGAAAAAAAGACCGTTGCCCCCCGGTCGGCTTCGGCGGTGACGATGTCACGCATTTCCTTGGCTCCGCCGGGATCAAGCCCCGAGGATGGCTCGTCGAGAATCAGCAACTCGGGCTCGTCGACGAGGGCCATCCCGAGGGCGAGTCGTTGTCGCATCCCTTTCGAGTAGCCACCGGCGTTGCGGTCGGCCGCCTCGCTCAGCCCAACGCGGCTAAGGATTTCGTCGGGGTCGTCGGCTGCCTTTTTCGAGTCGATCGCGAACTCGATGTGTTTTCGGCCGCTGAGCCGGCTGTAGACGTCAAACCCTTCCGGGAGGACGCCGGTTCGTTCGCGGATCGAAACCCCCGCGTCGGCGACTGACTGGCCGAGTACTTCGACTGTCCCCTCGGTCGGTCGGACAAAGTCCAGTAGCATGTTGATCGTCGTCGACTTTCCCGCGCCGTTCGGTCCGAGAAACCCGTATATTTCACCCGATTCAACGGTCAGGTCGATGTCGCGGACGGCGGTGATATCACCGTACCGTTTCGTGACGTTGGAGAGCTTGATGGCTGGCATCTGGCTCTATTTTGTCCGGGGTCGTGAATAAAACGTTGTGACTCTCCGAGCGGAATCCATTTACTATCCCGATGTGACCTATCAGCTGTTCCGTGGACACCCTCTTGTTTGTCGCTCTTTGGCTGTTCGCCGCAACAAACCTCGATATAATCGTCGTCATCAGCGCGTTCTGTGCGGACAACGATTATCGAATTTGGGAGGTGTTTGTTGGCCACTACGTGAGCTTCTGTCTGGGGCTCACTGCAGCAGTACTGGGTGCGCTGATCGCTGCTGATCTGCTCGATGGCTGGGCGTTTCTGTTGGGAATTATCCCACTGAGTCTCGGCCTCTGGGGGCTGTTTCGTCAGCCGCCCGAAACAACGATCGAAGCGTCTCCGGTCGTTTCGAATACAGTCGGCCGGATCGGGGTAGTGGCCGTGACTGGAATTGGCCTGAGCGGCGAAAACATTGCGGTGTATATCCCGTTCTTCGCCGACCTGTCGTTCGGCGAGCTTGCGGTCGTTGTCGGTGTCTATCTGGTCGGTGCTGGCGTCGTCTTTCTCCTCAGCCTATTGCTCGTCTATCGGGTCGCAGCCGACGGAATATCGGATCGACTCGACCGCTGGCTCGTCCCGAGTGTGCTTGTTGTCATCGGCATATACGTTCTCGCGACTGGCGTAGTTGTGAGTTAGCTGAATTGCGGTGCGAATTGTGAGCCAGCTGAATTGCGGTGCGAAAATAGACCGTTGCACAGCAGCCCCACAGCCCCGCGGTTTAGCGTCCAGAACTACGGGTTGTGACCAAGGACACTCACGGCTGCGGCGGCTCACCATCATAGCCGTCGTGATCGGTAAAGAAATTCAACATCGCAAACTTCAGCTTCTCGGGACTGATGTCGACCAACTCGGCGCGCTCTTCGGTCGGAAAGCTTCCGCGAACCCCGTATTTCCCCATATC
>SL_4KL_010_BRINEDRAFT_10002165_pt1 | contig 11094 bp, 8 predicted proteins | sample SodLak_010_BRINE_2_FD_10664 | JGI IMG/M metagenome (IMG submission 10664) | reverse complement strand
ACCCTGCACACGCTGCTCGACCCGTTCGATACGGTGATCGACACCCGCACAACCGACGAGGGCTGGGAGATGCGCCTCCGGGACCGGAGCTCGTCGCCAACATCGTGGCAGCAGTTCTGAGGTGGGCCGACCGTCGTAGCAGTCCAGAATATCGACAACGCTGACTAATCACGCTCAGCGAATACCAACACAATTAGGAAGGGAGTTTTTGCCCGATGCGTGCCTACAGTAGTCCGAGGTACCGGGGACAGGAGTCACCGGCCAGAGTATCCCCCGCTGTGGCCGGTCTGCTGTCAGTCCCCCAGCCCGGTACTGCGCGGTTTCTCTGTGATAGCTGGCAGGTCCCCCCTCCTGCGAGCGTTTTCGTGCCTACACACAATGGTCGAGCGACACCGCTGGGCCTTCTATCCGTTTGTGGTGTTACTTTCTGGTCTGGGAGAAACTGCTGGGTTGTTGCAATGTGACAACTGGTATGCTTGCTACTCTTCTGAGTCTTCGTCAGCGTCGAGTCGTCGTTTGAGAACATAGCCTGCCCCACCAAGACTGGCCAGCGCGCTTCCAATTACGTAGCCCGGAATAGAATCGTCTGCTTCTTGATCCAAACGGCCGTCTGTTTGGGACTCTTCTATTAGGATCGTTGTCTCACTCCCGTCGCTTCCACCATTTGCGGATTCGACTGTGACAACAACTGTCTCGACATTACTGATACCTGACCACTCTTGGCTTGTTGTTTCACCTCCATTCAGCGTACCAACAGTAGCGGTTCGTTCTTCTTTGTCTCCATTCGTGTATAGATCGACTGTGAGACGGACGTCTTCGGCGGTCTGATCGCCAACGTTTGCTACTGTCGCACTTATATCGAAGCTCTCGCCAGCATCTGCTGTATTCGGTGCTTCGATAGATTCGACGGCCACTTGTGGCGGTACTTCCGTTTCGGTCGTCGTCTCAGCTGCACGAGTGGCAGCCTCTTCGTACGTCTCTTGTTGTGTTTGGACCCGATCACCAAGCTCTTGTAACTCTCCAGCGACATCTTCTGCGGGTTCTTGGGTCGCTTCTTCCGGTTCATCCTCTTTTTCTGTCGGCTCTTCGGATTCGAGACTGTGTAAGATCGATACCGCTTCCAACAAAAATGCGGCCCGCGACATCTGCGTTTCTGCTCCGGTCTGCAGATGTCCGGTCAACTCCGCTATGGTCTCGTCTTCGATATCCTCATTCTGTCTGGCAGCTGCCGACCGGCGAATGTCGCTTCGTTCGGCGGCTCGCAACTCGTCAAATCTGTCTACAATGTCTTCCAAAATGGCTGTTGCCGCTTCGATATCACCTGTCTGTGCCTCTGATACGAGATCTTCGATGAGCGTTCCAATTGTTTCGTCACTCATACTGACTCCCTCCCAACGATGCTGTCTACAGACTCATATGACTCGTCAACAACGGATTCTACCAAGACGATGCCTTGTCCAGTGTTGAAGCCCTGTCGGACAATCGGGAGTCGATCCCAGATGAACGCCGCCAACTCCTGCAAAACAGACCAGGTCTCTGACAGTCCTGCACGCTTGAGATCTAGCACAATATCAATAAGGTCCAATAGACCTTCGTGCTCTCGGGTCATCGAATCTTCGAGATCTGCGGCGTTCTGGTTGATTCTCCGGAGACCATTATTTCGGTTGATACTGGCACCGTCCAACGAATTCTCATACGTTGCATCATCCGCCCACACAGCAGCGGTCGTATTCTCAATACTCAGTTCAGTCTGCTTACGGTAGCCCGGAGACGACTCGGCCAGTAGATTCGAAGAGCCATCTTCTTCCAGATTTTGTTGACTACTTGAACCAAATTGCTCGGCAACAGGATCGACAAGTTCTTCAACAATCGAATGGATATCTCCACTGGCAACGTCGGCGGCTAGCTCATAGGTTGCGACGGCTTGTTGAGCGAGTTCGATTGCTTCCTGCTCGATGGCATCAACTTCGTCTTTCATGAACCCGACCGTCTGCTCGACAATCAAATCCTCGACGGCGTCGATGAGATAATCCAGCGCTGAGCTGATGATCTGCTTAAATCCCGTCAGTTCGGCCAAGCTTTGTTTAATTTCTTTGATACCGAACTTCCATTCGACGATTCCCTGAAACAGGGACGCGTACGTTTGGGTCGCCATATTATAGTCGTCAGCCTCCTCGTCACGAGGCGCGCTCTGACCGGTCACCACGAGTGCGCGGGTAATTACTTCTTCAGCCATAATCAGCCGTTCAACTGCCTCTTCAGCCTGCTCGGTTTCGACCTCGTCGTCTGCCAACAGCGACTCGTACTCGTCGAAGAGTGCCTCCACCGCGCCTTTTTCTTCGATATCGCTGACAGAAATTGTCTCAAGGTGTTCTGCAATCTCACGTTTTTGTTCGCGGAACTCTTCTAGCTTCGTTTCAATCGCCAGCTCAAGTGACTCAGTTTGGGTTGTGTCCTCCTCAACTGTGATTTCGGTTGTGGCCGTCTCGTAGCCTGGTTTCGTCGCCTCCAACTGGAACGTTCCTATTGGGACTTCAGTAAGTTCGTATTCGCCGCTTTCGTTTGTGGTCGTCTCTGCGACAGAGTCATCATCCTCGATTATCTGTACCGTCGCATCGGATAGTGAGGTGTCCTCGGAGTCCGTGACGAATCCAGTAATACTGCCAGTCTCGTCAATTGGTTCATCTTCGTCTTGTATTGACACAACCTCAATTTCGTCAACTAGTAGTTCTCTACCATGATTATTTTGTCCAGAGCTAGCAACAATGGTGCCTGTTTCGTTATCAATTTCAGAAGAAATCTGCCAGTCATTAGGTTCTGATGTCTCGTACGGCCAAACCTTCGCTTTTGCAGTTCCCTCACCGTCAAACCGAATTCGGAACTCTACCCATTCTCCAATGAATGCATCGTCTATTGTCTCCCCAGATACAGATGTCCAAGTTGTGGTTCCAAAGCCTATTGCATCAGATGAAGGGTCAATCTTCAGAATAACCCGGTCCTCTCCTTGAATGCCGAATCTGTAATTATATGCGGTATCGATAACGGCCTGGTAGACTCCCTGTATCTCAAACTCATCGTGAGTACTCACTTCGCCTGCAGCTTGCCAGCCAATCCTACCGGTGCTTCCGTCACCATCTTCGGAGTCGGTTATTTTGGCGACATTGTCGGTCACAATACCTCTTTCCTGAGTTGACACGTCACCGTTGACTTCCCAATCATCGAGGCCCTGCTCAAAGTCTTCATACATGTCTGTAACTCGACCATCATCGCCCGTATCTCGACCATTACTACTCTCGGAGGTTGCCTCGAAATTGTCCCAAGTAAAGTAAATTGAATCTTCGTATCGACTTGGTCCAGACCCACCCCAATTCCGTGATCGCATCTCAACGGTATGGATACTTACTTCCTGATCCTCATACGGTTTTAAATCGCTGTACGTATTCCCATTCACAGTAACTAAAAACGTGTTGTCGCTTTCCGCAGCAATAGTAATGTCGTATTCTGTGCCTTCTTCGAATGGCTGGAGTTGTTCTGATTCGCCGCCACGCCATTCGAGAACCATATCTTCGTGATCGAAACGAACATACCCGTTCCGATCACCATTTGCATCGTTTACTCGGAACCGATTATTGTTCCAATCCGATGCATCAAGGTCACCGGTTAGTCTGAATGTTGCTGATACTGCCTGTACAGCACCACTAAGTTTCGAATCTATGTCAGGACTTTGAACGTAAATTCCGTCATTCAAACACTGGATTTGTGGCGAGTAATTACCAGCAATCGAGTCGTCGTCGATAGTAAATTCGTAAACGTGACCTGAAAAGCCATACCGATACTTTTGGCCGTTTCTGACCTCTATTTTTTCCCAACCTTGTTTTGTTCCATCTTCCCAATCATATTGGATCGTATTTTTTGTCGGTTCACTCTGTAGGCTCGACTGCGACGCTACGCCCGTTCCCGCATTAACAGTTGTTCCGATAGTTCCTGAACCAAATACTAACAGGAGAGTTCGACGGTCTATTGCATATTTACCCATATAATCACCTCATCGATCACAGTTGATTGAAATATTTTCAAACCTTTCATTACCGTATAATTTGTATTGTGTCATAATATATTGTAATTTTAACCTGTATATAATATTTGTGATGATCAAGAATTCATAGTATTTTTATTCGTTTGGCTGATAAGTTCCCCGAGAGAACCACTGTTACAGATCGCTCATGAGTAGCAGATCGAAGAGTTCAGGGCGTCACTCGAATAGCGTGTTTGGGTGCGTCTCGATCCGGAGTTCGACACCCTGTCCGCCAAGGTGTTCGCCGCCAGCAGTCGCTAGTTGCTGAACCGATGTTCCGGGTATATCTGTTACCGGACACTCCAGCACAACCGCCAGACCATTGTCGTTGCCGCCCACAGCATTAGTATGGGATTCCACACGTTCGACCCGAGCAAGGCCGACCGTCTTGAGGACCCGACTCGCTTTCGGTTTTGCTCCCGCGAAGAGCTGCTCGGCGCGCTCGGGACCGGCCCTACCCACCTCCTCGACCTCGGCAGCGGCACTGGTTTTTATACCCGCGAGCTGGCTCCCTTTTTCGACCGTGTTTCGGCGGTCGACATCCAGCCAGCGATGCACGAGCTATTCGCTGAGCAGGGCGTTCCCGACTCCGTCGAGCTCGTCGAGGCCTCGACTGCCGACCTTCCGTTCGCCGCTGGATCGGTCGACGCCGCGGTCTCGACGATGACGATTCACGAACTGCCGCTTGCCGAGACGCTGGCCGAACTCCACCGCGTGCTGCAGCCCGACAGCCCCCTCGTCTTCGTCGACTGGTCGGCCACCGGTCGCGGTGCGGCAGGCCCACCACTCGACGAACGCCATCCGGTCTCGACGGTCACGCAGGCTCTCGAAGCCGCCGGATTTAGCCTCGACCGTGCGGTCGATCGCTCGGAGACGTTTTTCCTCAGCGCGAGCCGGTAGCCGACGGGGTTGATACTACGAGGTCCTGGTGAGCCGAAGACTGCTGTCGAGGCTCCTCCTGTGTTGGGTATCTATGGGCTGTCGCGGATCTTTTTGAGTAGTTTTAACATAACTGTCTTGTCATTGGGAGTATGCAGTTCCGACGAAAATTCTTGGCCACTGTTAGTTCAGTAACCACAGTCGCAGTTGCTGGCTGTAGCGAGGCTGATTTGGGCGACATTGGCGGCGATGATACGTCGAGTGAGGCAGAACCCGGAGACGACGAGTCCGACGCAGATGAACTGACAGACGCAGAAGCTGCAGTTGATCAGTATCGGACCGCAGTAGTTGCAGGCGATGCAGACGAGCGCAACGAAGTCGTCTCTGAAGACGGAGATTCGACACGTTGAGGATGATCAACTGGAAGAATTTGATACTGATGTGGAGTGGTATGAACTACGAGAAGTAACCACAGACGAATATCAAAACGAGACAGGAGACGAATTCGACCACGAGCAGGCTGAAACAACGCTCGACGATACGGGCGGCGAGGAGTATACAATCGTCGAGTGGACTGAGGAGTATATATTCAATGCGGTGAGATACGATTATGAAGCATATATTTTACTGCACGAAATCGATGGAGCGTGGCTGTTGATAGATTTCATCCAGGACACAACCGATGTGGAACCCGAATCGTTCACAGGTGCCAACAGCCCGGAAGCCGCAGTCGAGCAGTATCTCACNGCAGGCNTNGATGCTGATCCAGAGGCTGGCAACAGGATTTTACATCCTGAAGACCCGGANTTCCCACTCGACCAACAGTTCGAGTTCCCGCCAGATCTGACACTCCATGCGTTCGAAGAAGTAACTACAAGAGAATTGGTTTTACAAGCCAGCTATACGCGCGAAGACCCCAGTGAAGAACAAATCCAACAGGAAGTAGACCGATTTGATGAAGTAGCTGATTCGATTTTGGACGAGACTGGGGCTGAAAATCATGCGTGGGTGCTTGTCTCAATTGAAGAAGACGGTGACGAACGGGATATTGGATGGCCTGCAGTGCAGGACGACGGTGGGTGGTATGCCGCTTCAGAATAATTTTGGTATCTGACTGATCTACGTGCTGAGAATACGATCCCTGTGGTCAGCTGATTCGTCTACCGAGTAGCTCGTGGTGCCCGTATTCTTAACCTGTTGGCTGGCTACTGTCGGCGTATGATCACTGCTGGCCGCATGGCGGCGGTCGACGCCAACGCCGCCGCGCTCGGTGTCTCGCGCAAACAACTCATGGAGTCCAGCGGCAACGCCGTCGCCCGTGCCGTCCGCACTGAACTCGACCCCGGAAGCCGGGTCGTGTTGGTCTGTGGGCGGGGAAACAACGGTGGCGACGCGCTCGTGGCCGCCCGCTTCTTAAAAGAGTACGCCGTCGAGACCGTTCTGTTGGGCCGCCCCGAGCGAATCAGCACCGCAATCGCCCGCGAGAACTGGGCGGCACTCCAGGCTGCGGAGTTCCGGACCACGACGCTCACCGACACCAGCCAACTCGACGACCTGCATCTCGAAACCGCCGACTGCATCGTTGACGCGATGCTCGGCACCGGTATCACCGGCGCGCTCAGAGAGCCGGAAGCGAGCACTGCCCGCGCGATCAACGCTACCGACACCCCTGTCATCTCAGTCGATGTCCCCTCGGGCGTCGACGCTGATACGGGCAACGCGAAGGGAGTGGCGGTCGACGCCGACCACGTCGTCACCTTCCACGACACCAAACCCGGCCTCCAACCCCTCGATGTCCCGATCACGGTCGCCGATATCGGCATCCCCGCGGCCGCCGAGCGGTTCGTCGGCCCCGGCGACCTCTCCCGTGTCGACCGTGAGCCGACCAGCCACAAGGGCGACCACGGCGAACTCCTCGTCGTTGGCGGCGGGCCGTACACCGGCGCGCCCGCGCTTGCCGGCCAGGCCGCTCTCCGGGCCGGTGCTGATCTCGTCCACATCGCCTGTCCCGAGTCGGTCGCAGCCGAAATCCAGGGCTACAGCGAGAACCTGATCGTCCACCCACTCGACGGTGAGCGACTGACGCCCGCGGCCGTCGACACCATCACCGATCTCGCCGCAGGGATGGACGCCGTTATCTGTGGCCCTGGTCTCGGCAGCCACGACGAGACGCTGGCGGCCGCCGTGTCGTTCCTTGAGTCCTACGATGGCCGGGCGGTCGTCGACGCCGACGCGCTGTCGGTCGTCCCCGAGGTCGAGACCGATGCCACCCTGATCTGTACCCCTCACCAGGGTGAACTCGTCGGGATGGGCGGCGAGACAGACGACGAGTGGGAACACCGCGCGGAGCTAGTCGCCGACTACGCGACAGAAATCGATCACACACTCCTGGTAAAAGGTGCCTACGACGTCATTACCGACGGCGAAGAGACACGTATCAACCGCACTGGCAATCCGGGAATGACCGTCGGCGGCACTGGCGACGTGTTGGCGGGCGTCGTTGGCTCGCTGGTCACAGGCCGCGAACCGCTGGCTGCTGCTGCCGTCGGCGCATACATAACCGGCCGCGCCGGTGATCTGGCGTTCGAGGAGGCGGGACCGGGCCTCGTAGCGACGGATATACTCGGCTGGCTCCCCGAGGCGTTCACAACAGATGAGTGATGAATCTATCGACGAGCTGACGCATACTGACGAGGAGGGATCAGTCCAGATGGTCGACGTCGGCGACAAACCCGACACCAATCGCCGGGCGGTCGCCACGGGAACGATCCGCCTGCAGGAATCGACCATCGCGGCCATCGAAGCCGATCAGGTTGGCAAGGGCGACGTACTTGCGACCGCCCGGATCGGCGCAATCCAGGCGGTCAAACACACCTGGGAGACGATCCCGATGTGCCACCAGATTCCGATCACCAACGTCGAGTGTTCGTTTTCGGTGGGCGACGATCACGTTGCGCTCACCGTCGCCGTCGAGACGACCGGGAAAACCGGCTGTGAGATGGAGGCTCTGGAGGGTGTGACGACTGGATTGAACGTCGTCTGGGATATGTGCAAAGCCGTCGAAAAAGACGAAACCGGGCAGTATCCCTCGACTGCCATCGAAGACGTTCGCGTGCTCGACAAACAGAAATCGCGGTAGTCTCTACCGTGTCAGCCCGGCGAGTTCGTCGTCGATCTCACCGATTGTCTGTGTCTGTTGTTTGTTGGATGCCGCCAGCTCGTCTGTTTTGGTTGCGACCTGTTCGGCCTTTTCGACGATCTCGTCGACCATGGCGGCGATCTCCTCGGCAGTTGCGGCCTGATCGTCAGTCGCGTTCGAGACCTCCGAAATCCCCTGAGCGGTGTCTTTGTTCGCCTCGACGATATCGGTCAGGTTCGACATCGCCTCCCGGATGCGGGTAAAGCCGCGGTCGACGTGGTCGGTCGTCTCATCGAGGCTCTCGACGGTCTGGTCGGTGTCAGTCTGGATCTCTTCGATCTGGGTTTCGATCTCTTTGGCGTACTGCTGGGTCTGGTCGGCCAGATCCTTGACCTCGTTTGCGACCACGGCGAAGCCGGAGCCGGCCTCGCCGGCGCGGGCGGCCTCGATCGAGGCGTTGAGCGCGAGAATGTTGGTCTGTTCGGCGATATCGTTGATTGCGTTGACGATACCGTCGATCTCTTCGACCCGAGCCTGGAGACTATCGACTTCCTCCGTGACGTCGTCGACTGCTGAGCCGATGTCGTCGATCACGTCTTCGGCCTCGTCGGCGGCGTCTTTCCCGTCGAGTGCGAGTTCTTCGGCGCGTTCGCTGGTTCGTTCGACTTCTTCGGCCGTCGAGGCGACCTCCTCGATTGTTGCCGAGAGGTTCGAGACCTCGCCGGCGATTTCGTCTACCTGTTCGAACTGTTCGTCGGCGGCATCCGAGATATCCTCGGTGTTGGCTTCGATCTCTCTGGCAGTCGATTCGAGGTCGCTGATCGGCCGTTTGATCGACTGGCTGACGTCCTCGACGAGCGATTCGTACTCGTCGGCCTGGTTGAGTCGCTCGACGATCTCGGTGACCTCGGCGGCCGCCATGAACGAGCCGGCGATGGTGCCCTCATGGTCGTACAGCAGCCCGGCAAAGTCATGGCTGTGCCACGGGTTGCCGGCGGCGTCAACGCCCGATCTGGGTTCGGTTTCGCGGATCGGTTGCCCTTCACGAATCGCTGTCGCCGCGACCAGCTCTCCGCCGTCGTCGACATCTGCGAACTCCTGAGCAAGACTCCCTTCGGCGGCTTCGGTCGTAACGCCAGTGAGCTCTTCGGCCTCCCGGTTCCAGTGTGTGATTACGCCGTCGGCGCTTACCACCGCAGCTGGCTCCGGCAGCTCGGTCACGAGACTGTCAAACAGTGCTTTCCAGTAGTCCCGCTCTGCTCGGAGCTGTTCCAGTTCGTCCCCACTCGTCTCTTGGGGCGTTAGATCTACCATATATACGAACTATATTCTGCAATTAAATAATTCACCATTATTTTTGACTATCATCCGGAGAGCACCGGCTGTCTGGATTGTATCATTCGGCACCGAGCGCCGACTCGACAAGGTTCTGCCCGGAGTCGGATGGTGGGGACGATGACGAAGCTGAAGACGAACAACCAGAATCCGGGTCCGAATCCGAATCCGAGTCGGATCCTGATCTCGACGATGCAGTAGAGGTAGTCATTGATGAGCTAGCGGATAGAATCTCAAACTGGCTGTTCGAGTGATACTATATCGCGGGGCACGACCGACTCAGTGTCGTATTCGAATCGGACGCTGCCAGCCCTACCCGTCAGTGGCTCTGTTTTAGCTCCTACCGTTAGGTCGATTCGACCGCGTTGAGGTCGGCAGCCTTCGCACGCGCCTGTTCGATAATCGCGGGTCTGGCATCGAACTCCAGCAGCACCTGCTCGTCCTCGTAGGATTCGGTCTGGACGTTCGCGTGGTCGTGCACCCACGACACCAGACTCATCGTCTCGTCAGTAATCGGCACCAAGAGTCGCTCGTGGTGCCAGTCGGGGAGTTCGGCCTCGACCCGTCGACGGAGCGTCCCGATCCCCTCGCCGGTTTTTCCGGAGACCGATCGGGTTGGGGCGATTCCGGAGAGTGCGGCGCGTTTCTCGTCGAGTTCCGCGTCCTCGAGCAGGTCGGTCTTGTTGAAGACGGTGACAATGGGAGCCTCGTTGCGCTCGTGGAGTGTGTCGTGTGAGGTCACCAGCTTCTCGCGCATCTCCTGGATCGACTCGCTGGCGTCGACCACAAGCAAGACGAGATCCGCCCGGTAGACCGACTCCAGGGTCGACTGGAACGATTCAACCAGCCAGTGTGGCAGATCCGAAATAAACCCCACCGTGTCAGTCAACAGCACGTCGCGGTGGTCCAGTTCCGCCCGGCGAGTGGTCGTCCCGAGCGTCGTAAACAGCATATCCTGGGATTCGGCAACCGAGTCGAGATCCGGATGTTTGTCGACGTTTTCGTCGACGTCCAGCTCCGCCGCGAGCTGCCGGAGCAGCGTCGACTTGCCGGCGTTCGTGTAGCCGGCGAGCGCGACCAGATCGAACCCCGACTCCCGTCGTTCGGCGCGGCGTTCGGCCTCCTTGTCGGCGATCGACTCCAGCTCGGCTTTGATGTTCGAGATCTGGGATTTGATATCCTGCTCGCGGCTTTCGTCGTACTCGCCGAGCCCCATGAAGCCGGGGCGTTCGTCGCGTTTGGCGAGGCTGGCCTTCGCGGAGGCCCGCGGCAGCTCGTACCGGAGTTCGGCCAACTCGACCTGCAGTTGGGCTTTGCGGGTCTGAGCACGCTGGCCGAAGATGTCGAGAATCAGCGTGAATCGGTCCAGCACCTCCGTCTCGCCGGGCAGCGTCTGGCCGATGTTGAACATCTGGAACGGGCCGACCTCGTTGTCGATGATGACCGTCTCGGCGTCGTGTTCGACAACCCGGGCGGCGAGCTCTTCGACTTTTCCCTCACCGAAACAGTAGGCCGGATCCTCGGTTCGGGTCTGGGTGAGTTCGTCGACCACGGTGTAGCCGGCAGCCGCAGCCAGATCACGGAGCTCCGAGAGGTCGGCCGAGCCGCTGTCGACGCGTTTGGCGACGATTGCTCTCATGGCCTCACCGTGGTCCCGTTGTGTCGG
>SL_4KL_010_BRINEDRAFT_10002162_pt1 | contig 11096 bp, 12 predicted proteins | sample SodLak_010_BRINE_2_FD_10664 | JGI IMG/M metagenome (IMG submission 10664) | reverse complement strand
GGGGATCTACGCCGAAACCAAGCCACAGGAAGTCGACCGCGAGGGATCAACCGGCGAGGACCCGGATCTGCCGGTCGGCGTGTTCGATGATTCGGGTGACGACGACTCCTAACCGGGGCGATCAGTGGCGACGCGGATCGTCCGAGACGCCCCAGAGAACACGGTAGGCAAGATAGCCCAGGAGTGCCGAAAACAACAGCAGCCCCATCGTCTCGGCGAATCTGACGGTCGCCCACAGCAGGCGAGTGAGCCACCGAACCGCGACAAAACCGGCGTAAATCAGCACTGCAACTGCCAGCCCAGCCAGCAGTGCGCGAAGACGTTGCATACTATCAGTCGAAAGCCACCGACTGAAAACCCATTGAAAAGTAGTTGGTCCCTTAGTCGGTCAATCCGTAGCCGCGTTTAAACAGTGAGATGTCGACGGCGATGACGACCACCGTTGCGGCCGACAACACACCCAGCGAGACGAGTGGATCGACCTCTGCAACACCCAGAAAGCCGTAGCGGACGCCGTTGACCATGTACACCATCGGATTGAGCAGCGAGATATCCCGGAGCAGCGGCGTCAGGTCGTTCAACGAGTAAAAGACGGCCCCAAAGAACACCAGCGGCCGGAGCAAGAACTGGTTCATCATCGTCAGATCGTCGAAATCATCCGCGAGAAGGCCGCCGACGATGCCGAGACTCGAAAACAGCAACGTGATGACGAGCATGAAGGCAACCAGGAACAGCGGCTCTTCGACCGGCACCGGTTGATACAGCCCACTGATGATGCCGAAGCCCAACACCGCGATGAGTGTGCCGACAAGCACTCCACGCAAGGCTGAAGAGAGCAGATATGCCCAGACCATCTGGGCATACGACAGCGGCGAGGTCAGCGTTTCGTCGATGTACTCGTTCCATCGACCGTGGAAGATCGAAAACGAGGCGTTCTCGAAGGCGTTCGAGACAGCCCCAAGCACGACGAGGCCGGGCAGAATGAACAGGATGTAGGGAACACCAATGATCTCACCGACACGCGTCCCGAGGACGACGCCGAACACCGAAAAGTACAGCACGTTCGTAATAAACGGCGGGATGAACGTGTTTTTCGGCCGCCGGACGTACCGCAGGATTTCGCGTTTGACAAGCGTATAAAACCCCGTGGGGACGCCAATCGAGGCGGCCGCGCGGTCCACGACGCTCATTGGATGCCTCCATCAGAGGCGAGTTGCGGCTGCTTGGCCAAATCGTCCTCGTCGACCGAATCGGTCGCCCGCTGTTCGGGCGTCGCGTCTGACTCGTCGGTGCGGGTCATCTCGACAAAGATCTCTTCGAGCGAGGTGCGAGCGATTTCGAGATCGACGATCTCCAGGCCCTCGCGGTCCAGCTCCCGAACGAGATCGGGTGCGACCAGCCCACCTTTGCGGGCGGTGACTTCGAGCTGGTGGCCATCGAGAGCGACCGACTCCACACGGTCGTCGCCTGCGAGCAGGTCGGGCAGGGTGGCTGGCGGCGAGCGGAGTTCGACGATGATCCGATCCGCACCGCGACCTTTGAGTTCGTCTGGGGTGGCAACTGCGCGGACGCTGCCGGAGTCCAGGATAGCCACCTCATCACAGAGTCGTTCGGCCTCCTCAATGTAGTGGGTCGTCAGCAGAATCGTCGTCCCCTGCTCGTTGAGTTCGGTGACGAGATCCCACAGATCCCGCCGAAGTTGGACGTCGACGCCCGCACTCGGCTCGTCGAGAATGAGCAGATCGGGATCGGTGATCAGCGCGCGAGCCAGCAGGAATCGGCGTTTCATTCCGCCCGAAAGCCAGTCGAATCGGGTATCTCGCTTATCGTAAATACCCACCTTCTTCAGTACCTCGTCGGCACGGTCGCGAGCCTCGTGGGCTGGAATGCCGTGGTAGCCGGCTTTGTGTTCGAGCACCTCACGGATGGGGAAAAAGCGGTCGACGTTGAACTCCTGGGGAGCCAACCCGATCGCGTTTCGTGCCTCCTGGTAGTCGGCTTCGACATCGTGGCCGAAGACACGAGCGGTGCCGCCGGACCGCCTGACCAGCCCAACGAGAATATTGATAAACGTCGTTTTGCCCGCGCCGTTGGGCCCAAGCAGGCCGAAGAAGCTCCCTTCAGGAACGGTTAGCGAGACGCCGTCGAGGGCGGTAACGTCTTCGTACTGCTTTTTCAAATCCTGAATTTCAAGCGCGGGCTGACTCATTCAGTCGCCTCCCGCTCGTCGAGTTCGACGGCGTGGTCGATCAACTCGAAAATCGTTGGATCGGCCACGCTGTAGTAGCTCCATTTGCCCTCCTTGCGTGTCGTGAGAAGCCCGGCTTCAGTTAGACAACGCAGATGGGTGGCAACCGTCGACTGTGGTGCGTTGAGGGCGGTCTGTAGCTCACAGACACAGCACTCTCCATCCTTGAGCGTCCACAGTAGCCGGAGCCGCAGCGGGTTTGAGAGAGCAGTAAACACACACGAAAGCGATTCGGCCACGGCAGGATCACCGGCGCGCTCTCGGAGCCGCGCGGCGTGGGTTTCGGGGTCTTCAGCGAGCCGTCCGAGCGAATCCGGCAGCTCGGACGACGACACTGTCGAGTCTGTCATATCGATATTGCTCGATATGAATTTGGCACCTATATACTGCGTGATCCAGCTCTGCGGTGACAGTGACTCACATGTGTTCGACTACTCAAGGTGGTGGTAGTCGAGTTCGTAGTGGGCATCGAGTGCGGATTGGACTGGATCGCTTGGCTGGCCAACAGCTCGTTTGTCGAGTGTGAGTCCTGTCTCGCCATCCGAGACGATGATGTTCTGTTGGAACTCGTCGACGAGGTCGGGACGGTCCGCTCGGTAGTGCGCCCCGCGGGATTCCGCACGCATAAGCGCGCCACGGAGCGTTGCCTCGGCGACTGTCAACGAAAAGCCGAGATCGACCGCGAGTTCGAACGACCGGCCGGTTCGGTCGCTCACCACTGCCAGGTCCGCAACGCGGTCCTGGAGTACAGCCAGTGCGTCGAGCCCTGCCTGGAGCTCCTCGCCGGTGCGAATAATGCCGGCGTGACTCCACAGCAGTTCGCCGAGCTCCTCAAGCAGCTGTTCGGGTGTCGTCTCACCGTCGGCAGCTTCGAGCCGTTCGAGCGCGGCGAACTCCCGTTCGGCCTGGGCACGCATCCGGACCGAGAACTCGGCGTCCGTCCCGACCACTGGTCTGTCCGCTGTTTTGCTGCCGCCGTCCGTTGCGATCCCAGCCGAGTTGATTGTGGTGGCGATATGTTGGCCGACCGGTTTGGCGATAGCCACCGTCTCAGCAAGCGAGTTGCCGCCAAGCCGGTTCGCACCGTGGACACCGGCGGTCGTCTCGCCGACTGCGTACAGCCCCTCGACGGCAGTTTCGCCGGTGTATGGGTTGATGTCGACGCCGCCCATCGTGTAGTGGGCAGTGGGGGCGACCTCCATCGGATCGGTGGTGATGTCGACGCCCAGCGATTCGAACCGCTCGACCATCCGTGGGAGTCGTTCGCGGATGTAGTCGGCATCGCGGTGCGAAATGTCGAGATAGACGCCGCCGTTGTCGGTCCCTCGTCCCTCCCGGATCTCCTGGGCGATCGCCCGAGCGACCACATCACGGGCGTCCAGTTCCATCTGGTCGGGCGAGTAGCGTTCCATGAACCGCTCGCCCTCGCTATTATAAAGCCGGCCACCCTCTCCACGGACGGCTTCGGTGACGAGCCGACCATCCCACTCGTCGCCGTAGCGGACGCCGACCATTCCGGTCGGGTGGAACTGGACAAACTCCATGTCCAAGAGTTCGGCTCCTGCATCAAGCGCGAGCGCGGGGCCATCGCCGTTGTTCTCCTCGTCGCGCGAGGAGTGACGGTTGTAGATCGCACTCGATCCACCGGCCGCAAGCACGACATGGTCAGTGACGAACGCCAGAAAGTCGCCGGTCTCCATATCGAACCCGACGGCTCCTGAGACCGTCTCACCGTCCGACAGCAGTCGGGTGATCATCACGTTTTCACGGTACGGAATCTCCAGCGATTGGGCTTTCTCGACCAGCGTATCGAGCATGGCTTCGCCGGTTCGATCACCGACGAAACAGGTCCGGCGGAACGACTGGGCACCGAAGTATCGCTGCTGAATGTTGCCGTCGTCGGTGCGGGCGAACGCCATCCCCCACTCGTCGAGTTCACGGATGCGGTCGGGCATCTCGCGGGTGACGAGTTCGACTGCGTCAGGATCGTTGAGGAAGTGACCCTCTTCCAGCGTGTCGGCGGCATGGATCTCCCAGCTGTCTTCAGGATCACGACTCCCGAGGGAGGCGTTGATGCCGCCGGCGGCCCACGTCGTGTGGGCATCGCCGTAGTCGCGTTTGCCGATCACCAGCGGCTCGATTCCCTGCTGGCGGAGTTCGATAGCGAGACGCGCGCCGGCTGCACCGGCTCCAATGACGAGGGCGGGAACCCGTATTTCCTCGTAGTCGAGTTCGATTTCGGTCGATGCCGAGTGGTCTGTTGCCGAGCTGTCGCTATAGCGTCTGCTGGTTGTATACTGGCTCATTAGTGTGGTGAAACGTCGGTACGCCTCTACTAGAAGGGAGGGTCCGAGGCCTCTTGAGGGCTTCGTGCGTCGTGATTAGTGCACAACTAGATTGGTAATGATAATCCTAACTTCCGTGGAAAACAACGCCTACTGTCGACAGTCGACCCACGGCCGGTCAGAGCGCCGAAACACCGAAAGGGCAAGACAGTTATCGCCGCCGCCGAGTATCCGAGTATGAGTATCCTTGCGGACGCCCGGGCGGTTATCGACGCTGGCCCGGTCTGTGATAGCTGTCTGGGGCGGGTGTTTGCCGACCGGAGTTTCGGCCTCTCGAACGCTGAGCGAGGCCGTGGGCTCCGAACGGCAGTCGCTCTCGACGAGGACGAACCGTACAAAACAGTCGATCCCGACGACTGCTGGGTGTGTGAGGGCGAGTGCGGCCAGTTCGAGGAGTGGGCCGACCGCGCGATCGACGCGCTGGGTGACCCCGCACCCGAGTTCGAAAGCTATCAGGTCGGTACCAAAACTCCGCCGCTGATCGAGGAAAACGACGAGCTGCTTCGGATGGACGCCGGCCTCGACGCGGAGGCGGGCGAGCTATTTAAATCGAACATGAATCGTGAGGTCGGCAAACGGATCGGCCAGCGGACGGGAACCGATGTTGAGTTCGGCAGACCTGACGTCCAGATCACCCTTGATATCGAAACCGACCGCGTCGAGACGAAGCTCAACTCCGCGTTTGTATACGGTCGCTACCGAAAAATAGAGCGAGATATTCCTCAGACGGAGTGGCCTTGCCGGGAGTGTCACGGCAGCGGCTACAAGGGCAAGCTAGCCTGTGACTACTGTGACGGGACAGGGTATCTCTACCCCGAGAGCGTCGAACAGCTGACCGCGCCGGTCGTTATGGACGTGATGGACGGCACCGAGGCCACCTTCCATGGTGCGGGCCGCGAAGATGTCGACGCCCGCATGCTGGGGACGGGCCGACCGTTCGTGATTGAGATCGAAGAGCCCCACCGCCGGCGAATCGATACCGAGCGGCTGGAGGGCGATATTAATGCCTTCGCCGACGGGAAAGTCGAAGTCGAAGGCTTGCGCCTGGCCAGCTACGAGATGGTCGAGCGCGTCAAGGAGTTGGACGGCTCGAAAACCTACCGGGCGTTCGTTGCGTTCGAGACTGCGGTGACTGACGCGGCACTCCAGGACGCCGTCGAAAAACTGGATGGCGCAACAATCGAACAGTACACCCCCGAGCGCGTCGACCACCGGCGGGCCGGACTCACTCGCGTTCGTGATGTGCTGTCGGCGAGCGCGGAGCTCGAAGATCCCAAGCATGCGGTCGTCGAGATCCACGGTGAGGGTGGGCTCTACATAAAAGAGCTCATCTCAGGCGACGACGGCCGAACCGAACCAAGTCTCGCAGGGCTCCTAGACGTAGCGGCGGTCGTCACTGATCTCGATGTGTTAGCTGTCGAAGGTGTCGACGAACCGTTCGAACAGGAGGCGTTCTTTATAAATTAATGACTGCCTACCGGATTGGTGCCGATGAGGCGGGCAAAGGCCCCGTCCTGGGGCCGATGATTGGGGCCGCGGTACGCGGAGACGGCGAGCGACTTCCTGGCGGCATCGCCGACTCGAAGCGACTCTCAGCGAGCAGACGCGAGTCGCTGGCGGCCGACCTTTGGACCGAGAGCGAGATCGAGATTGGGGTCGCCAGCGTCGAAACAGCCGAGATTGACGACCCTGAGACGGATATGAACCGGTTGACCGTCGCCGTCCAGGTGCGAGCGATTCGGCAGGTAGCCACCGACGGCGACCGGATTGTTGTCGACGCCGGCGATGTCTCGGCGTCGCGCTTCGGGCGGCGTGTTACCGAGGGCGTCGAGACTGACGCCGTTTCAGTCGCCGTGACGGCCGAACACGGAGCCGACGACAGCTACGCCCTGGCGGCAGCCGCCAGCGTTATTGCAAAAGTCGAACGCGACCGGCGAATGGCCGAGATTGGTGAGCAGTACGACGGGGCGGTCGGGAGCGGCTACCCGAGCGATCCGACGACACGAGCGTTTTTAACAGAGTACGTCGAGACGCACCGCGAGCTGCCCGCGTGTGCCCGACGCTCGTGGTCGACGTGTGCGGATCTGTTGGCGGCTGCCGACCAGTCCGTACTCGGAGAGTTTTAGAATTAGTCCGCCCGCTGGCGGCGTCGGTCGGCTGTTTCGTCGGTTGGCTCGTCCGTTGCGTCCGACTCAGTGACTGGTGCTGTTTTTTCGGTTGGATCGGGGTTCGGCAGTCGGCTGATCGTCACGGCACCGACCAACAGCGACGCGACGCCGACGATGAGAAACACCGACGCCGAGTCGCCGGTGGAGCCGGCACCGACAAACAGGGCGATAAGACCGACAGCGACCGCACAGACGCCGAACACCGCCCGCGAAAGCCTCGCCAGCAGCTTGCTGACCGCCTCTCGAAGGCTGCCCGTGACAGCGTCATCAGCCCGTGAGTCTGGTTGCATCTGTATCCGCTTTGTGTACCAGATAGAAAACCTATCGGTTCTGTATGCCAGCTGTCAGACGATCCCGGTCGATCTGGGCCCTCAGCAGTAGCAACTGTCCAGATCGCGTGGAAAATAGTTGTTCGCTGATCTGTTTGTGCCGATCAGCGGTCGGTCATCAGGTATCGGAGGATGTCACCGTAGGCCGGGCGGGTGATAGCGACGCCGACGATCACACCGAGGATCGTAAAGATCGCAAACCCACGGAGATCGCCGAGTGACAGCACCGCCAGCGGCGACATGGCGATAATCGTCGTCGCGGCGGCGACCCCGATCACCCAGAAGGCCTTCTTGAACCGTGAGTCGAAGACTTTCCTGCTGGAGACATCCCCTTGGGACATCACCTCGTCGGCGATAATGATCAGGTCATCCACCCCCGTACCGATCACCGCAATGAAGCCAGCGATCACCGCCAGATCCAGCGGATAGCCCAGATAGGCGGCGAATCCGAGCAGGATAACCACCTCAGAGAAGGCGGTGACGATCATCGGCAGGGCGACTTTCGGCTCGCGGTACCGCAGGAAGACGAAGCCAGCGACCGTGATGACCGACATCAGCCCGACGATCAGCGCGTTCGTTCGGAAGTTCTCACCCTGCGTTGGCGAGATGAACGAGGTCGTTCCCGCACCGAAGATGTCGAGTTCGGCTGGCAGCGCGCCAGCACGCAGGTTGATCGAGATGCGCTGGGCCTCCTCGAAGGAGGTCGTCGTCAGAATGAAACTCGGGTTCTGTGCCCACGAGCCGTCCCGCATACTGTCGGCGAGTCCTGGATTCATGCCGAAGGAGTTGACGACCTCACCGTCGACGACCAACAGGAGACATGGATCGGTGCTTTGCTCCTGATCGGGGACGCCTGTTTCGTAGGTACACTGTGATCCTTCTGGCCCAGCAACACCAGTCTCAACAACCAGATCCTGGAACTCCTCGGCTGACTGCTCTTGGACCGACACCGGGACGTGCGGCCCACTCTGGTCGTCCTGACTTGCCGTTCCGATACTCTGGAAGTCATCGCGAGTCAGTGCCTCGCGTTCAGTCGTGTAGTTTCCATCCTCCCGGTGGAAGATGTCGACCCGAACCTCACCGCGTTCTTGAATGAGTTCGATGACATCCTCACGGTCCTCGCCAGGCACCTCGACAACGATGAACGTTCCACCGGTTGGGTCGTCAGCCCGTTGGACCGTACTTCCCGAGAGCCCGGCCTGGTTTACTTTCCCCTCCAGGACGGACATCGCCTCATCGTAGGTTTCGTCCGTGAGTACATCCTGTATGCCGCCATACTCGTAGCCGGAGGCATCCATTGCGTCAGCGAACTCTGATTCGCTGACATCAGGATCGACCACCTCGACAGTGCCCGGTTCGTCCTGGAACTCCTGGCGGGCGATAATATCGGTAGTACCCGTTCCGGGTAACTCATCGCTGACCGCCGCGGCAACCTCTGGTTCGCTGTCGCCGTCGAACTCGACGTCAGTGGCGGTCATCCCCATGAGTGGGGCGCGAATCCGTGTGCCGCCGGCCAGATCAAGCCCATACTGGAGGTTCGTGATCCCCTGGGCCTGCTGGGATTCGTTGCCGATCTCTTCGTCGGAGGCGTCGAACGCCGGGACGAACAGCACAATCATCGCAGCCAGTACGAAGACGATTAGCATCGTCACCCGCCAGTTGGATTTGATTTTCCCGATCATCGTTTGACCCCCTCGTGGACGTACCAGCGAAGCAGCGTGACGTTCAACAGATAGGTGTTCATCAGATCGGCCATCAGTCCAACAACCAGAATGAGTCCGATTGCGGTCATAATCTGAATCCCGAAGATGTAGGCTAGAATCGTCATCATAGCCATCGCCGACATCGAGGTCAGCGTCATCGTCACACCAGTCCGCATCGCTCTGTGTATCGACTCATAGAAGTCGCCTGTTCGGCGTAAGACACTATTATTCAACAGGATATCCGAGTCGACGCTGTATCCGATCAACATCAACAGCGCGGCAACCGTCCCCAGCGTGAGATCGATTCCCAGAAGGTTCATCATCGCCAGCGGGATCATGATATCCGAAAACGCCGAGGCGACGACCGCAATCGAGGGGACGAACGTCCGAAACATCGCAAAGACCAGCAGACTCATTCCGAGGAAGGCGACACCAACCCCACCGAGGGCGAGCAGTTGGGTGTCATCACCGAAGCTCGGCGAGACCTGATCGATTGTCAGTATCTCAAACCCCGCCTCGTTCGCCTGGCTTTCTAACTCTGAGGACTGCACCTCTCCCTCACCGAACGCAACCACATACGAGCCGTCTGCGGGGACCTCCTGGATCGACTGCGGTTCAGCACTGAATGCCCCTTCGATCTGTTCGCGTGGATTATCCCCATCCACATCGACCCGAAGCTCTGTTCCCCCGGTAAACTCCAGGCCCAAATTCGCCGGAGCACCCGTCATCACGTACCAGCCGAAAATCACCAACAGCGCGACCGCGAGCACCGCCAGCGGGACGACAACCAGCTGACGGTTCGAATACTGGGTGTAGTCGACCTCCGGTACAGCGATATCAACCATACGGTGTGCTCAGACAGGGCGTTGAATAAGCTTTCTCATGTCCGTCACCGTGACAGTTAGGCACGTACTACTTCCTTGCGAGGGCTATGGTAGGTAGCGAATACTGACAACCCCTGGCTCGAACCGGACCTCAACCCGATTGACGCCGAGTCGTGCAGCCCGCGAGAGCGTCCCCTCGCTGTCGTCGAGCACACTGTCGACTGCTTCGGTTGTTCCGTCTTCCTCGACGGTTAGCACGTGAATCTCACCGATTCCGGCCCGCGGCTCTCGGGTGAGCTCGCCGACGGCCTGGTCGGCGGCGAGCTCACGCTCCTGGCTGGTCGGTGGTTCCTCGCTGTGTTCGATCGACAGCGACCGACGCTCTTCAATATCGGTAAGTTGCCACGAAACCTCAAGCGGTGGCTCCGACGTGACAACGCCCTCAATGGCGTCGTTGACCTCCACGCCAGGGTTCGAGATAAGTGTGTGGACCTGGCCGTCGTCGACGTCTTTCAGGACAGCCGACTCCTCGTCGGCGTGGGTAACCAGAAACGTCCCCTCTTTGCTTGTGGGTTCAGATGCAGTCATTAGATGACAATTATCCCCGACGGGTTTCGGCGTTTCGCAACCGCCTCAGCGCGAGAGGAGATAGTGGACGGCACCCATCCCGGCCAGCATGATCGTCGGCGGGGCGATCGCCGCAAGCTGTGGCAGCGCGTACAGCACGGAGACGATGGGACCGAAGACGCCGGTGGCCGGGGGTCGATCGACAGCCTCGCCGTCGAGTTCGAAACTTTCGGGCATCGAGATGATCGCAGCCACGTAGACAGAGCCCAGAAACGCCAGCCCTGTGAGTGCGATAATCGTATCGTACCGTGGATGGTATGTCAGGCCTTTGCGGTGTTTCCGTGCGACAAGCAAGATTGGTGCGATCAGCGGGCCGGCCGCAAACAGCCCGACGACCGCAATAAAGGTCCGCGAGAGTGTCAGCGAGCCACCTGGCGAGCCCGCCGTCTCGGCGATCCAGACAACGAGGCTAAACGTGAACAGGATGCCAACGAACGCTGCGGCCAGTGTCCCGAAAACCACGTACAGTTTGAACACCAGCGAGTCGCCGTGTCGAAAGGCGTAGGGAAACGCGCCAAACACCCCGCGGTAGTCGTCTGCCATTGGCGGTCGTAGGTGGTCGACCGAATTAATGCCGTTGGATTCGGTTCATGCGACAACGGTAGTCGACCGCCCCTGTGATCCTACTGAGACTGCCTGTTTGTGACACCATCTCATCCAGTCGTAAAATCATATTATATTTACCCATCCAGTTAACAACTGCTGTATGGTCCCTCCTCAAATCGGTCCAGAGCTACTGATACTGTTTGGCCCGTTTGGTCCAGAGCTACTGTTACTGTCGATCATCCTCATTGCTTTGTTGATTCCCATTGGCCTCGGCTACTGGGTGTACAACGATGCGACGAAACGCGG
>SL_4KL_010_BRINEDRAFT_10002161_pt1 | contig 11097 bp, 14 predicted proteins | sample SodLak_010_BRINE_2_FD_10664 | JGI IMG/M metagenome (IMG submission 10664) | reverse complement strand
ATGCTTACAAGAATAAACTTCTTCATCATCTATTAGGCTTGCATAGTTATTTTCAGAGTATACGCCAATATCAACACCTGTAATATTTATATTTGCTACGCGCATAATTCTATTTCTAATAGGCGTTCCACTATCCATATAATAACCTTCTCGAAGATAAGTATCGAAACCTAAACAAATAGGTGAATGTGGGCTATTTTCTATAATAACAACAAGGTCTAAATCTGATTCATTAGGTTCATATTCGTTCTTTGCAACACTACCGACAATAAAAACATCATAAACAGAAGAATTTTGATATTCAGAATCTTCTTTTTTATATTCAACTAATGATTCTTCAATAATTTTGTAGATTTTATCAGCGTCGGGAAAATCTCTCATAAATAACTCTACATCATACTATTGTAAATATATTATTGTTTAATCTATATGGGTTAACTATTAAAATAGTTAATACAGTTCTGTTTATTCGTAATGAGCTTCAAGTAAGCTTATGTCTTCTCCAAAAGCCCATCTATCTCTATCATCACCATGCCAATATACATATCCTTGTTCAACGAAGAAATGTGCATTTCTCCCACTGATATGATAGTCTTTTCCTTCTTCTGTATGTGGTAAATATATATGGCCTTCTGCCTTTCCTTTCATGACAAGTGTTTTCAGTGCAGAAATTTTTCTTTTTGCTTCAATTGATGTTTCATCAGGGTCTAGTTCGAGGTCTATTTCATCTCTATCAGGTATATCTCCTTTTGTATCCATACTTAAATATAGTATTTTACGGTCTTAAAGTTTTCGTAAAAATATATCGGCACTTATATAAATTAATAAATTAATTCAATAGTAAGCATGAGAGAAAAGCTATATAATTTTTTGTATTATTTTACGCTGCCTGGAACGGTTATTCATGAATTAGCCCATGCTACAATTATAGTCTTATTACCAAATATTAAAATAACAAAATTAAAGTTAACTAGTTATGTCGAATATAGCGGGACATCAAATACTGTACCTAGAACATTCTTGATTGGATATGCTCCCTTCTTTATTAACACATCTTTATCTCTATTATGTATTTATGCGTTGAAAAATATTAATTATATGGCAGGATACAAAGAATTATTCTATGTAACAGTACTTTTTTATATTTCTTTGGTTTCAGCATTTACAGCACTTCCATCATTCCAAGATGCCATATCTCCATGGGTTTTAATGAGACGAAAATTATTCACAAAAAGATTCCCTCTAATTGTATTGTTTAGTCCTCTGGTTATTATTTTATCAATGCCAGGTTTGATTATTAGTTACACAGCTATGAAATCACGTCTATTACAATTTATTATGTGTGTAATCTATACTACATCTGTAGTTCTAGTAGGGTTTGGATTTATTACAGGTGATATGATTTTAATTTTTTATGAATATTTCACCAACTCCCTGGAAGTTCTGATTGATAACTTGCCCACGTATTAATTGGTCCATAATACTTATATTTTTGACTTCCTGATGTTAATATTAAGCAATTATCTATATTAGATTTTTTACCAAAGCTAAACGACATACCAATATACTCTTCACAATTTTTATCACAGAATTGGTCTGCTGAACAATCAATTATGATTGGTTGTTTGATGTTAGAATTAGTTATATTTAATGGAGATATAACGTTGAAAAAGTGATTTTCGGAAGCATTATCTGACCTATTTCCATTCAACCATGTTTCTGCTTCTCCTACAAAAATATCTTTACCATATGCTTTCTCAAATTTATTTTCCATCCTGACGGACATTCTCGCACTTGCACTACCACAATTACCTTTCATATTACCATTAAAGTTGCTTCTTACGCGGTTTGATATTTCTTTACTTACTCTTTTTATTTCCTCCATGCTAACTTTATCATACGATTTATCCATTTGTGTTTGTAAATATATATTAATAACCTAATAGTCTAGTTATTACTGAGATTATTAGGAATATTTTAATATGTGAATCACTTGACCTCAAGGGTCAGGGTATTCTTCTCCATCATTGATAAATTACATCATTCTCCAGTTATTCATTTGTGAATGGTTATAAAGTTTAATAACCTGTGTTTTTATATTATATATTAATGAATTTTGAAAATAAGTCTGAACTAATAGATATTGGTAAGAAAGCAAAATTAGATTGGGAAGTTAGAGAAGATGAATTTTATATTTATAATTTCATAGTTAATGAAGAATTAAGAAATGAAAATATAGGTTCGGAAGTAATGGAGACAGTAATTAATTTTTGTGAATCAAATAATATTAAGAAAATTGTTGCTCACATTGATTTAACGCATAGGGCAGAGGATGGTTATCCAGAAGATAAAAATATTCATGAGGACCCCACTATTCATTTTCTCAGACACTTTGATTTTTATATTGTAGATTATGGTCCCAATAAAACGGTACTTGGAAAGCTCAGAATAGAATGAGTTATTATTAAATGAATATAAACAAAAAACTAATAACGTTAATTTAGAAATATATCACTATGGTTGAAAAAGAAACAATTAAATTGTGGATTGAAGAAGAATATAATGATTTTATATCTGTTTTTGTTAATGAGAACTTTGTTCGTATAACAAATGGGAGTCCAGCCCACGCTGTAGACATATATCCTGAAGGCCCCTCATTTATTATTGAAGGTGAAAAGTACGGAGAAACAATTGCAGATTCCTGTGATGCAGATAGAGAATCTTTAATGAAAACATTAGAACGCAACATATAATTTGTATAGTCTTTTGTAAATTCGATTTTACATTTTTGTAACTGTTTAGAATAATTTGACAAAGTTACAGGTTTAAGAAATTAGTTTTCTTTTGCTTCTTCTAAATCTTCCTCTTTTTCAACGTTCTTATCTTTAACTTCATCTCGAAGCTGGTCTAGTTCGTCATCAACAGAACTCTGCTCTGTCAAGTCTTCAAGCTGTGATTCGATATCTTCTTCAATATTCTGTTGTTCACTAAACTCTTCAAGTGCATCAGCACGAGCCTCTAATTCTTCTACTTCATCTTCCATTTCTTCCATGGCTCCTTGTACACTATCACTACCTCCTAGGTCACTCGATAGCGTTTCTACAGCATTAACTTCAGCTTCAGCAGCACTGTGTTTGGCTTTTTGTGTCTCTTTCTTACGCTTGAATTCTCGAACTTTTTCTCGAACTTCATCTCTCTTTGATTTAAGGTTTTCTTCTGTTTCGATTAGTTCCTCTGCATCATTTCGAAGCTCTTCAACCTGTTCCATTTTATCGTTTTTCCGTTGAAGTGCTTTCCGAGCTAGTTCTTCTTTATCTTGTTCCATTGCTGCGCGTGCTTGTTCATTATGATTTTCAACTTCATCATGTAAGCGTTCAGCTTTATTCTCTAGACGTTTACGTTCTGTTTTAATGTCAACGATACTTTTATTAATGCTATCTAAATCATCACGTAAGTCTTCATAAGCCAAATCCAATTGTTGTGCAGGGTCTTCTGCAGAGCTAATAATTGAATTCATCCAACCACGAATAACGCGTGAGGTTCTTTCTAATAATCCCATACTTCAATTAATATACTACAAGTACATAAACATTATGATGTGTGATATGATGTTTAATACACCATAACAGCGAAGAACTGATAGTATTCGAGATATATTATTTATAAAATGGACAAAAAACGAAGAAATTTACTAAAAGTTGCAGGTACAACATCATTAATTGGTTTATCGGGGTGTATAGATAGATTTACAAGTTCAAGGCCTGACTTTACATCAGATAAGGAAATAAAAGTAAATATATCAGAAACGGCTGCAGACCCAACCTTCCAACAATATTCTCTATCATTTGATGTTGAGATATTAGATGATACCGTAAGTGAATTTAGTCCTCCTCAAATAGAAGTTACAATTAGCAATGAATCGGATGAAGATGTAACAATTACAGGTGATAAAACACGCGCTGTATTCGGTGGGGAGTATAATAGTGATGACTCACCTTCACTTATGCTCGTGAGGTCAGAAGAGTGGACAGAGGAACAAGCTACCGCTGAAAATTGTTTAGCATTTGAGGAAGAAATACCATTAGCTAACGTAGACTATAATACAAATATACGCGCACAATCAGAAAAATCTGTTACATTAGATTTATTTGGGTCTTATAATAATAGTGATTGTATGCCTGTTGGAGAATATAGATTTGATACAGATTATGAGATAATAATACAGGAAGACGGAAATAAACATGTTCAGGAAGAGTTTACGTGGGGTTTTATAATTGATATTGATTTTGTTGATAATTAAAATGAGGACATGATAGAGTGATGTATTATTATCATTTTTCGAACGATAATTTTTTCTGTATTAACATTAGCGTAATTTAATTTTGTACTTATATTATGGCTATCTGTATTCTCAAAATTAAGGTCCCACATACCTGATTGAGCTTGCTTAACTTCACCATCCTGCTCATATACGAAATGAACAGATATTCTTACTTTTCCATCGTAATCCCCACCATACAGTTTAAACATTCCTGTAATACATTGGCTCGGACTTGCTTCCATATTAGCATTACGATTCATTTTTACCTCTTTTGAAGGAGAAGCAGCCCTATTATACTTAACATCTCCATCTACTATAACGTCTGTTCTTGTTGAATTTCTGTTTGAGTCTTGAGCTTTCACTTTTGCAGACTCATAATTATTATTATAGGTTACTGTAGCGACAGCCGCCCCTGAAACTCCTAAGCCTGCAGATTTTAAAAGGTCTCTTTTTTCAACCATAAATAAGATAGATAACCTATGACCCATATATTTTTGGACTTAATTATGTAGTATATAATTTCAGAAGGATTTTTAATATAGGGCCTCTTTTTTGTAATTGAATAATTATATGGATGTAGGTATGACAACACCAAACGGTAGAGTTGAGGTAATATGCGGTTGTATGTTTGCAGGAAAAACAAGTGAACTAATAAACCGTGCGCAAAGAGCAAAAATAGCAGGATATAAAATACAAGCATTCAAACCAAGTATAGATAATAGATATACAGAAGATACGATTTGTTCTCATAATACCGTAGAGCTTGATGCCACACCTGTAGAACCATCAAATGAAAAACTTAAAGATATTCTTCATTTAGTTGAAGAAGATACAGATATTGTTGTTATCGATGAAGCAAATCTTTTTGAAAACAAATTGCAGGAAGTTGTAAAATCATTATCAGAACAGGAATATCGTGTTATTCTATCAGGATTAGACCAAGATTTCAGGGGTGAACCATTTAGACCGCTTCCTTATTTATTGGCTATTGCTGATAATGTTGAAAAGAGAACGGCGATATGTGAAGTGTGTGGTAAACCAGCTACAAAAACACAAAAACTAATTAACGGAGAACCTGCGCCATATGATTCATCTGTTATTGATGTTGGAGCAAGTGAGAAATATGAAGCCAGGTGTAAAGAATGCCACGATGTAAGATAAATATCAATATAGTTCTTTATCGCATTTATAACAGGAGTGTTTTTCTTCACATAACTGTTTAACGTATAAACTATTCTCTAAATCATCACACGAGCAGTTATTTATAATTGTGCTTGCATGTTGTCCACATATTGTACATTTTGCGTGCTTTCCAGTATATAAACCTTGAACCTGAAATATTGTTTCTCCCTCACATTCTTGGCAAAATATACTAAATTTATTATCTACACCATCTATCTTTTCTGTTGGCTTTTGACCAATTCGTGTGTAGTTTTCAGAATTATTTGCAAGAAATATTATTTTCATTTTGACAGAATAACTATCACCAATATTTAATTCTTCAATAATATCTTCATACCATTCCATTTCAATTCCTTTATAATTATGAACTACATTGTTCTTTTCATCACGTATTAATAAAGAATCTAATTTGGGTCTCAATAGCATGGCATCTAGACCATCTAATTCCTTCGGCAAATCAATCCAGTTTGACATATTATATATTAATTTCTAACGGATATATTAATATTTCGAATTCCGTAAAACAAACGGATATGTATAGTTGTTCACTATCTATTTTTGAAATCCAGCCATACGTTCTGTAATTGGCGCGAGCTATATGCTGTTTTTATTGGTGTTACTGTAGGCTCCGATTGCCAATGACACAATTTATGAATATGATGGTGTGGTATGGATTTGTCTGTTCTAAATAGACCTAAATCAAACACACCCATCTGGTATTCACAATGGCTAAATTCTGTTTTTAAATAATTTCCATTATTTCGTCTAGGGTTCTGTATATTTTTGTGCATTGCTTCTGTTTGAGATTCTTCAGTCCGAGATATTTTAATTACGTAATATTTATCATCAGTACCCGTATATTCAGCGTATACGACACCTTCTGAAGAAGATGTAGATAGTATGCTGTTTTCTGTGACATAGCTTTGTATAGGCCTGTTGTTTTTTAAACTATTAAAAATCTCTATAACAGTTTTCGACATAATTTGGTATTATGGATGAACCCATAAAAAGATACGCATTTTGCTATTTTTTGGTGGTATTATTACTTTATTAACATAGTATATTACTACATTTTAATAGTAATATTACTATTATTTAGTGGTAATATTACTATACTTTGATAGTAAATTTCATAATACGAACAAAAGATATAACTTTCTACAATACAATTTAGTTCTGTGAATAAAGGACAAACATACGAATGTACTAACTGTATCGAACGATTCCATATCTGCCCAGACCATATAAAAGCATATAAAATGCCTTGTCCTGCCTGTGATACCTGTAGTCTCAAACCCATGGATGAGAAAAACTATTCNTTTATATCAGCAGAAAAAACAGCCAAAAATATTTATCCCAAAATTTCAAATTCGGGAATTTAATGAAATTTACTTTCTTCTCTCATTACTGGAGTAATTGTTTTAGAACCGATTTGAGAAGCAAACTCTTGAGCATGATTTTCTGGGTTTCCAAAGGGTGTTCCTTTATTTTCAGACTCGTCACTCCAAGAAAGAATTTGTTCATATATCTGCGTAACTAACAACTCATAAAATAATTTATAATTATTGCAGACGTTCATTGCATAATCTGGTTCAGAATTTATTAAGTTAATTATACATTGCATTGTTATAACATCTTCAGGTGGTGTATTACCATTTGAACCTGAGAGGATGAATGTGATTTCATCTTCATTATATAATTCTAAAGCAATTGCAGGTGCATTTGTAAGTGATGCTGCATATACAGTGTCGCCACCATCTAAGGAACGAATAGAATGTGCAGCTTTGGTTCCATTCCATGAGTTAATACCGACCGTTTTTCCTTCTACAATATCTCGCGTCATATCTGCAGGATGATTTCGAAGTTTAGAATTATTATCTCCTGCAACAACATCTATCTCATTTGATATTCCACCTTTCAGACTATTTAGAGGGATAATAGACTCTGCACCATTAGACAACGCCTCAATTGCCGTAGTTGTGAAATTATGAGTGTCAATCAATACAACTTTATCAGTTTGAATCTCTGAAGGCATTGAATTTCTAAATACGTGCGCATAGATTTTAGGGTGATTCATTATCTTAATAGAGTATACACATATATTAAAATCTTATCATACTATCTAATATTATTTACTTTTAGCCAATCTGAACATTTTGGACAACAGTCCCCATTCCGATAATTTAATGTTTCTGATATTTTCTCATAGTCACACCCTTTACATGTTATTTTCTGTTTTATCTCATTATCTTTACTATCTTCTGACTTTCGGTTATTTTCAAGTATGACGGCCCCTTCATTTGGTAATTTATCAGTTACCAAGCTATCACTTTTTCTATCATACTTTTTTGTACGTTTTTCAGCGTTACTTTTATCATCTTCATTATTATTTTTATCTTGCGTTGGTTTCTTCTCTTTATTATCTGTCTTTATTGTCGTTTTAAATCTTTCCTGTTCTATTTCATTACACCGAACGCATTTTCTTTCCCGTACTTTCACAGAGACTTCTTCACCGTTGTGTTCTTCAATAACTTCTTTCTGTTCTTGAGACCCAAATTTATGACCGAATATTGAACATTTTAATGACATACTTTAATTTACTATTATATTAACTCCTTAATAATAACAGGGGTATTTTAATGTCTCATACAATAAATACAAACGTATGATGTTGTAATCGTATAATACAAACGTATAACGTTGTACTAAATTGGAAAAGTATCGTAATGTTTAACAAGCTGTGTGATATATTGTATAGTAAGAACGCACATGCCTATCCAAGATACACAATCAAAAGAAGAAAATGAATTAATCCCTTCTTTTTCTAAAGAAGGGCCAAAGGTCATGGGCGAAGATGTTAATCGTTCAGAGACTATCGTTCAAACACTAATTGATTTTGAAGAAATTGTGGTTCCAAAAATGATGGAAAAAGGTTTTATGAACCAGATTGCAAAATCAATGTCTAAACCATTCTATAATGATTCAAACCAGTCTATGATGTCCCATATTCTACCTGGTGTTGAAATCTTGGCTGATATTACGGAAGAATCAGATAATTTGTCTGATGATGATTTAAGAAGCCTTTCTGCTCTTTGGATAGTGCATGATTTACATAAAATTATTACTACAGATAACGGTAAAGAATTTGATATAAAATTAGAACAGATAGAAGATTGGGTCGAAAGTCTATCATTAATGGAATATACAGACAATTCACTTACAATAAAAGACTTTCATTCCTGTGCTGTCGGTTTACACAATCAAGGTGAGACAAACATTGATGACTCAACAACAGTCTTCACATCATACAGACCATACTTGAGAACTGTTGACGCAATTATGAGTATTAGTTCACCAGAGGAATTTGTGGAGTTTTCTGAGCGAGACATAAATACAGCTTTCGGAAACCACGCCGAAGTATATCTTCCAGCCGCACATACGGTCGATATTAGTGATTCTATCACACAAACATTAGTTAATAAGTCACTCAAAGAAGAAATGGTGTCTCATGGGTTAAAACCTATTGATATTCGAGATAATGGTGTATTATATGCTCGCTCTGAAACAATTACATACCCCGACTATGAAACATTACTAAATAATACGGTAGATAGATTCTTAGAAAATCTAAGAGATGGATATCCAATATTCCGAAATAAAGCATACTTAGGTGGAGATATTAATTCAACAGATTCACGAACTGGATTCGGTACGATGCCAAGCTCATATGATATTTCAGATTTAGCAAAACTATGTCTCAATCAGACAGAATTAATTCAGCGTATTGTACAGGCATCCGTTGAACAACAGAATAGACCATGGGATATTTCAAACGAATCTCAGTCTCAAATAGAGAGCATATCAAACTTAACAGGATTAAAAATCCCTAAAAGCTCGTTTATTGAAGGCATGGGGGCACTTGTTCATACTGTATACCGAGAGATAGTCCCAGAACTTGTAAATGAAAATAGTGAGAAACCTCATGAAAGAACGATGGAGGGTGCAATTATTCATATTTTCAACCTGAGTGAGGAGGCTCAAGATGCGTATATTAAAGCTCTAAAATCTAACGCTCTTAATACGTCTCCAATTAATTGGCCTGCAAAATATATCGTAGCTCACGATTTATACAATAGATATACCGTCAGAAAATCAGGAAAAGAAAGACAAAGAGAACTTATTAGTCTAATTACTACACAGTTAAATGATTTCCAGAAATGGAATGACTATGGTAGTGAAAACAAAAAGAAAATCAAACGAGAACTTTACCTGCATTTTGCTAAAAGTATTAGTATAGATGGTGAACCTGTAATTGAAAATCCATCTACGAAAACACTATCAAAAATGAGTGAATGTGGGAGCGTTGAATCCTGTTATATTTCAGGCGAAAAAACAGAGCAGAATCCAAGTTCTCCTGACTTGTTATCACACAGAGATATTGATGTTCTTAATGTTCCATTCATTACAAAAAATAAACAAAATGAATTTGATGAAATAAAATTAGATAATGTGGTTCCTGTGAAACCACTATCTGTTTTAAGCCAGATTTCACTTAACGTTCGGGCACAACAGTTTAAAAACTATGACGATACTAGTGGACTTCACGTAACTATTCACCCAACAGATTCCATATCTGTTGCATCATATTTGCGCTTTAAGAAGATTTTACAGTATTTCAAGACAGAACTATTTAGTGGTAAAGATAGTTCTGTTGGATTGAATAATATGGCAGGCGAATATGAACAGATAATCTCAAAATCTCTTGAACAGGATTCAGGTATTGATTCACTAGTAAATAGAGAGCAAGCATTTGATGTAGGTATGAAAATGGATGAAGCCAGTAGCCGTCTTGCGCTACCAAATGATTCTGAAGAATCTATTGTAAGAGGTGTTATGTGTGTTACCCTTGCCTCTTTACTTAGTGGTGTTCGTGTATGCGTAACAAGAAAACCACAGCTAGACATGAATCATCACAAAACAACAGACCTTGTGATGTACGGACCCGAACTTTCTGAGTTTACCGATTTGCTTGAGAATCGAACAGACCTAACCAGTCTCCCAGAGAGACTTGAAATTATTGAGAGATTATTAAAGCTTAGTGATAAAACAGATTCAGCTATTGATACAATTAGCTACTACAGCAACTTGAATGATAGAACCGTCCTACCTGGGTCAAGAGTACTAGGTCACATGCAGTACAACGTGGATAATAAAGAAAAAATTAATTCAGCATCTAGAGATGCAATTAATATTGATTCAATTTCAGCCAAAGAAGATGTATTCGCACAGGATATCGTTTCTGAATCTCAAAAACTAGGTGAAAAACTAGGTAATGTATTATCAGAAATCAACCCAATGATAGCTCATTCTGTAATGAATATTACGTGTGATACACTGTATACAATGGAAAGTATTAATACAACAGAAGAAGTAATTGAATACATAATAGACGACTTGGTAAACATGACAGAACTTGAATTAACGATTCCTGACGTAAGAAAAGGTGGTTCAGTTCATAAGTTTGCTAAACAACTAGCTGAAACCCATAACAGAATTGGGTCTAGTAGAGAACAGTTTGAATCAATTAGAAGCCC
>SL_4KL_010_BRINEDRAFT_10002160_pt1 | contig 11097 bp, 12 predicted proteins | sample SodLak_010_BRINE_2_FD_10664 | JGI IMG/M metagenome (IMG submission 10664) | reverse complement strand
CTGACATCCGAGCCTGTGCGAGTTTCGATTCGACATCGGCGACAAACGAACTGTCAGGGCTAAAAATCCGATTATACAACGGATGGAAGAACTCACCGAGTCCGTCCGTTCCGCTTCGAAAGTCAGTACCCGATTGCCCCGATTGGAGGCTCATGTCGATTCCTCCTCATCGGAAGTATCCCTCTCCGTTTCTGCATCCGTCTCAGTCGAATCGTCCCACGCCGGCTTGTCTGGACCGGTAAACGGTGAACTGCTCTCCTCAGTATCATCACTGAATACCGAATTCGATTCCGTCCCGAAGATAGAATCGGAACCGGTGTCGTCATCCTGCGTCGCTGACTCCGCATCAAGCGCAGACGACCGCTCACTTGGCGTCCCTTGGGCTGGCTCATCGGTTCCGAAAATTGACTCCAGATCACGATCAGGGAACAAGGAATCGAATTCGGTGGTGTCTGGACCCTCAAGCGCGTCTGGATCAACTGGGCCAGCACCTTCCTCAGGGCTTTCGACCGAATCAAGTGCCCGATCCATGTCGTCGAACAGTCCGCCCATCTCATCATCCGCTGACTGATTTGCAGATTGACTGAGAGACTCCTCGGGTATCGGATCCGTTTTCGCCTCGAGTTCGGGAAATTCGATTTTCTCCTCGGAGTCTGAATCGGTCGCTTGTTGGGTGGATTCAGTTTCTGCCTCCGTCCCATCACTCGTCTCCGTGGACTCGAGGGCTGGGAGATCACTCTCTGTGGAGTCCGTGTCCGTCGATAACTCGAGTTGTGGCTGTTCGTCCGCTGTAGTCGGCGACGGTGTCGCGTCAGCCTGGTTGGTTGGCTGTGATCCGGATTGGGGTTTGGCGGCTGTGTCTGCCCCTCCGGCGCTAGCGCTAGATGTTGTTTCACTTCCAACCTCAAAGCCGCCATCACCAGTGTCATCGAGCCACGNAGNNGTTGTTTCNCTTCNAACCTCANAGCCGNCATCACCAGTGTCATCGAGCCACGAAGGCGTCCCTTCGATATCGTCTGTCTCACCGAAATCCCATGCATCCGATCCATCTTCCTCAAGCGTCCCACCAAAGGTAAACTCCTCTGCATCGGAGCTGCCGACCGTAATCGGTTCCGGCTCCTCGATATCCGAAAGGGCGCTTCCGAGCCCACCCGCTGATTTACCACGGTATTTTTCGAAGAGTCCCTCTTCGGCCCGCTCAAGCAGATCCATCGAGAGGTTGTACGTTTCGTTGGTGGCGTCGGGCCGTGGGACGAGTTCCTCTTTTTCCGGATCGACGTTGATCAGCACACTCTCCATCTGCCGTAGGTCCTCGAGACTGTCCTCGAGTTGCCCGTTTGCGATGAGGGTGAGAATTGTCTCGGGATCGTTAATAAACGCCTGAATCGTGGCCGCAACTTCGGCGTATGTGTTGAGGCCATTTTTAATTAGGTACGCAAGGATCACTTGCCGTTCAAAGAGTTCATCCTCGAGTCGTTCGGTGCTCCACCCGCGGTCGAACTGAATCGCATCCAGGGTGTTTGAGTCACCCATCTTGAGGTACTCATCGGTTTCTGCTTGCCACTGGTAGACGTCTTGAACGTTGATTTCGTCGTGTTCTGCCTCGTAGTGATTGATTTCAGTCAGCGATTTGTTTCGGCGAACTTTGGTTCCCTGGACACGGGTCTGGGTCTGGATTGAAACGAGATCCAGCGCCGTAAACATCGTTTTCGAGACGTTGATCGGATCGGTCGTAAACCGTTTTAACACCTCGTCGACGGAGTCGGCGTGGAACGTCGTGTACGTCGTGTGACCGGTCGACATGACCTGGAACAGCGTCCGACCCTCCTCACCGCGTATCTCACCCATGACGATGTAGTCGGGCCGCTGTCGAAGCGCTGCCTCGAGGAGGTCGAACTCGTCGACATCCCCTTGGGAGTCATCGGAGAACGAGGGTCGCGTCACGGATGCAATCCAGTTTCGCTGAGGGAGTTCAACCTCGCGGGTGTCTTCAATCGAGACGATTTTTGTGTTGCTCGGAATAAACAGCGAGACTGCGTTGAGGCTGGTCGTCTTCCCGGATGCCGTCCCGCCAGCGAATATCAGGCTTTTGTGGTTCTCGATTGCAAGCCAGAGAAACGCCATCTCATCGAGCGAGAAGGTGTTCCAGTTGATGAGGTCAATCGGTGTGAACGGAACGTCCTTGAACTGTCGGATCGTGTAATTGGTCCCGTGATCGGAGACCTCTTTCCCAAGTGTCAACTGGGCACGGGAGCCGTCCGGAAGCGTCGCGTCGACTTGTGGCATCCGCTTACTGATCCCCTTGCCCGACCGTTGGGCAAGTTTGACGACGAAGTCGTCGAGTTCCGTTTCCCCGTGGTAGATGTTCGAAATAATCTGTTCGTAGCCACTGTGATAGACGAACACCGGTGAGTTGTAGCCGTCACAGGAGATATCCTCGACATTGATGTCGTGTTTGATGCCGTCAATTCGTTCGTAGCCGATGAAATTGCGTTTGAGCTGATAGAGAACTTTTTCAACCTGGTACTCAGAAAGAATATCTGAGTCTTCGGCGAGGAGGACCGGCTCAGGTCGGCTCGCGATTCCCTCGAGTTGGGTGAGTTCGTCTTTCGCTTTCGGCGTTTCGTCCGGATCATCATCTAAGAGTTCACGAATCGAGTCGAGGAAACCCGGTTTGTCTCCGCTTTTTTTCTTAAATAAGTCGTACCGTTTGAGCAGTCGTCGCGTCTCCTGCTCTATGACTTCCCGTCGCCCGTCCTCCTCGAGTTGTAGTTTGATGTTGTCGTCGGAGTATTTGATTGCTGTCCGAAGCTTACCGGACAAAAACTCTTGTACTTCGGCCTCGATCTCGGTAAGATACGGTTCAATAATGTAGTATTTTTTCTCGTTTTCCTTCTCCGAATGGAAAATAATGGCGAACGCATATGGTTTGTTAACCCAGTAGCGCTCCTCTTCACGGAAATATTCCTTCTTTTTGAAGGTGACCGCTTTCTCTAGATCATACCGGTTTGTGACCGTTGTGTGGCCGTCTGCCGTCGAGAAGAATTCGTCTTCGTCGAAATCCTCTTTGACGTTGACTGTTCGTTTGTCAATCAGTTCGTCGAGTTCCATCGCCATCGAACCGGCGTTGTTGAGTTGCTGTTCGATTGTGGCGGGGTCAAATCCCAACAGTTCTGTCGCGTCGACATCCCCGTACTCCTTTCTGAAATGCATCCAGAGATAGACATCTTTGACTACTGGTGTCGTCGCCGGGTCGAGAAATTTGAGGAATTTGTTGTGGAGATATTTCGCGTTCGGCGCACACACCTCAGTGATAACGTCTTCGAGACTGTCAGGGTGAAATCCGAGATAGGACGCTGGATCAAATGAGACCTGTTCCCAGTCTGTCCCAGAGGGGACGGTTGGCCCGCCCTCATCTACCTCAAGACCGAGCTGATCGCTCGTTGGCGTTGTATCTTCTGGGTACAGTGAATCGACTTCCTCACCATATCCATACTCTTCCATGAAATCGGCCCAGGAGTAGGCACCGACTTGACAGTCGGATCCGGATGTAAGTCCAGAAGAGTGGTCACGTGAAGGAGAGGCCGACCGTTCGGCCTCAGAAAAATCCCCGTCACCTGACCGATCAGCTTCATCAATAGCCATTATACTCACTCAATCTCTCATCAGTCAAAAAATTCATCCACACATTACCAACTCTGATAATCTTCTGTGAGTGTCTGAAAGTCTGGATTCCGTTACGGTGAAATTCGATAATATATGTACCCCTCATTTGCCTCTCACAACGTATAGATGCTATTTTCGCTCCATAATATATTTACTTTATGATGATCATTAACGAACATACTATCTAAGCAAGAGTTGGAGTGAAAATAAGTCGCTAAATCTGGGGTGTGATACGAATATTAGTACGGTAGTGATTGTAACTTGTGTAAGTGATTCATCGTTATCTGCAGGCATAGAGTATGGTAATTAATTATTGGTCTTAATAATAACGATACGCAGGGTGCAACAAATCCCTCTCTCACACGCCAGTCGTCCGGGATACGGCCGTGTCTCGGACGTGGGAAAAACTGGCAGCGTTGGGTCAACCCGCTGAAAATAAAACGGGCGTGACGGGATTCGAACCCGCGATCAGAAGGTTAGGAACCTTCTGCCCTCTCCGCTAGGCCACACGCCCTAAACGGATTACTTCGTCTCCGTCTCGGTTTCGGTCTCGGTCTCGGCCTCCGAACCCGATTCCGACGTTACCGGTTCGGTCTCGACGAACTCATCGTCCTCCTCGAGATCATCGTACTGGCCGGTTTCACGCATTTCTTCTAGCTCCGATTCAACTTTTTCCCGCCCCTTCTGGAACTCACCCATCGCCTCACCGGTCGATCGTGCCAATTTCGGGATTTTGCTCGCCCCGAATAGCAAGATGGCGATGAAAAGGATGATAAGGAGTTCCGGTCCCCCAGGTGCCCCGGGGATGAACAACGGTGAAATTTGTACTGCCATCTCTATCCGTGGCTTACCCGCTGGCAATTATAACCTTTTTGGACCGCACAGTAAATCGACAGCCTCCCGTTCTCCACTCCTGCGTACAGCGTTATTCATGACAAATAGAACGAAACTGTCTTGATCCCCAGGGCAAATGAATCCAATAATGGTTTCAACTGGTGACTCCGCACCCGATTTCACAGCCCCGCTTGCAAACGGCGACATTGGCTCGATAACGCTCTCCGAGCAACTCGAGGACGCCCCGCTTGTCCTCGCGTTCTTCCCTGGCGCGTTCACGAGCGTCTGTGCCAAAGAGATGAACGCCTTCCAAGACCGCTTGTCGGCCTTTTCGGAACTCGGCGCAACGGTCTACGGCATCAGTGTCGACTCGCCGTTTTCTCAAAACGCCTTCCGCGAAGAACATGGCCTCGAGTTCGACCTTATCAGTGATTTCGACCGAGAGATCATTGCGGACTACGATGTCCAGATGGACTTCGCTGATCTCGGCGTCTATGGCGTTGCCAAACGAGCCGTCTTCGTGGTTGACTCGGATGGGACGGTTTCCTATGCATGGGTAAGCGATGACCCCGGTGTCGAACCCGATTACGATGCGGTCGAAGCGGCTGTTGCCGACCTCGCCTAAGTCGGTTCCGTCGGAGGGCTTTTTGTTCCGGCCGTTCAGAGTGAGCGTATGACCGATAGCGAGAAGCAAACCCATTCTGGGGTCAATTCTGAGTCTGAGTCTGATGGTGATACTGACTCGGATACGAACCCAACCCACCAGTCCGGCCGAAAATACGATCCGGACGCAGAGCACCATTTCCCCGACACCAAAGTAAACGAGGTGCTCGCCTTTCTCGCCGACGATACGGAAATTGTAACCTATCTCGAGGCCCAGAACATCAACGCTGTCGACCGAAAGCGGTACAACGACCACGGAACGAAACACATTGAAATCGTCCGTAACCGTGCGCTCTGTCTCTATGATTTATTAAAAGCCGGCGATGTCGAGTTCAACGCGAGCCAACAGGGACTCGAGGAAGCCGACGAAGCGGTGATCATTGCCCTTGCGGCGACGCTCCACGACGTTGGCCATGTCGTTCACCGAGATCATCATGCCTATTACTCGATTCCGCTTGCCGCCGACCTGTTAGATCGTATCCTTCCTGAGTTCTACGATGTCGCGACGAGCGTTCGTGTCAAAGGCGAAACGCTCCACGCGATTCTCTGTCACCATACCGAAGAGGAACCGTTAACGCTCGAGGCGGGCGTTATTCGCGTTGCTGACGCGCTCGATATGGAACGCGGCCGCTCGCGCATCCCCTACGAACACGGCGGTCGCGGTATCAACACCCTCTCGAGTCAGGCAATNGANCGNGTNAGCTCTCCGTGCGGGCACGTCCCGTCCAGTGCTTGTCGAGATTGAGATGACGAACGCTGCCGGTGTCTATCAGGTCGACAATCTACTGAAAGCGAAACTGCATCAGTCGGGACTCGAGGATTTAATTCGAATCGTCGCGGTGAACACGAACGAGAACCGCGAGTCGTTGGTCGAACGGATCGAATTGTAATCGTAGCCTCGAGTGATGTGGATACGAGCAGTGTGGCTGGAAATGCTGTGGCGTGACGGCCCAAGGCTGACACCGAACCGTTCAAACGGTTCCGACGCCCTGTGCTATATGAGTACGGATGAGCGACGAGGAACGCGAATGGCCGGACCCGGAGCCGACGAGTGAGCGCGAGCGGCGCCTCAAAATTCGCCTCGGCGTTGGGTTTGTCGCGTTTTGCTTGCTGGTGGTGATGACCCGTGATTTGCTTCCACAGGCACTACCGCTGCTCTGGCCGCCCACCGATCCGCTCACCCAGTGGCTCTCGCTCGTCTTTTTACATCTCTTTGGCTACGTGCTCGTTCCGCTGATGGTCGGGTCGTTTGTGACCGATGTGCTCTGGCCGCGGTTCAACGGAGAGTGAGAGAGCCCTACAGACGCGGTGGCTTGAGGCGGTTTTAGACGGCGAGATACTGCTTTCCATCCCGTTCGATATGGCCTCGCTTGCGAAGCGTCCCGACAATCGACAGCGTGGCACCCTTTTCCATCTCGAGTTTTGCACAGAGTTCGTCGGCCGTCGACTCGCCGTAAATGGCGAGATAGAGGTAGACGAGTTTTGCGCGCGAGGACTCGAGGTCATCCGGAATTGAAACCGATGCAGGATCGGCTGGCCGTGCGCTTGGAACCATGTACGTAATCCATAAACATCGACGATATTAAAAGCTCTCCACGACAATCGTCGAAATCAGTGCCCATCCAGCGAAGCAAACGGTTTTGCCTCCGGCCCCGGTAGCTCCGGCAAATGAATCTGACAGTTACGATATTGGCACTGTTGACGGGATTGCTTGCGGGCGCGCTGTTTAGCTATCTTCACATTCCAATCCCAGCGCCGGCTGAGCTCCCGGGCGTAATGGGCATTGTCGGTATCTATGTCGGGTATAAAATCGTTCAACGGCTCGACATCGGCATCGATCTGCTTGGGAGCCTTGGAATCCAATAAGTCGCGTCCAGTCGCTGGTCAGTAACTCCGCACTTTCGGCTCGTAGGTTTTGTCCTCGCCCTCGAGGATAACCGGGCGGTACCAAACCGATGGCTTGCCGCCGTTCCAGGAAATCAGCGTGTGTTTGAGCCAGTTTTCGTCGTCACGGATCTGATTCTCTTGGCGCCAGTGAGCCCCCCGGAACTCGTTGCGCACGAGCGCACCGAGAGTGATCGTTTCGGCGACATCGATCAGGTTGCGCGTCTCAATGGTCATCTGGAGATCTGTGTTGAACGTCGTCGAGGGATCTTCAACATAGACGTCACGGTACGCTTCGCGGCATTCACGGATGACCTTCAGCGCCCGCTTGAGTCCCTCCTCCGTCCGGAAGACGTTGACATCGTCGGTCATCGCTTTCTGTAGCTTCGCCCGGATCTGGGCGTGCTGGATGCCATCGTCTTTTTCCATCAGGTAGTCGACGCGGTCACGTTCGTCTTCAACGGCCCGCTCGAGGGCACCATCGGCGTCGGTGACCTGTCCGGAGCCGTCGGCGGCGACATCGTCGCCAACCGGGTCGATTCCCGCCTCACCGGGTGTGATTGGAAGGTCGAGGGTCTCCTCTTCGACGCCCTCTGTGTAGCCGGTCTCAATCTGTGGTTCGCCTAAGTCCTCACCGGCAGCGTGGCGGCCGGCGCGCTTGCCGAAGACAACCAATTCAGGGAGGGCGTTCCCGCCAAGTCGGTTTGCCCCGTGAACGGAGACACAGGCGCATTCGCCAGCGGCGTACAGGCCCGAGATGCAGGTTTCACCGTTCTCGTCAGTCTCGATGCCGCCCATCTCGTAGTGCTGGCCGGGTTTGACCGGCATTGGCTCAACGAGGCCGTCGACGCCCTCGAAGTCCTCCGCTAAGTGCAAAATGTTCTCTAAGCGGTCGAGAATGCGGTCAGCACCGAGGTGGCGCATGTCGAGGTGGACGTACTCGTCTTCGACGCCGCGACCTTCGTTGACTTCGGTGAGTTCCGAGCGGGAGACGACGTCCCGGCTGGCGAGTTCGCCGTCGTTGTTCGCGTAGCCGTGTTCGAACATGAACCGTTCACCCAGTTCGTTGTACAGAATTCCACCCTCTCCGCGGACACCCTCGGAGATGAGGACACCCGTGCTGGGAAGGGTCGTCGGATGGAACTGGACGAACTCCATATCTTCCATCGGGACACCGGCACGGTAGGCCATCGCCTGTCCGTCACCGGTACAGGAGACGGCGTTGGTAGTGTGGTCGAAGGCCTGTCCGGGTCCGCCGGTAGCGAGGATAACGCCGTTTCTGGCTTTGAAGCCCTCAACAGCGCCTGACTGGACATCGTAGGCGACGACACCGTGACAGGTCCGGTCGTTAGGGTCCGGTTCGTCACTGACGGCGAGGCGGCTCACGTACCACTCGTCGTACACTTGGATGCCGCGTTTGACGACCTGCTCGTAGAGGACGTGCAGGAGGTGATGGCCCGTCTCCGCCCCGGCGTAGGTCGTCCGCGGGAAGGAGAGTCCGCCAAAGGGACGCTGGGAGACGGTCCCATCGTCCTCTCTGGAGAAGGGCATCCCCCAATGCTCTAAGGTAATCGTATCTTTCGGGGCGTCCTGTGCCAGGGTTTCGATGGCGGGGGCGTCGCCGAGGTAGTCCGAGCCTTTCATCGTGTCATAGGCATGGAGTTCCCAATCGTCGCCCTCACGGAGCGCGGCGTTAATGCCGCCCTCAGCAGCGCCGGTGTGACTGCGCACGGGGTGGAGTTTCGTGACCATGGCCACGTCCGCGCCCGCTTCGTGTGCTGCGATTGCCGCTCTGAGGCCGGCGCCGCCAGCGCCGACCACGATGACGTCGTGTTCGTACATGTTTTATCTCACCAGAATTTCAGGTTTTTCTTGACCGCTTCCCGCTTGAGCTCCTGAATGTGCTCGGTAAGGGGAATGTCTTTCGGACAGACCTCCGTACAGGAAAACTGGGTCTGACAGCGCCAGACGCCGTGTTCCTGTTCGACGATCCGGAGTCGATGCTCTTTGATCTCCTCGTCTTCGCGCTCGTCCATCGCAAACCGGTAGGCCTTGTTAATGGCTGCCGGCCCAAGATACTGGTTGTCGCCCGCCGCGATATTACAGGAGGACATACACGCGCCACACCAGATACACCGAGTAGACATCTTCACTTTCTCCCGGTTTTCCCGCGACTGGCGCTGTTCTTCGAGTTCATCCTCAGGGAGGTCTTCTTGCTGGAAGTAGGGCTCGACGGCGTGCATCTGGTCGTAGAAGTGTTCCATCTCGACGACCAGATCCTTGACGACCTCCTGGTGGGGCAGCGGTTCGACCCGAACCGGTTGCTCGAGTTCGGAAATCTGGGTTTTACAGCCAAGGCGCTGTCGACCGTTGACAAAGAAGGCATCCGAGCCACAGATCGCCTGCCGACAGGAGTGTCGGAACGTCAGGGATGGGTCATATTCATCTCGTGCGTAGATGACGGCGTCGAGGACGGTCATCCCGCGGGTAAACGGGACGTGAAAGTCATCAAAGCGAGGTTCCTGCTTCGCTTCGACCTCTGGGTCGTACCGGAACACCTTGAGGTGGACCGTCTCCTCCTCGAAGTCCGGTTCGTCCGCGCTTGCTTCCCGTTGGTCGAGTCCCTCCTGTTTGCGCTGGAGCCGATCCTGCTGTGGTGAGGACTCGGCTTTCATCTCCTGGTCGACCGGGACCTCCTGTCCTTCCGGTTCTGCCGGTTGTTGTTCTTGTTGTGTACTCATTAGATCCACCCTGCCATGACGAGTGCAACCCAGGTACCCTGGGCGATTAACGCTGTTCCTGCAACGACGAGCACACCCAAGACGACCTTCTTCTGGGTGCCCGCCAGTCCCTGATTAACCAGCGCGTTGTAGACGCCGTTGACCCCGTGGAACGTGGCCGTAATCAGGAACAGGACCATTGTGAGGAAGTAGCCGACATCCTGCATCCGGGCTTGCGTGCCCGCGAACGTGATGTCAGCGGCATGGTTCACGAAGTGTAAGAGGAAAAAGTGGAACGCGAGGACGACGATCAGAAACGCCGCCGTCAGTCGCTGGAGCAGCCACGCGGTGCCACCGGGGGCAAACGAGGAGTAGCGCTCTGCCATTAGAAGCCCACCCCCTGTAAGAAGGTTGGGACGCTCGCGACGGTAATCGCTCCCGTCAGGATCAACGAGGCGTAGAAGCTCTTATCCTGTACGTCAAGACCGATGCCAAGGTCGACCATCAGCAGTCGAATGCCGTTCATGATGTGGAAGACTGCCACTGCAAGCAGTCCCACCTCGAGAATCCTGATCAGAAACAGGCTCTCGAGGCCTTGGATTGTGGCGGTGTACGCCTCTGGGCTATTTAATGCACTACTCAACACGGCGATGTGGGTAAACAGGTAGCCGATCAGCATCCACCCGGTGAACTTGTGGAAGATCCATGCCCACATGCCCGCGGAGAACTCCTTCCAGCGACCGAAGTCCTCGATGAGACCGCGATTGTAAGACTGACTCATACTCTCACACAAGGCTTAGAGCGTGGGGGTATAGAAGTTACTTTTGGCGTGTCGCTCCACCGGTTCTCAGACGGCCGTTGGTGGTGAAACTGGTTGATTGTCAAGGTGACTGGAGAAACTTAAACGAAAAATGGGCATGTTTCCAGTTTTCCAGAGAGGGCGACAGCGGAACTCGGTGGAGTGCACCAAACTGGCGGGCCCGACTGTGGTTATAAAAATCCGTTGGAGGGAGGGTCTGCGGGCGCTAATTCTCTCTCTAAGGCCAACAACGTGTCTTCGGCTAAGCCAACGAGGTGACAGAGCGGGTTGCCGGGATAGACGACGGGGTTCTCGAGGATGCCGACGATGAGGCCGGTAAACGGCGCTTCGACCGTCTCGACTTCCTCTTCCTCTTTGAACGGATTTGTAATGGTACAGATGACGTCGCCCTCGTGGACGAGGTCACCGCTCGTATACTTCATGTCGACGATGCCGCCGACGTCCGCGCGCAGCCACGTCTTTTCGTCTCGGTCGTCGATCACGGTTCGCCAGCCTGGCCAGTGAACCGAC
>SL_4KL_010_BRINEDRAFT_10002156_pt1 | contig 11106 bp, 13 predicted proteins | sample SodLak_010_BRINE_2_FD_10664 | JGI IMG/M metagenome (IMG submission 10664) | reverse complement strand
CGAGTCCTTCGTTGCAGTCAGTTCTTGTGTAGCCCATTTTGGTCATCCGGTATAACAAGGTGTGTATTGGAATACGTAACACGCCTCTTGTTGGGCTTCAGAATAAGGTAACCGTAAGCCCCTTTCTGAGCTTTGATAATATATTTTTATAAGCCCCTTTTTGAGTGTGGTCATTTGGGTTCAAAAGCTTACAAATTTATGGATAGTGACCTGAGGTCTAGACACCTATTTGCTAATAAATGTTATAATCCTTGTCTAGTCTTCATTGTAACTTTCTGTTTAATATTGAACTTATTCTCATAGATAATAATGTTCTTAGAGGAAGTTCACAGATTTCTTTTACTTCTTCTAGTTCTTCTTCAGGGTTTTCTGACAACCAGCTATAACTAAATAGAATGACAAACTTCAACCTCTCCGATAACTCTTCCAATTCGATTTCTCCGAAAAAGGCGATTGAACACTGCAGCTCGCCCAGACTTTTTTCGTTGATATGAACCTCAAAACTATCACTATCGAAGTACACATTCTTGAGGTTTGGCGGATAAGTCATCCCATCTTTCAGGTTTTCTGTCAAAAAGAAGTTATTCTCCGAATAATTTCTACTAAATGATTCTTTTTGAACGGCTAAATCCCTGATATAGCTAGCTAATTCTTCATCAGTAAAGTTATCCTTTACTTTTTTGATGGGTATTGAATAAGCTCGCAAACTTTCGAAATCAGGCTGGTAAGATATGGACATTTCAAAATAATGGCGCATAGAGTCGGAATGCAATTCAAAGCCTTTTTCTTGGAAAAAATCAGTTAGCTCCTGAATAACTTCAGAATTCGCTATATAGAAATAATCCGATTCTTGATAGTAATCAGACTTGTTACGCGCAGTATCTGGCTGAGAGTATTTTCCCTCAGTTTCGTGAAATTCAAAGTTGGTGCCTTCGTATTCCCCAAATAACTGGTCAAGATTCTCAGATTTTTCATAGCTAAGATCGAGATCATCAACATAGGAGATCCCTACCCAGTCTTGAATTAAATCAGGTATAACCTTGATATCATACTTCTGATAGAAATAATCTTTCAGGAAAGAATAACTAGGACTAGATACAATTTCTAGCTCCTCAACTCTATCTTCCTTAATCTCCAAAAGTTTTACTAGATTGCCGTGTTCAGTACTTCTCAGGATAGCTAATCTGTCAACTAGATCGCTTAATCTCAGTAACTTCTTGTATCTGATAGGCTTTTCATAAAATTTCCATTCCTTCTTAGTATGAACTATTTGATCATCAACTACTGTTAAATCAGATTTATCTTCTACAAGCCCTAGATCACCCATCCTTTCCATAGTTTTCTCAGGTCTCTCAGTTTCCATTACTGTAGATTCCCACGACCAACCCATAGAAAAACCAGTTTTACCGCAGAATTATTACTTTAACTGTTGTTTAGGAATTCTACAATTTACGAGTCAAAACTTGTTTTTGTGTAGAAATAAGGTTCAAAAGCTCATACGAGCAAATATAGAGATAAAAACTCTGAAAAGCCCATATTGCAGAAGTAAATGTTCCAAGCCCCGTCCGAGATTTGAACCCGGGATCTCGTCCTTACCAAGGACGCGCTCTACCGCTGAGCCAACGGGGCTGTGATATTGTTTGTGGTGTTTAACTCTAATAAACTGTTTAGATGGCTACTAGTGTTACTCCGATTATCAGTATTGTGGAGCCTATTAGTTTGATTGTGATGTGTTCTTCGTTTAGTAGTGTTCCTCCTGCTATGACTGTTAGTGGTACTTGTATTTGGAGTAGGGGTATTACTTTGCTTGCTTCTTGTAGTGATAATGCTGTGAGGATTGCTAGTAGTGATATTGATTGTAGGATTCCTACTGTTAGGTATGGTTTGGTCTGTTGTTTGAGTTCTTTTTTGGTTTGTTTTATGTGTTGGAACCCGTTTCTTTTGTAGAGGTAGGTGTTGAGTATTGCTGTGAGTCCGAATAGTATGAAGAATGCGTGTAGTTCTGGAGGGATGTTTGTGGTTACGATTCTGTCGGATATTGCGGCGAATCCGAAGGCTATGGCTGATAGTATTGCTAGTTGTTCTCCTTTGTCGCTTAAAATATCCTTAAAAGGCGTTATCAAATGGTTTGGGTTCTTCAGTAAGACTAAGTATCCTCCAAAAGTTGCCATCAGTATTCCTAGACTGATTCTAAAGTTTATGGCTTCGTTTAAAATTACGACTCCAAGAAGTGCTACAAAAACTGGTTGTAAACGGTTTAAAGGCATTACGACCGATACAGGATCATTTTTTAATGCCTGATTATATGCAAACCATCCCAGTACATTTGTAAGAATTGAGAAAATTATAAAACCGGATATATTGTATATTGCAGGCAGTGATGAAGTTGAAAAATGGTATATGAAGACAGGTAGATAGAAAAACGTGGATACGCTTGCTGACACTGCTGTAAAGAATAAAGGTGATACATTTTCCATCACTTCTTTGCTTATTATAGCTATGATAACGTAGCTTACTGCTGCTAAAACTGTTGCTATAATCCAGTCCATTAGTTAAAACAGTTTTTTAATCCAAGGTTTTTTATCAAGTTTCCAACCTGTACCTTTATCTTGGATTCTTCAATTACACGTCTTTTGGTTTTGCTAGCCTGCTGTCTTTATCGAGAAAACAATCTTTTTACAGGAGATCCGAGTCTGGTTCTCATATTGTTGGCTATTACTTGTTGAATGAATTCTTTGGTAGGTGTTTTTTTCTTATGGATGCCGCAACCTCCTTTTTTAATTGCCTCTATTATATCCTTTGTTTCGTTGCTCTCGGTCTTAATTTGTGTATAGGTTGTTCCTACTAGTTCTGGGACATGTGCGTCGCTTCCTGACACTTTGGGTATATCATTTTTGTCTGCATATCTTTCAGACTGCAGGTTTCTATAACCTGTTATAAGACGGCTGTTGAATACTTCTATAGCATCCACGTCTATTTTGTCCAGTTTTCTTTTCTTTATGCCTTTTCTCATTATCTGGAAAGGGTGTGGTACTATAGCTATACCGTTTTGTTGTCTGACCTGTTTTATAGTCTGTTCTACAGGCTTCTGTGAAGGAATTTCCTCTTCTACATTTAGTGCTATTAAATGTCCGTCTTTTGTTGATATTTCTATCCCAGGTATAAAGACTAGATCAGTGTCTTTTGTCAACTGTCTTATTTCTCCATGGTTTTTTACTGAGTCATGGTCTGTGACTGCGAAGCCGTCTAAGAAATCTTTTTTCTGTGCGTGCTCTACAATCTGTTCGGGCGTGGTGTTACAGTCATATGATGCATCAGTGTGTACATGCAAGTCTAAGTTCATCATACAAGATTTAAAATTAAGAATGATGCAGGTCTGAAAAAGAAAAATCTTGGTGTTTTATCCTGCGAATTCACTGTTTTTCTTTCTAAGGTGTTTATAGCCGCATTTTCTGCATACAGTGTTTTCCGGGTTGCTTGTCCGGATTCTTGCATTACATCTTCTGCATACGTATACGTTGCCGAATACTCTTTCTTCTGCTTCTTCGAATTTTTGTGCCATATCTATGTTTAAACCCTCTTTATATTTCTATTATATTGTTGATTAGTTTTAAGTAGTTGGATCTTGATCGGTAAGAATAACGTGTATTTAACCGAGATAAACTACGTGGCTGCAAGTCTTTTAAGATCTCTTGCAGGAAGGTCAGAACTACTTGACAGTTTCTGGATTTTCACGGCAGAAACCGGTTCGTACATAGTGCCTGTGCTACTTGTGCTTTTGTTTCTAAAAAATGGTGAGAGTCGTCAGGACAGCCTATTCGTATTCACTGCAACGATTCTGGGTATAGGGTTGGCGCATATTGTCCAGCAGCTATACATCCATCCAAGACCATTTGAAATTTATGACACTCTGCTTGCTGACGCTACAGGAGACTCTTTCCCAAGTCAACATGCCTCAACACTTTTCCCCTTCAGTTTAGCACTTTTGAATAGAGGTAGAAAGAGATTGGGGGCTTTAATCCTGGCCTGGACGATACTGAACTCCTTATCAAGAATGGTGGTAGGATATCATTTCCCTGTAGACATATTAGCAGGAGCAGTTATCGGAGTAATGGCGGTATGGGCTTTAAGCCAGCACCAAGATAAAGTGAAAGATTTATCGAAAAGGATTGACAGGATCCAAGACAGTTTGATCAATTTATAACTATCAAAGTACCACGTTCTAAATATTATGAGAACGGTTATTGTAATCGGCGGTGGTTTAGCCGGTCTACAGGCAGGTGTTTTTACAGCTAAGGCAGGTGAAGAAACACTTGTACTTGACACAGATGAATCACTTGTCCACAATACATCAAACATTCAAAACCTTGTAGGTCATGACTCTATATCTGGTCAAGAACTCCTAGAAGATGGTAAAGATAAGTTTGAACAGTTTGAAGGGGAATTCAAGCAAGAAAAAGTAGAGAATGTTGAAAGAACTGGAGAAGGTTTTAAAATAGTTACAGAAGAAGAGGAATACTTCTCAGAATATGTTATCCTTGCAACCGCAGGAGTCCATGACTATATGGAAAATCTTGATATAGAGTTTGAAGATGGTGTTGAAGGAATGTATATGATGGACCAGCACGTTAAAACTGACAATTCTAACAAGGCTGCAGAAAAGGTTTATGCCGCAGGTCTGACTAACACATGGGAGTATCAGACTGCTGTAGCATTAGGTGATGGTGCTAAAGCAGCTGTCAACCTCTTAACAGATAAATACGGTGAAACTTATACTGATCATGACACCTAGTTCTTCACATTTTTTTCTATCTGCTTTGCAGCCTCTACAAGTCTTGGAGTAGGACGGTTTAACAGAGAATCATCCATTACGTATACCTCGTTGTTCCTAACTGCATNCAACGAACTCCAGCCATCTCTTTGAAATATTTCATCTCTGGAAATGTTTTCACCCGCACCACATATACTCAGAAATATGTGGTCTGGATTGAATTCTTCCAGTTTCTGGAAATCAAACTTGCTGCTTCTAACACCTTCTTCTACAAAATATCTTCCATTGATTTTTTCAATCAGTCCTGGAACCCAGTTACCTGAGAAATGAGGGGGTTCAAGCCATTCTTCACAGTAAATCTTTTCCTGGTTTATTGATATACTGTTTATTTCGTTCTTCATTTCCTGCACAACTTTTTCTGCTTCCAAATCTTTGTTCAAAGCATTTCCTATTCTTCTTATTGAGTTATATACCTGTTCAAGAGTCTGGGGTTTGACTTGAAGTATTTCAAAACCTTCACCCCTTAATCTATGAGAAACTTTGTCTTGAAGACTGTCGGAGCACAGAATCAAGTCGGGATTAAGCTCCTTTATTTTCCCCGTCTTCACTCCTTTACTCCATCCTCCTATACTTGGCTTTTCAAGAGCTTCTTCAGGATAATTGCATAATGATGTCGTTCCAACAAGTTTGTCTTCACAACCTAGTTTATACACTATCTCTGTGTTTGAGGGTGCCAGGGAGAGAACTCTCATCATGGTAAATATTTGTTTACAAACTTATTCAATCTTAAAGGTTGGTTCGAGGTATAACCATTGATGTCAAACAATCAATATTAATCAGATAGAAGAATACAGGATTTAATCATGCCTGAAGAAGTGCTTTTCAAAAAAGAGGATAGGATAATAGGCGCTGAAGTCGCTAAATACTTGGAAGAGATAAGCCAGAGAATTAGAGACCCGCAAGAAACCACCTTTAAAGCAGGACAACAATCTACAACTGTAGAAACACCTGCAAAACCATTCTTTAGGTTGAAAATAGAAAGAGATACTTCAATATCAAACGGGGAAAGCAAAGTAAAACTAAATCTTGAACTAGAATGGGATGAGAACAAAGAAGATAAACCAAAATTAGAGATAAGCTAATTCAATAAAGTAAAGTAGAAATAACTTAAAGCTGGGAGAAAAAAGCTACTTCTTTCCCAAAAATAACTTTTCGAAACTGTTTTGAATATGTCCTCATGTTTATTGTTTTTATGAGTTTTAGAGTAGGAGCGCACGTCTCAATTTCAGGAGGAGTTGAAAAAGCTGTAGAAAGACAAAAAGAGATCGAAGGTAACTGCGGACAGATCTTTGCAGGAAGCCCAAGAACTTGGTCTGTATCAAGTTATAATGAAGATGATGGAATTCTATTCCAAGAAAAACGGGATTCAGAGGATCAAAACCCGTATGTAATTCATTCAACTTATCTAGTTAACTTGGGTACTCCTAAAGACGAATTATTTGAAAAATCCTTGAAATGTCTGCAGTCTGAGTTAGACGCTGCGGAAAAGCTGGGTGTAGAGTATCTGGTCTTCCATCCCGGGGCACATACAGGTTCAGGGAGAGAAAATGGTATTCAGAGAATTGCTGAGGGCTTAGACGAATTAGAAATACCGGAGAACGTTACAATACTACTTGAAAATACGGCAGGAAAAGGTACAACTATAGGTAAATCTATAGGAGAACTGAGACAGATAATTAATCTGACAGAAACCAGTGAGGATAAAATAGGTGTATGTATAGATACTTGTCACGCACATGCAGCAGGCTATGATTTCAGGAATGAAGAAGGATTTGAAGACTTCCTGCAAGAATTAGAGGAAGATCTAGGGCTTGAAAAGGTGAAAGTACTGCACCTTAATGACTCGAAAGATGAAAGAGGATCGGAGAAGGATAACCATCAGCATATTGGAGAGGGGAAGATAGGTGATAAAGGATTCAAAAATATAGTCAACTGTGAGGAATTCAAAGATATTCCCATGGTTCTTGAAACACCTGTAACGGATGAAAAAGGTTACAAAGAAAATATCAACCGTCTCAGAGAATTAAAGGGTTAGAAAAATAAGAATCCACGGAAACTTAGTTTTAATAAGTAAATCTTTTTTATTTACTTTTTATGCCTCTGCACGGACTGAGAGCTGACCTGGAATTAGCGGGTTTAATCCTCTCTGCATTCTTAGCCTCATATCTTATAACTGATGCAGTTTTCTCCAATGTATTGTTCACGGTTTTGATAACGGCTTTATTCTTTCTTGCAGGTTTAAATATTAGTCCTGGTAGTCTTGCGGCTAAAGGTTTAAGAAAACGTCAAATAGTTATAGGTCTAATGCTTATATTTTTACTTGTTCCATTAATATCTCTTATTTTTGCTGCACTTATACCCAGTCTAAGAGATGCTATAATTGTCGTAGGTATTTCAGCCGCAGCTTTAGGCTCCCCTGCTATATGGTCAAATATGGTTAATGCTGATGGAGAATTAGCATCCAACACAGCTGCTTTATCTTTATTGATATCGCTTCCACTTATACCTTTGCTTATATTGGCTACAGGTCTGCAAATCAATTTTTGGCTCTTACTGAGAAACTCGTTTATACCTTTAACAGGTCTGGTTCTAGGAATGATTGTAAGAAGATTTAGAAATCCTATTGTGAACGATTTGAAACTTCACTTCTCCAAACTAAGTTTCTGGCTTATAATTGTTATAACAGGAGTCCAGACTCACTCTCTGATTGTCAACCGGGGTCTGCAAATACTTTACACGTTCGGGTTCGCTGCTCTGGTATTCTTTGTATTCACTTTCCTATGTTTTGCATCAGGCTACTTGATATCCAGAAAAGCAGGGCTTTATGAGAAAGAGGCAAGAGCGGCAGGATTTCTAACCGGTTCTAAAAGTATTGCTATAGCCTTTCTGCTTTCAATACATTTGAATGGTTTGACAGTGGCTTTAATAGGTATATATTACTTTGTAAGACAGTTAGCAGGTCTTATAGCCGTAGATTTATTTATCCATGGAGAGTTCAAATCATTAAAAAGGGTAGTATTAAAAGCCTCACAGCCGCTTACTAAACTGAAAAACTAGATAACTAATTTCTACAAAAATAATGAGGTAAGAATATTCTAATGAGTGAAATACACGATAATCAAAAAGTAGGCGTCTATGTAGACGTCCAAAACATGTACTACAGCGCTAAAAATCTTTATGACTCCAAGGTAGACTTTGACAAACTGTTAAATTCTGCTGTAATGAACAGAAAACTAGTAAGAGCATTAGCATACGTAATAAAAGCTGATACTCCTGACGAAAAAAACTTTTTCGACGCACTAGAAAGAATGGGGTATGAAGTCAAAACCAAAGAACTGAAAGAATTCTACGGAGGACAGAAAAAAGGCGACTGGGACCTAGGAATGACAGTCGACATGGTACAACAAGCCAAAAAACTAGACACAGTAGTCCTAGTAACAGGTGACGGAGACTTTGCAGTATTAGTCGACCATCTAAAATCAATGGGCTGCCGAGTAGAAGTAATGAGCTTCGGTAAAAGCAGTGCCAAAGAAATCCGTGAAGCAGCAGACAACTTCATAGACATGGACGACAAACCTAATAAATTCCTTGTAAACAGGTGAAAAAACAATTATGAAGCCAATAAACGAAATAACTGCAGACCAAGTCATGAACACAAAACCTGTAACTGTATCAATCAGTCAAAGCCTCTCACAAATCAAAAATGTGATGGAAGAAAACCAGATAAGAACCATACCTGTATTAGACAACCAAGAAAAATTTGCAGGAGCAATAAGCTACAGAGACCTGATAAGATACATACAGTTTAACCCAGAAAAGACCAAAGTCAAGAAAGTAATGCACCAACCTCCAGAATTCAAAAAAGACGACAGCGTCGTAAAACTTGCAGATCTCAGAATCAACTCTGGAAAAAAGATGCTTGTAAAAACCAATGGAGACAAATTAGCGGGAACAGTGTCTGACAAAGAGTTTGTAGAAGCATTCCGGCAGACAGAAGAACTAAGGAAGATCACAACAGAGGAACTGCAGATCAGAGAACTTGTAACTGTGTTTGAAGAAGACTCGATAGAGGAAGCAAGACACAAGATGCTGGACAAGAATATTTCGAGAGTACCAGTACTGGATAAAAATGGTAAACTGGAAGGTCTTATAAAAAGCACAGACCTCTTGAAAACAATGGTTCCAAGAGAAAGAGTTAACTCTGGAGGCACAAGCGGATCAAGAAAAGGTAACGAGGTAAAAATAGCAGGAGGGATAGAAAAAGAAAGAATGAGCGAGATACCAATAAAAGAACTTGTAAGAACAGAATTCCTGACAATAAGCGAACACATTAAGGGTTCAGAAGCTGCCGAAAAAATGGTTGAAGAAGACCAAGAAGAGATAATATTCACAGAAGATAACTACCCCAGATCCATTATATCTGTGAAAGACTTGATAGATTATGCGGCAGACTTTGCTCCAGGTAAGACAATTTTAGTTAACCTAACAGGCTTGGATGTCCCCGAAGAGAAATCCGCAGTACACAATAAAATAAGGACTCAGATACAGGGATCGCTAGGGAGAAAAATTAAGAGACCTAAAGAACTTAGGATGAGGATTAAGAAACATGACAAAGATGGTAAGAGAAACCGTTATGAGATAGATACAAGACTTGACTGCGAGTATGGACTCATCAAAGTAGACGAAGAGGGATGGGATCTCTTGGATACAGTAGACAGTGCATTAGAACAGTTGAACACTATTGTAAGGAAGAAAAAAGAGAAAAAATCAGAACACAGGTAGAAAAGGGAAGAGATAACCTCTCCTTTTTTTACATTTCTCCTTTCTCCATTCTTTCAAGCTTATCTTCTGTTGATATACCGTATTTTTGTGCCAGGTCCTCAAACGCTAACGCTGCATAAATCAGGTAGATGAAGACCAGTGAAAGGATGAGGTAGAGTGGATATACTGAAAATTCATATGCATGGAGGAATGTGTCGTGAGCCATCAAGTAGGACACGTATAGTAACAGTATTGCTATAGACATCATGAATCTTCTTGAGAACTCGTGTATCTCTTCGTCTTTGATGCCTTTGAAAGTTGTATATACTATGAAGAAGCATATGCTGCCAATTGCTAATGTACCTCCTGTGTTTATTGCAAGAACTATATCTTGGACAGTCATAGCACTGTTTTACAGAAGCTTTTTTAAATAGATTAGTTGCAGTGTCTCTTTTTAGATTAAGTCTTCAAGCTTTCATCTCAAGTTTTCCGGATTCGTAGCTTCTTATTATCTTATTTGCTAGCTCAGATTCTTTTGTTAATGCTACTTCGCCGTTTTTACCTACTGTTGCCGTGAATAAGAATTCATCTTCTCTGTATACATCTACTTCTTGACCAGAGTATGTTGTACCGGGTTTAAGTATGATTGAATTACCTCTTTCTTCCATTTGGAATTCCACACCGTTTTTAAGCGTCTTTTTCTTTGGTTCTACGGTTATGTCTAGTCCAAGCTCTTCTTCAAGTTGGTCTATATTTTTGCCGCCGTTGCCTATTATATAAGGTATCTCTTCTTCGTCTGCCATCAGCAGGATGTGGTTGTCTGATAAGAACTCTATCTCAGGATTTTCTACTTTTCCTTTGAGTTCGTGTTCTAGTTGTTTTCTTGCATATTTTTCTGCTCCTGACTCTTGTGTTTCTCCGTTTACTGGTATTACTACTGTTTGTTCTCCGTAGGTGTAGATTTCGTACATTGGTCTCTCTGTTTCCAGTTCACTTATTTGGACTACTGGTCGTGCTAGGTCTTCTTCTGTCATTCCATGGGGTACTTTTACTGTTAGTTCTAGTTTGTAGACGTCTGCGACTTCTGCGTTTTCTATGTGTATTACGGTGTCTACGATTTGTGGTATCATTCCAAGTTCTACTCTTCCGATTAGTCTTTGGACTGCGTCTACTGCTTCGCTTGCGTGTACTACTCCTAGCATTCCTACTCCTGCCATTCTCATATCGCTGTATACTTGAAAGTCTTCAGTTTTCCGGACTTCGTCGTATACTGTGTAGTCGGGTCTTACAAGTAGCAGGAAGTCTCCTGTGTTCTCCATTGATTCGTCGAGTTCGGAGTACTGTGTTATGTCTGATCCTACGTCCAGATCTCGGGGTTTTTCCATTGTTTTCATTATTTTCCCTTGTTCCTCATAGTGCTCTGCCAGTGCTTGTGCGAATGTACTTTTTCCGTGTCCTGGTGCTCCTGCAATCAGTATTCCTTCTGCTTTCTGGTTCAGTCTTTCAATGAGTTT
>SL_4KL_010_BRINEDRAFT_10002155_pt1 | contig 11106 bp, 11 predicted proteins | sample SodLak_010_BRINE_2_FD_10664 | JGI IMG/M metagenome (IMG submission 10664) | reverse complement strand
ATTACACCAATTACCGGAGAAACTGCGTCGTCGTCTGTTTTCTTTGCTTTAAACATGCACCTAATAAAGGAACCCCATACCCTAAATGATTAACTTAAATAAGATAGATAATTATCTATTTTTAATTAATTTATAAAATGCTAAATTCAATGTTAATTTATGCGTTGTATTGTGTACTTGTGAGAACTTCTTCTGTACCATTTTCAAGTATTGCGATAACAGATATGGTATCTCCATCATTAAGAGTTGCTTTTGAATCTAAATTATCATCGTCATATTTTTCTAAATAAATAGCTGAATCTCCAACGCTTTCCATAGTAGGTTCATCACCATCATCAAATTCATCATCATAACTTCCAGATAGGAGGAATGATTCTACATTTTCGTTACGGATAACGGTTGCTTGTATACCATCATCAACTTGAGTTAATTGTACAGTCGCGTCTGAGGTTTCGGATACATTATCACCAATATTAAAAACAACAACATATACAATTGCTACAAGTATAACGGTAATTATTGTTAAAATAATCACTTCAAAAACAGGCGAATTATTATTGTTTTTATTTTTTGATGGTATAAACATATATTATAAATATATATCTATCCCTATATTTTTATATAATATTAATAAAAATAATAAAAATTATTGCTTAGAATAAACTAAGTGTATTATGCGTTGTACTGTGTACTTGTAAGAACTTCGTCGCTACCATCTTCAAGTGTAGCAATTACGGATACTGAATCACCATCTTCTAGTAATTCAACAGTATTATCCTCATCATTTACATCTTCTGCAATATATGTAACGGAGTCACCTACTTCAGACATAGTTACGTCTTCAGGGTGTTCAAAGTTTTCAGCATCTTCTGCTCTATCATCATTTGGTCCACTAAGAACAAATGAGTCTACGTTTTCGTTACGGATAACGGTTGCTTGTATACCATCGTCAACTTGGTCTAATTGTACAGTTGCATCAGCAGTATCACTTACATCAGAGCCAATATCGAATACAATAACGGTTGCAAGTGCGACGAGTGCAACAGTTACAGCAACGAGTAGAATTACTCCGATTACAGGCGATACAGCATCTTGTGTTTTCTTTGCTTTAAACATGCACGTAATAAAGGAACTCTATACCCTAAATGATTAACTTAAAAGAAATTCATTTAATTATATTAGAATAATACTTCTAATAGTGCGAATATGAATATAGTTACGGTAGTTAATATTATAACATATTTAAATCCATTTTTTGGACTATTATTTTCCATTATCCCACTTACAATACCGGAAACTAATGATAACATCATAACGGTATGTAATAATACACGATTGAAAAATCCTGTTGGTAGTGAGTCAAAACTACTAATTTCAGGGGCTGCTTCATCACTCTCGCCTCCACCGCTAGCTTGTTCTGCAACAAAACCAAAGAATACTACGTCAATAGCGACAAGAACAAGAGTACAAATCATAATAGATACAAATATAATTGCGACATAAGCTTTTGCTTTTCTATTTCTTTCTTGTTTTAACTCGTACAATGCTGTAAAGTCATCTGCGATAATTTTCATAACGGTAGAAACATCTCCAGATACACTATTTGCTCTTGCTATTAGGTCTACAGCTTGAGATATTTTTGGAGTTTCAAGTTTATTTGCGAATTCAATCAATGCATAGTTAAGATTCCCATACAATTCACTTTTTCGTAAAGATTTTCTAAGTTCTGTATAAAAATCACCATCTGCAGAATATGCTGCGGTTGTAATAGCTTCATCTATATTTAGACCTCTTTTATTAGATTCTTGAATATTATTTAATAGTTGAGGCAATTGCGTTTCGACTCTATTTCTTCTTCGTTTTTCTTTTTCATATAAGAATGTCCAAGGTATAAGAACCATTATTAAGGGGATATAATATCCGTATATAGTAGCTTGTAATGGTAATTCATTCCATTCCTCAATTGTTAATGGTATAACACCAGTCTGTATCATTATGGATAGGTATATAAATACGACAGGTAGTGTGAATAATAATGATAGAGAAGAATGTTTTTGAATATCATCTAGATAATCATTCCATCTTTTTGTATCATCATGTTCTAATCCATTTGTAACTTGGTATAATAATAATGGTTTACTTATTTTGTTTGTGTTGTTATATTTACTACCTAATATGTATATAACCAGAGATATTATAATACCTCCTGCTGGAACGTGTACATATGGAACCATTTGTGTTAATGGTCTGTTGAAGTCTCCAGTCATAGCCGAGACAAGTTGCAATACCATTATAAATATTGGAGCAAGTACAAATGTTACAATGTAAGCTTCAGAAAGCATTTCGAGTGTATTAAAGTATGATTCCTGTTCTTTCTTTTCTTGTTTTAATGCTTGTTCTGTTTTATTGGCAAGATATGAACTAACATCACTACCTGTATCTAATACATTAATTAATCCTTGTAAGAAATCTTCCAATTCGGTACTTTGTGTTTGTCTTGCTTGTTTATTTATAGCAGCTTCAAGACTCATATTACCGTACTTAGATTGAGTTACAATATCGTCAAAAACTTCAGCAACGTGTGTATATGTACTTTTAGAATTTGCAAGTTCTTCCATAGCCTGCGTTATGGTTAATCCACCTTTCGTTAAAGAATAGAGAAATAAATATGACTGAGGTAAAATCATATCTATTTTTCTTTTTTGTTCATTGACATGGTATACCGGCATGTAAAATTTGTAAATTACGAATGCTAGCGTCATTAATGGCATTAATATTATTAATGCAAGATTACGGAGTAGTGCAATATCAAATAATTGTTCTGGTAATATTTCTTGAAGTTCATCTGTTGGGAATAATTGAATATCTTCGAAATCAAAATCTGGGTTTAATTCTATCATAAGTTGAGAAACAACTTCAAATGCACCATACAATGCCCCAACAATAGCACCGATTACAATATTATTTGTAGCTATATCTGTTATAGAATCAACTAATTGTTCTATCGATATGGTACTATCTATGAAATCTATACTGTTTGAAATAATATATAATATTACGTCTGAAAGAAATCTAATTATTTCTAGAAATATATATATTATATTTGCATTTCGTAGTATATTTTGAATGTGTTCTGTCAGTCCAAAGAGACCAAAATTAACGAAAGCATAAAATAAAAATATAAATATGGTTAAAGATATAGAAAATAAAAGCGTTTCGAATGGTATTCGAGAAATATAAAACCGGGATGGTGTATCTGAATATATATTTGAATAATCTGAATAATTTGTTTCTTCAATAATATAATCTGTAACGGGTTTAAATAATGTATATGAAGATACATCTATTTTATGGTTAGTTTCCGTTATTTTTTCTGATATATATTTTTTTATTTGATTCATTATTCCACCAATGTATCTTTTTCAATTTGATTAAGTACGGCTTCACTATTATTCATATACCTACGCAGTATTTTCGTGACGCGAACATATCCGAGTGGTTCATCACCTGTATTTTTTAAATATTTAAGAACTTTTTTTCTATTATTTAATTCTTGTTTTAATTCTTGGTCAGTCCAATTTTTAATAATTTTAATTTCTTCTAATACTTGTGAATTATCTATTTTGCTTTTTATTTCATCTGTTTCGGGATTGTATTCAAATATTGATTTAGCTTCAAGTTTATTATTTTTTGCTTTAACACCCCCAATTTCAACTAAGTTTTTACACCGTCGAACTAATTCACCATCATTTTCTGTACGGACTTGTATACTCATAATATCCAAAGCTGTAATCATTTGACGAGGTAAGTTAATTGGCTCATGTTCTAATCGATTGATAGCAGATTTAACGTCATCTGCGTGCATAGTACTGTACGTAGTGTGACCGGTACTCATAGCTTGGAATAATGTTTGTGATTCTTTACCTCTCACTTCCCCAACAATAATATATTCTGGTCTTTGACGTAAAGCATCTCTTAATAATGAATACATACCAATCTCACTAGAATCATCTTGACCGAAGGCATCTCTCGTAACACTTTGAATCCAATTAGAGTGTTGTAATGTAATTTCTTGTGTATCTTCTATACTTACAACTTTTGATTTTGGTGGTATGAATAATGATACAGCGTTCATGGATGTTGTTTTGCCTGACGCTGTACCTCCAGCAAAAATAAGTGATTTATTATTTTCAATAGCTAACCACAGATATGCCATTTGTTCAAGTGAAAATGTTTCATATCCAATAAGTTGTACAGGAGTTAATGGTTCATCTGCGAATCTTCGAATCGTAAAGTTACTTCCTTTAGGACTTATTTCTTTAGCTAATGTAAGTTGTACACGATATCCACCGGGTAATCGACCAGCTACATTCGGTTGAGCAACACTGATATGTTTACCAGACCGTTGTGCTAACATAGATACGAACAGATTAAGTTCTTCTTCATTATATTGTATATTTGTTTCCATATCACCATATTCACTATGATATACAAATACAGGTGATTTTGGCCCATTACAAGATATATCTTCAATATAATCATCTTTTAATGATGGCGTTAATCGTTCATATAATGCGATATCTCGGATAATATAATATATTATATTTTCCAAACTGTTATCACAAAATTTTGATTCTTCTTCACTATCCATGCCAAATTTATTTTTTATAGTATTTAATTCAGATAATGGATTTTTCTGTTCTGCTTTTATGTATTTTTCTGCATATTCAATAGCTTTTTCTTCTAATTTTTCGATGACAGATTCTCGTGTATTAGAAATAACGTCTATATTTGTAATATATTGTTCAACATCTTCCATAACTTTCCATCTTATTTGTTCTTCAAGCTCATTTAATTGAGGTGATTGGATATAATAAAGATAATCAGAGTTATCTTCATCATATAGTATTTGAACTTTTTCTTTTTCTGTAACTTCGTATTCTTCTACAATATCACAATAATCAAGATAATCCTCAGTAAACACTTTATTCTGATGGTCTTCCAAAATATATTTTTCAACAGATGTATCAGAATTCATAAGTTAGTTTATATTATAAGTTTATTTACATAAATGTCTTTCCTACCTTGGTTTGTATTATTTAGTATATATCTAATCGAAATCGAAATATTATAATAGGTAGAATACGTTTTATAATATATGCCAACATACGAATCATATCGTAATAGCGTAGATAAGCTTCATGATATTATTGTGAACGATATGTTGAAAACTCTTGCATTTAAAGATTTTGAAGAAACAAAAGGTCACAAAGTCACGCAAGTTTTACCGGGGAGTAATGAAGAATATCAATTTAATATGGGAGAATTTAATGGGTATATTCATACAAAGTCAAGAAAAATGCATAATGCCTGTTACAATGATATTGGGTTAACTGTGAAAGAAATTGCCGCAAATCCATATATTCTTGATGAAATCGGTACTTCTCTCCATGATGAATGGGAAAACTACATGGGTGAGATTAAACCCAATACAAAGAGTTATAGAGATATTCCTATTCTACAAAAAGAATTGGAAAAACAAGCTGCAGAATTACAAAATGAATTTGATATTATTTGTGCCGACCCGACATTGAGAGATTTAGTTTTTGCCATCAATGACGAGAATTATCTCCTTTCGGCTCGTTTCCTCGGCGTAGATGAACCACAACACTTAATGACGCCGGGAGGTGGACACGAATTATCAAATCTATTCACGCATGGTGATATTAATATTCATTATATGGATAGAGATATTGCTATTTTGAAACCAGAATATAATCACGAAATGCGTGTTCGCGTAATGAATCAACAACGAAGATGGGAACGCGTAACGCTACAGGGAGAACAACCAGAAGAAGCTGTTGTTGTAGGATATGATGATACACCTGTGGGATTGTTCGCTCATGTTGTAGATGGAACAAGATTAAATGTAGGGCAAAATGTATCTAGAGATTATATTCATGAAGTTATGGGATTCGATAGAAATTATGAATCACATAAAGAAAATACGCTTCGATTGAATTTAGGTGAACGCGTAAGACTTCAAGGTGATTTAGGATTAGAATATGTGGGTTCAACAGATGAAGATACGGAAGGTGTCTGTTATATCCCATTAGATAATCATCTTATTTCTCTAGAAAATGCAGACTTACCGGCGGATGAAACATTAGAACGTGAACCTATTCATGTAAATGTTTCAGAAACGACAGTAATGAATGTTGCGCACGATGAACACGAAAATGTTGTCGTTGAAATCGAACCGGGGCAATATAAATTTTATTTGCTTCCCCGTGGTCTACAATTAGAAGAAGATAGACCGAATTGGCCCGAACCAGAAAATTAATTAATCATACATATAGTATAATTATAACTGTATATAGAAGGTTATTTATACCTTGAAAACTAATAGATAATTGTAATATGAGTCAAGCACTAAAGACCCAAATTGTTTCGACGCTCGCGGATGAAGATGGTTCAATTTCAGCATCTAAGTCACGTGTAGAACAGCCAGATATTGATGTTGATATTAATATCCGACAAGACGACCTTCAGATGTTTTGGGCGGATGATACACAGCTTCTCCTTAGAACTGGTGATATGCCTGAGGGAATGTATTTACAGCCCGTTCCAAGTTCGGAAGGCTACCAGTGTGAAATCGTTGTAGAACCGCAAGCAACACTCACGGAAACGGAACCTGCATTGCCTGCAGAACAGCCGGAAGTTTCCACATCTACGAATATTGACATTCGTATGGATTAAACCGTAGATACTAATTTTATTTTATTTTAACTTGAATCGTAAATACATTTATATTCATAATCGAATCATATCAGATAATAAATAGTATCCATAAAACTTATGTATTCAGCTTCATAGTTTTATTCATGAATTTATTTTCAGATATTCAAACAGAGGTAGGTGAATGGAGTGCAAATAACTTCCCCGGTCAAGAAGATGTTAATCCATTAATTGGTTCGGGAGAAGAAATGGGTGAATTAGCAGACGCAATTGATTTTGATTCAGAACCAACAGAAGACGAATTAGATGCAGTAGGTGACACGTTAATTTATTTAGCTGACTTATGTGCTATTCGTGGTTTAGATTATCAAAAAGCATATGAATTATCTAAAGAAAAAGATACTATACACGATGATATATTTCAAGAATGGGTTGCTGCCAAAGGACAGTTGAACAGGTCTATTTTGAAACGACGACAAGGAATTAGATTGGATGAAGATAGAGTCGGTGAGAAAGCAGAATATGATGCCTTAGCTCGAATCATTTGTGCGATTAATACTTTTGCTCGCAAACGTGGTTATACCGTTGAAGAAGCAATTAATTATGCTTGGTACGATGAAGTGATTGATAGAGAATGGGATAGTTCATATAAAAATTAACACATTTTAGATTTCATAATCTCTGCTGATTCCTGCAATTGAGAAATAATAGATTTTAACTGATTTTCATATTTATCATCCGTTTCATCAAAATCATTTATTGTAGTTGATGTTAATATTTCTAACTGTGATTTAAATTCACCCTCTGACATATAAAATATAACGGTTTCAGATTTTGGTGTGTTTTTAGATACATATCCAAATCCATCTTGTCTTTCTTTTCCATTTTCTAGTAAAAACAAGGTCTCAAGAAGTTTTGTATGGTCAGATATTTCTCTTGCAGATTCACGAATTATCTGGTGAATATCTTGTCTTTGAGAAACGGAATCAAATTCTAATCTTACACTCATACTTAAACTATTAGATTTGGTATGTTATAAATATTTTTCATAAATAAATTAATTTATTAATATATTATATTTTTCAATCCTCCNTAGTCGTATGCAACGGGATTACCTTTATGTATACACGTTTCTAATTCTCTCATAATAATACCAGATTTTTTAAGTTCTTCATATATTTGTTCTGAATTAGGTCCATGAAACTTATCTAATCCAAAAGAAGTTGATGTTTTTGCCATTATAATGCACTTTTTATCTTTCGTATAATTTTTAACTGGTAATAATAAATGAGATACATTTCTTTTTTCAGATAGATTACATATTTTTATTTCATTTTTATTTTGTTCAATACCTTGACCTGCAGCTAATTTAATAATCTCATTTTCATTCATAGGATTCTCTATAACCAGACGCCCCGTACCTACGCCAATTATATTAATATGGTCAGGTATATCTTTAGCAAGTTTTTTGGCAGATGGATATGTATTAAATTTTAATCTTAAATTTTGGTCTGGCCACATTACTATGTACTATACATACGAACGTTTTAAATCTATTGTATATAGATATAATTATCGTCTAAGGACGCTTGGAGCTTTATATTTATCTCTTGTTATATATCCATATGAAATACCAATTATGAGACCTACAAGATGAGCTATATGAGCTACATTCCCCATTATACTACCTAATGACGCTATAGCTACAATTGAGAAAACAACATATAATACAGTAATTATCCATAATTGAATTGGAATTATGAAATATAAATAAACTTTCATTTTTGGATTATATATTGTAAGAGCACCTAATACAGCAGACAAAGAACCACTTGCACCTAACACACCAGCAGTAGGATTTCCAATCATTACGCTGAATATTATTTGAGATAATCCAGCTATAGCTCCAGATATTAAGAATAGCAAAGTGAATTTTTTCGTTCCAATTATTTGTTCGAGTAATCGCCCAAAGAAAACGAGGATTATTATATTTCCAATGATATGAAATAAACCGTTAGGGCTATGTGCAAATATTGATGTGAATAACGTCCAAACATATTCTAATTTATCTGCCTGAAAAACGAAAATAGAATTATGTACATTTTCACCAAAGAATATGAGTGTTATAAATTGTAGAACATAAGTTACAATTATTATACTCAAGAAATATAACCACATTCGTCCCGAAGTATTATTTAATATATTCTCAGCTTTATGTTTCGCTTTACTTGATTTGGACTTATCTTTATTTAATTCATCTATAATTTGTTGCGGATTTTTACCACCACGATTTAAATATGGACATTTATGTTTTTCTGGTAATCTATGTTTAGAACAAAAATTTTCATTACATCTATGACATTTATATGGCATACTAACTTTTTCACCACATTGATTACATTTTTTCATTAGTTTATTATTATACGTCATGTATTAAAAAACCATCTTTATAATTTGCACATAAACAACAAATGGTTATAAGTAATTTAATATACATTAATAAATCAAAGGTATGAAAGATTCCAAAGATAAAATTGATAAATTCATTTCAGAAAATAAAAAATATGAAATTAAATCTATTATTGATATGTCCAATAGAAAAACACATTTTTCATGGTCTGATTTTGAAGAAGGTACTATTACACCAAAAACATGGGGTAATGCTATTGAAAATTATATATTAGAGCCGATAAATAAAAGACAATATGAATTACAAAACAAAAAATATATTTTAAATAAGTTAGAAGGTGAAGAAGAATCTGATTCAAAATCAAATACAGATTCAGGAAGTAAACAAGTCGAAAATAAGAAAGATACAAGTTTAGATATTGATGAAGAATCTGATTCAAAATCAAATACAGAAAAAGTAGATGAATTTGAAGATGAAGAAGATACAAATATAGAATATGATAATGAAGAAAATAAAAGAAATGAAGAAGAGGATGAGAATAAGGAAGAAGAATTACCTGAAGTTGATGTTAATGATGCGAATTGGACTAAAATAGATAAAGCTATGGGATTAGCAACAGCATTTAGTATAATTGGCTTTGCGTATGAGCCTGTTAGAAATATATATTATAGTATTTTAAATCCAATTTTCGGGTCGATGTTAGAATTAATGCCATTCTACCTTGTAATATTAATTATTGCGTTTGTTACTACAGTATGGTCTACATATGTCAAAGATTATTACATAGATTCTTCTGCAAATGATTTTAAAAAACATGTTATTAACTTTAGAGATGATGGTTCATTGTTTGCTGCACCTGAAGGAATGTCGAATAAAGAAGAAGATAGATTATTAAAATTACAACATGCTATGATAAAATCACAAGTAAAACCGTTTGTGTGGATACTAAGTATAACTATACCGTCTTTACTCTGGATATTTACAGAAGCATCAATTGTAGGTGTAGGTGAAACAGTAATATTCCCGTTAATTGGAACGACGACATGGGGTGGCGGTCTATTTATCACATTCCAAGCCTACATTATTTGGTATATATTAATTTCTGTTGTATCAAGTCAAATAATAAAAAGAATATTTGTTATAATGGACTATTATTATTCCATATGAATAGTTCGTTGAGGATATGGTATTTTAACATTTTCTTCTGATAACGATTCATATAATTTTTTATTAATTTTATTTTGTATTATCGGTTTTTGATTAGGTAGTCTAATCCAAACAAATATTTCATATCTTATAGAAGAATCTCCAAACTCACGTAAATGAATTTGTGGTCTTGGATTGCTTAAGATAATACTATCTTCTTCATTAATCAATTCATCAATAGTTTCTTGTAATATATTTTGTACTTTTTCTGGGTCTGAATTATAAGAGATACCAATTTCAATGGGTGTGCGAAATGCACTATTTGGGTCGGACTTATTTCTAATTATTGATTTATGCAATTTTGAATTTGGTATCGTAATACTATCTCCATCTAGAGTATGTAATAGTGTGCTCCTGATAGATATTTCTTTGACCCATCCTCTCGTAGATTCATCTAATTCTATAAAATCACCAGTATAATATGTTTGGTCTGCATATAATGCTAATCCTCCAAAGAAATTCTCAATTGTGTCTCTCGCCGCAAAACCAATGATAAGACCCGCTACACCCGCTGAAGCTAAGAACGGTGTGATATTTACTTCCCATATATTAAGAAGAATAACAAATACCATCAAAATAACAAAAACAATCCAAATATTATCTAATATAGGGATTATATCATGACTCTCTTTCTCTTTTTTAACCGTTTTTTCTATAATTAAAGAGCCAATATTAATAATACCTCTCATCCAGAATAATACGATTAATGTTACTATTGCAGAACTAAACCATGATTCAACATAAGAATAATA
>SL_4KL_010_BRINEDRAFT_10002152_pt1 | contig 11112 bp, 9 predicted proteins | sample SodLak_010_BRINE_2_FD_10664 | JGI IMG/M metagenome (IMG submission 10664) | reverse complement strand
CCGCCGCTGGGTCCGTTTGTACTCGCTGCGGTTTTCGTTGATAGTCGAAAGCGTCTGGCGCCGGTCTTTCAGTTCGGCGCTGATCTCGGTTCGCTCTGCCAGTTGGTTCTGGCGTGCGGCTTGCAACTGCTCGACGGTCGATTCGATCTGCTCCCGGGCAACCGATGAGCCACACGTCCAACAGGTAACCGTTTCCTCGTCCGTGAGTAACTGGTCCGTCAGCGCCCCATCGTCGGTGTGGCTCCCATCGGTGAGCACCGAGTCCGGGTTCTCGAGTAACTTCTGGTTGAACTGGATCGTACTCTGTAGCTGTGAGATTTCCTCAGAGAGGTCGGCTTTCTCCGCCTGGAGGGTCTCAATTTCGGCTTCGAGCTGATCGACCTCTGTCTCTCCGCCCATCGAGAGCGACTCGAGTTGGTCTTCGACCGTTTCCCGTTCCGTTTTGAGCGCGTCGATACTCTCTCGCTCGGTTTCGATCCGGTCTCGCGTCCGTTCGAGTTCCGAGCGCGCCCCCCGTAACTCCTCGAGTTTCGTCTCGAGTTCCGAGCGTTCTTCTCTGCGTTCTTCGACATCGACGTTCGCTTCCGCCAGAGCTGCCCGTGCATCCTCGAGTTCCGCTCTGAGCCCTTCGATTTCGTCGGTTACCTGCGCCCGTTGGGATTCGAGTTGCGGGAGCTTCGTTTCGAGGTCTTGGAGCGTCTCGAGTTGCGTATCGAGATCCCGCTTTTGTCGTTCGTATTCTGCAATCTCCTCGTTGATTGCAGTCGTATCAACCGGTCGCATAATGAGCTCTCGGAGATCATCTCCCCGGGCGACGGCTCGACGCGCCTCGTTTGATTCGAGTAAGAACGCAAAGAGGTCTGCAAGTTCCGGATCCTCGAGATATGGGTCGCCGTCAGTGACGACCGTTCCGTTTTGTCGTGTCAGCGTTCGCTGATATGTCTCCTCGCCAAACTCGAGTCTCGCGTGTCCCTCGTCGGCGCTTGCTTTCAGGCTCACCTGGTTGCTCCCGAGTGCTGCCATGATCGCCTGTAGTAGCGACGTCCGATTCGTTGCGTTTCGACCCGAGAGAACGGTCGTGCCGCTCTCGAAGGAGACGGTCGTCTCATCGATGCCACCGATGTTAGCGACGGAGAGCGTCGCTTTTTTCGGCACCTCGAGTGTTTCAGTATTGAAACTGCCTTTCATACGTTGATACACTGGTTGCTTATATTTAGCTATTGCCACTTCATGTGACGGGTAAGAGACGACCTAGTGAAGTAGAATCCAGCGTCGATTCCGTCTCGGAGTTTGGGCCGATTACTCTTCTCTTTTGGTCCAATATTATAAGAACTATGTCAGTTGCTGACATCGGTATTGCTCTCTGAAACCCTCCTAAGAACCTCTGTGGGAGCTTATACTACCATTATATAAAACAATTAGTTTGTATAACTAACACCAATTGTCGGTGGCGAACAAACGGCTGCATCTGCATGAGAATCCCTTCTGCATTACAAAGGTATGAATGTAATTTCTTGGCTGGACGCCGGACTTTTTTTAATCGAGTTGGCCTGCTATCAATTCCTTATTGCGGAATGTGTGGCGTTCGTGCTCTTAGAGGAGACTCTGCCCGGGTTCAATTGTGTCTCCTGTTGTTGGACGCGTCGACCGAATCTCGGTTTTCGGTACTACTGTTCATACTGTATCTTCAGTTCGAGTTCGTTCGCCATCCCAAGCAGTAGTTCCGGAATTTCAGTTTCAAACCGTTCGCCCATAAGACGGTGTGCGGGCCCTGAAACGCTCAGCCCGCCGATCACCGACTCGTTCTCGTCTTTCACTGCCGTTCCGACTGCGTGGAGTCCATCTAGTGACTCCTCTTTATTGAAAGCGATCTGCCGTTCTCGGATTTCATCTAACTCAGCGTACAGTTCTTGACGGTCCGTAATTGTGTTTGCCGTCTCCGGTTCTAACCCTTTTTCCTCGAGAATGCTATCCACGTACGACCGGGGCAAAAACGCGAGTATCGCCTTCCCGGCGGCACTACAATGGAGACTGCCTCGCTTTCCGATATGGCTTCCCGTCTGAACGGCATTGTCCCCCACAGCCGTGTGGACATAAATTCGATAGCCGTGCTCTTCGATTAGAAACTGTGCCCGTTCGTTGGTCTTTGCTGCCAGTTCTTCGACTGTCCGTTCGGCTAACCCGTAGGCCGGGTTGTTGTTCTGTAGATACCCACCAACAGTCAGAAACCGGATTCCGAGATAGTACATATCCCCCTGCTTGGTCACGAAATCGTGTTTTCTGAGGGTCGTAAGGTGACGGTGAACGGTACTTGGGGCAACCTCGAGTGCGTCTGCGAGTTCGTTGATACGCCCGCCGTCCCACGCTTGGAGGGTTTCAACGATTCGGATCGTCGTTTCCAGTGATTTGATCGTCGAAGTCGGTTTTTTGCCGGCCATACCTACCACCCGTCTCGAGTATATATAAAATCCCGTGTTACGGAATGCGCTGGCACTGGATGGTTTGTTCGAGAATAGCGGGTCTCCGCTCCGCCGGGAGAACCGCTCCCGTTCCGTCTCGTCGAATTCACTCCTCGCCGAGTACTCTTTTTTGCGTTCTAAACGGCTCACCTTCCAGTACCGGGGCGATCACATGCTGTTTTTGCAGTAACCCGTTTGTGCGCTGTTAGTTGTCGTTCTCTCGGACAACCATGACGACCGGGCAGGAGGCAGTCATAAGCACTTCCTGTGCGACGCTCCCAAAAATTGCTTTCCCGATCGGTGAGCGTCGTCGTCCGCCGATGACGACGAACCGTGCATCTTCGGTCTCGGCGTACTTGACTAGCTCCTCGCTTGCTTCACCCACGAGGCCTACGGGCGTGTAGCTCTCTGCATGATCGGTGGCCGCCTTCGTTGCCACTTTTTCACCGAACTCCCGTATCTCTTCGAGTGGAGCGGATTGGCCGGTTTCCTCGACGGTCCGCTGTTCGATCTCTCGGAGTTCTTTTTGACTGATGACGTGGACGACGTGTAGTTCTTCTTCGAACGCGGTGGCAAGCTCTTGTGCCTCCTTGACGATTGATCCCTGTGTCTCGGTTCTATCAACTGCTGCAATGATAGGCATACATATACCCCTACACAGTGGGTCCCCATATACTCATTTGTTTTTTGGAAATCAGCCACCGGCTGAACGCGAATCCCAGTGGTCGTCTATTCAAAAACCTCGTCGAGAAGGACACCCTCTTTGACGACAACCGTCCCATCTAACTCGACTGTTGGGGTTCGGATGACGCCGTCTAAGTGGATATCGCTCTTTAGCGTGCCACCTAAGGACTCGTTGTCACCGATGGCGAAGTGAACCGTTCCGGCGAGTTTCTTATCCTCTGCGAGGTTGCCGATCAGTTTTGCTTCGGGATTCGTGCCGATTGCAAACTCAGCTAAGTTCCGAGCGTTCTCGTCGCTGTTATCAATCAAGGTTTGTAGCTCATCCGCCTGTGCCCCGCCAGATACGTCCGTCACGAAACCATCCTCGAGTTCGAGCGTGATCGGTTCCTCTAACTGTCCGAGGTTGTCCATCGAGACATCGATGACAATCGTCCCATTTGCCGTTCCCTCTTTCGGATGGGTTGGTGACTCGCCTGGGGGAAGGGTAGCAAACCCGTAGTTTTCGTGGAAGTACCCGTCGAGGGAGAACGCAGAGCAGCCGTCGACGCTGAACGTGACATCCGTCCCTTTGTCACTCGTGACGTGAGCCTCTTTAGCGGCATCGAAAAAGTCACGGACGGCTTCAGTTCGACGACGGAGTGCTTCGAAGTCGACGCTCATTGCCCCTTCGACCATCATATCTTCGGTGACGCTTCGCAAAATTCCGAACCGGGTTCCCGTTTCAGCGGCTTCAAGCCGTGACCGTGTATGCGTAATCGCGTGTGTAGTACACGTGAAAACGACATCGGCCGACTTCATCGCATCGGCAACGGTCTGTGGCGGTTCGTTTCCGTGACTGTCGAGCAGCGGCATGATCATCGTAATAGCTTCGCCGTCGGCCGCAGCGACGGCTGTCGCAATCGACTGGACGACCCGTTTTTTCCGAGCGTCGCCAAGAATTAGTACCTCTTCGCCCGGTTGGACGTTTAGACAGTCTTCAACGATTCCTCTTGCCGCCGGAGCCATTTCTACTTCGAGCATTATTGTTACCGATTCGTGGATTACCACTCGGTCGATATAAGGATGCCGATATTTATAATATAATCATGATGAACTCAACGACCCACCGACAAATCGTTGATCATCCCGTATAAACGCCCACTAGCGGCATATGGGCTCGAGTCAACTCATCAACGGAAAAACACTACCGCCCGGCAAATCCCATCAAACGGTTTCTATCTTACAGAAATAAGCCGGTTTTAATTGAAACGTTACACATTTCTCGAAACACTTATAATAATGCGGTGGAGTATAATGAAATACAATGTCAGATAGACATGGCTCGGGTAGCCACAACCGCAGACAGTTCCTCAAGTACACCGGCGCGGCATCGACCGCCGCGATGGCCGGAATGGCCGGCTGTCTTGGTGACGATGATAACGGCGATGACACCGGAGATGGGAGTACAGGCGGTGAGGGCTACCCAACCGATGATATCCGACTGATTATCCCGTTCGACGCAGGCGGTGGGACTGATGCCTATCTGCGTGAGATTGCGCCGTTAGTCGCAGAAGAGATGGGAGTGAACATCCCGATTGATAACGTCTCCGGTGCCGCCTCGCTTCGTGGCACTGGTGAGATGATGATGTCCGATCCGGACGGCTACACCGTTGGCGCGTTCAACCCGCCGTCCACGCCGGTTTCCGAAATGGTCAACCCACAGAGCTGGGCACTCGAAGACTGTGTCGGCCTCGGTCTGTACGCTGAAGACGCGGTTGTCCTCGTTGGAAATCCGGACTACGAAATCGAAGGCTACGACGACCTCGTCAGTCGGTACAACGATGGCGAACTCGAGAACTTCGGTGGCCTCGAGCGCGGGGGACTCTATCACGTCATGGCGCTCGTCATGCGCGAGGAACACGATATCAACTGGAGTTCCTACATCGGGTACAGTGGAACTGGTCCATCGGTCGAAGCCGCAATGTCGGGAGAAGTGCCTGTTGCGATGAGTACGGACACCGCCGCCGCCGCTGCTGTAGAGGACGGTGCGGTCGACCTCGTTGCCGTTCTCCCAAGCGGTGGGTCTGCAGTCTTCCCCGACCAGGAGTCGGTGCCGGATCTGGGGTATGACGAATTGGACTTCCTCGTCAGTCTCGGACGGATCATTGCAGCGCCTCCGGGAACGCCTGACAACGTCGTCGAGGCCTGGGAAGATGCCCTTAGTACGGTGATGAACTCCGATGAGATGGCGGCGTGGTCCGAAGAAACTGGAAACGTCGTCATGTTCGAGGATGGGGCAGAAGTCGAAAACCGCATCCAAACAGCCTATGAGACGATTCCGGAAATCGTCGACCTGGACGAAATCCGAGAAGCTTCGAACTGAGCACGCCGACACGCCGGCTGGTAGTCACTAGCGCCAACTGTGGGATCTGGTGCTCTCGAGCCCATTTTGTTACTGGTCGTTTTGTTGAGCGAGCGCTCATAAAATAAGCACATTTATCATGAGGGAAGCGAATCGAGTACTATGAACCTCGAGTCTATCTCTCAAACAATTACTGAACGGGTTAGTATGGAGACAGTATTGTTGGCAACAATGCTGGGAGCAGCAACGTACATGCTCTGGGAATCGTTCAATTTCGGCATCAGTCAGGCGGCGACGTTTCCACGACTGACGGCTGGATTCGTCTTTATTGGGACGATACTGCTCCTCTTACGGCCGATTCTTCCCGAACCAATCTACTCGTTCGTCGCAAAGGACGCGAGGGCGTTGGATGTTGATGAGGATTTTAAAGAGTTGACGAGCGATGAACAGTCAGTAGATGAAACAACCGACGGCAAAGAGCTGGTGGACGAAACGGCCGACCCGACCGAGTCGGTTGATGAAACGGCTGAACCTGCAGATCCAAAATCACGTGTTGGTCGTCCGCTTCCCGATGCCGTCTTCACTGGCGCAGCGGCAATCTGCTACGGTCTTGCTGGATATGTAGTCGGGTTGTTTCTCGTCACACCGGTTTTTGTCGCGGTGTATGGGCTGTGGTTCAATCTCTCTCGCCGCACGATCGGTATGCTGATCGTGATCTCGCTTGTCATTGCGTTTGGATTCGTTCAATTCCTCAACGTTCCACTTGACCAGGGTGAAATTATTTTCACTGGAGGCTGGTTATGAGCGTCGTTGCAGCACTGATTGAGGCCCTTGGACTCCTCTTTACGTGGCCGACGTTCGGCTATGTGTTGTTCGGTGTCATTTTGGGAATTGTCGTTGGTGCCCTCCCCGGAGTTGGTGCGGCACTCGGGATGGCAATCGTGCTCCCGTTGACCATACCGCTTGATCCGATCAACGCCGTCATCGTGTTAATCGGGATGTACAGCGGGGCGATGTATGGCGGTTCCATCTCGGCGATTCTGGTCAACGTCCCGGGTACTGGCGGTGCCGCTGCGACGACAATTGACGGCTATCCAATGTCGAAAAACGGAGAGGCAGTTCAGGCGCTTACGATTTCTGCAACCGCCTCAGCAATCGCCGGATTCTTTACCGTGATTGTGTTGATTTTGTTCTCCCCGGTACTCATCGAGTTGGTGTTGGCCTTTGGCTCACCGGAGTACTTTTTGATGGCGATCCTCGGGCTCTCGATGATCACACTTGTCGTTCGTGGCTCGATGATCAAAGGGCTCACTGCTGGGGCGTTCGGTCTGATGATCACAACGATCGGCATCGCGCCGAACAGTCCCGAACTTCGATATACGTTCGATACACTCGCACTGTTTGATGGAATCGATTTCATTGCGGCACTGATCGGTGTCTTTGCCATTGCGGAAATGATCAAGCTCTCGACGAAGGAAGGTGGTATTGCAGGTGATGCCGTAAAAATGACCGGCAGCGTTGTTGAGGGGCTGAAAATGACCCTGAGCAAACCGGTTCTCCTTCTCAAATCGGGCCTCCTGGGGCTGGGAATCGGGGCCATTCCTGGGGCCGGTGCAACCGTGGCGAACTTCTTCGCCTACGGTGAGGCCGTCCGTTCCTCGAAAGACAACCAGTCCTTTGGGAAAGGAAACCCACTCGGTGTGCTTGCCTCTGAAGCATCAAACAACGGCTCAGTCGGTGGCTCGCTCGTTCCAACGCTTTCCTTTGGTATTCCGGGTAGTGCGGCAACCGCCGTCCTGCTCGGCGGCCTCCTGCTTCACGGCATCCGTCCCGGTCCGGATCTGTTCGATGCGGAACTCGCGACGACATACGTGTTTTTCCTCGCACTGCTCATCGGAAACGTCTTTATCCTCCTTATCGGTCTCAGTCTTGTCAGCCGTCTCGGCGTGCTGACGAAAATTGATACGAATATCATCATCCCAATCGTCATCGTCCTTGCAATCATTGGCGGATTTACCCTGAGTGCAAACTGGATTGATGTCTGGACGCTCCTTGCGCTTGGCGTTCTTGGGTTCTTTATGGTGAAATACGATTACTCCATCATCGCGTTCTTACTTGGAGTTATTCTCGGACCAATCGCCGAAGAGAACCTCATGCGGTCGTTACAGCTTTCGGATGGCTCGTATCTGATATTCGTGACGAAGCCGCTGTCGCTGCTTATCGTGATTCTCACATTGGTCGTCCTCTTTGGCCCGTTCGTTGGCCCAAAAGTCAAAGCCAAGATCAACCAGTACCGATCGCCGTAGGCGCTATCCCTCCTTCCGTTTTTACCGAAGACAAATCCGTCGAAGCTCCTTGCTCGTCAGATTCATTGCCCTATTCCACTGGAATCACATTCGGCGTGGGATAGATCCCACCGTTGACATGCAACACCTGTCCGGTAATAAACGAGGCCCGATCGGATGCCAAAAAACAACAGGCGTCTGCGACTTCGGACACCGTCCCCTTGCGCTGGAGCGGCATCGCCTCGAGGAGATCCGCTTCGTGCTCGGGCGGGCTCTCCCGCTCAGTATCGATATGCCCCGGCGAGAGCCCGTTGACCCGAATCCCTTGCGGCCCGAGTTCCGAAGCGAGTTGGCGAACCTGACCCTCGATCGCCATCTTGCTCGCATACGAATGGGACTTCATCGACCGGCCGAGATAGACGAGCGCACCGATTAGATTGACGACAGAACCGCTCCCGCTCTCGAGCATGTCCGGAACGACGTGTTGTGTCGTCAGATACATCCCCTTGACGTTGACGTCGAGTACGTGATCCAGATCCGCTTCGGTCACATCCAAAAACGGCTTTTTCGGTCGGACGGTTGCATTGTTGACCAAAATATCGATCGGGCCCAGTTCCTCCCGGACCGTCGTGACGACACGCTCGATCTCCGCCGGCTTCGAGAGATCACCGAGTGCGATCACTTGGTTTCCGCCGGCCGCTTCCACTCGAGTTGCTGTCTCGAGGCAGCCGTCCTCGTTCGAGTGGGCCGTAATCCCGACATCGGCACCGGCTTCTGCTAATGTTACCGCGATTGCTTGCCCAATATTCCGACTCGCACCGGTCACCAACGCTGTTTTGCCTGTGAGATCCATACACCAAACGATTGCGTTCACGGCTCAAAGAACTACGGTTGTGAGCAATTTGGGTCTCGTGTCTACGGGGGTGATCCGGATGGAGGGATTTAAGATCATCCATAATCATCACAGATTATGGATCTCTCGTTAGACGGGAAGAAAGCGGTCGTACTGGCTGGAAGCAGCGGACTCGGGCAAGCGGTTGCAACCGAACTCGTCGCCCAAGGAGCACAGGTAATCGTCACCTCGAGTAACTACGAGAACCTGACAGCGGCAGTCGAGGAGATTCGATACGAGACGGCGTGTGAGGCGACGAAAATCGACTGTCGCGTCTGTGATCTCACTGATCCGGACTCAATCGAAACGGGCTTGACTAAGAGCATCGACGAACTCGGGGGGCTCGATATCCTGATTACAAATCACGGTGGGCCGACATCCAAGCGGTTTGCTGAGACGACGCTCGAGGATTTCGACGCGGGCTATCAGGCAATTCTTCGGAGCACGATTCAGGCCTGTTCGATCGCGCTCCCAGCGCTCAGAGAAAGCAGCGGTTCGATCGTCAATCTCGTCGCCGCCTCAACGCTCGAGTCGAACGTCTCCGGCTCGATCGCAAATGTGATGCGGCCGGGTATCTATGGCCTCTCAAAAACGCTTGCCAACGAGTTTGGCCCGGAAGGCGTCCGCGTCAACTGCGTCTCTCCGCGCGGGGTGTTTACCGGTCGGATCGAGTACAAAATCGAACAGCTTGCCGAACGGGAGGGGATTTCCCTCGAGGAAGCCAAAGCGCGTCGCGAGGAGGAATTGCCGCTTTCGCGACTTGGCTCGCCCGAAGAGTTCGCGCAGGCGGTGGCCTTTCTTGCGTCGCCGGCTGCCGGCTTCACAACCGGAGCAGTGTTACCCGTCGACGGTGGCTGGTTGAACCATGGGTTCTGAGCACGACCGTCGCCCGAAAACCCCTCACACTCAATAGTTATATGTCTCCGCTTCATCGCGTTTCCTATGGTTGAGAGACCCGGACAGTTCGACTATCGGTACGTCTCCAGTGAGATCGTGTATGGCCGTGGCTGCGTGGAAACACTCAGTGAGACGCTGGCAGATGCCGGCTTAGAACGGGCCCTTGTCGTCTGTGGTAGCAACGTCGGGGCGAACCGTGCGGTGATGGACCCGCTCGAGGCAGGACTTGCTGACCGGCTTGGGGGAGTGTTTGATGAAACGACACCCGAAAAACGAATTGAGACCGTTCTCGATGGGGTCGACCGGATCACGGCTGATTCCATTGATGTGCTCGTTGGCGTTGGCGGCGGGAGTTCGCTGAACGTGATGCGGGCAATGAGTTCGATCGCTGCCCTCGAAGCTGACCGTGATTCTATTCTTGAGACCGTAACCGAAACGGGGAGTGTTCCCGCCCCAGATCAGTCACAGACGCCGATCCCGAACATTGCGATTCCAACGACGATGGCCGGTGCGGATCTCTCTGCAGGGGGCAGCGTCTTTTATGACCCCGAGCCCGAGACGGATGAGACACCACTTCGTCGGGCCGGTATCGGTGATTCTCGGCTTCGGGCCATGGCAGCGTTCTACGATCCGGAACTGTTTGCCACGACACCGACGAGCGTCCTCGCGTCTTCGGCGATGAACGGGTTCGATAAGGGCATTGAAACTCTCTACTCTCGGTCGACAAACGCCCTCTGTGATGCAAACGCCGTCAGCGGTCTCAGCTATTACTGCGACAGTTTGCCCCACCTCACCGCAGAGCCACTCGAGGAGCCAGTTATTGATAAGGCCGTTCTCGGGACGATTCAGATTCAGTTTGGCAAGTTCACCAACATTATCCACACCTTTGGCAACGGAATTGCACTCGAGTACGACGTCCAACAGGGTGTTGTCCACGGCATTATGGCTCCCCATGTGCTCCGGTACGTCTTTGACCGGGTCGATGGCAAACGGGAGATGATCGCCGATGGATTGGGTATTGAGACGGCAGGGGCGACCGATACCGAAATCGCAGCCGAAATCGTCGACACAGTGATCGACATGCGTGACTCCCTCGACCTACCGAGTCAGTTACGGACGGTGCCCGGCCTCGAGCGAGCGCATCTCCCGGCGATTGCAGAAACAATCGCCAGCAACGGCAAGCACCGACGAAACCCGCCGGGACTTGACCCGACTGTTGGGGAGATCACTGGGATTCTCGAGTCGGCGTGGTAGCTCAGCGGCGTGGTCGCTCAGTAGTTCCTCAAACTGACCTGTATGTCAAATCACGCGATCGCGACCGATTTGACCGTGTCACTCGAGGGGCGGCAATAGCCAGATGAACACGAGACAGAGGCCGCTCACGGCTGAAAGCAACACAAACGCCTCATCGAAATACCCGGCTCCGGCGATGAGACCAAAGAGAGCTGGGCTTCCAGCACCGATAGTCATATAGATCGTTCGGAGGGTTCCCAATCCGGTGTTTAGTATGGGATCGGGGAGCGAGACGGTCATATACGATAACGAGAGCGGTCC
>SL_4KL_010_BRINEDRAFT_10002151_pt1 | contig 11113 bp, 19 predicted proteins | sample SodLak_010_BRINE_2_FD_10664 | JGI IMG/M metagenome (IMG submission 10664) | reverse complement strand
CATCTGACCCCTCCCAAGCACCCGCCTTTCCCCCGAGCGAAGGTTGGTGCCAGTGAGTGTGGCGGACCCCTGCCGCATGGGACCCCCCGCCTGCCCCAAATCAAATAGAGGGCGAGCAAGGACCCTTCCACCAGAAGACCTCACGGCTGCGCAGCCCAGCAGCAGCTTTTAAATAAGGGACCCCCTGCCGTAGGCAACGCACTCATCTGTTCCCACAGGCCGGCGGCCATCAGGCCCTGCCCGCTCTGGTAGCCGTACCTGTCCCAAGGTCTGACAGGATGTAGGCCACAGTCATGGCCGCCCCGACGCCAGCCCAGTCACTCAGGCCATCCGCTTGGTGCAGGGCTTGAGCCAAGGTGGCGCCCATGATGGCCATGGACCCAAAGGTGAACAGCCGGTGCTCGGGCGTGCTCGTCATGAGCTGCGCAGCCAGCAGCAGGGGGGCAATCGCCGAGGCGCGTGAGAGCAGGGTCACTGGCGACTATGTCGATCTGCGGGGCGCCTGAACCCCGCTGCAACATGCTTGCCTTGTGCTCCGAGCTGCAGCAACATGGTCGGGGGCCGGGGCAAACCGCTGACCTTGCCGACCTCCCAGAAGTCAGTTACCTAAGGCACCCTCATGCACATTATGCAGACACTTAGTCATCTGGATCAGGGAATGCTGAGGAGTTTGAAAGAGGTGGCGCAAGGCTCAGGGCGAGGTCAGCTGTGTAGGAAGGCGGTTGGTGCGGTGGGTTTCTTGGCTTCAGGGTGCTACAGAGCAACACCAAGGCCAAAATAGCTTCAGGCACGTCAGGACCAGGCGCTCTACCAAACACCGCCCAACCCCCAACATTGCTGTTGCTGCATCGGCACCCAAACTGTCCCGGAAGTGCTCATTACCCAGGACCACAACATGGGGCCTCGTAAATTTCCAAGCACAAACCAGGTGGTGTGTGCTCGACGCACGAGAGGTGCATCTGATAATCTCACAAGATAGGTGCATTGCGTATGCGCTTGCCATCACTTTACCTCATTCTCATCAATGACAAATTTGCTGCGACCCTTTTTGGGCAGAGCTTCTCCTGCAGGTGCGCTGCTTGTGCTGGGGGCGCTGCTTTGTCCCTCGACCTCATCTTCAACAACAGCTGCAAATACCATTGGCCGGCGCCTGGTTGCCACCACCTGCTTCCAGCAGCAGCGAGGTAAGGAAGCAATCTTGTGAAAACAGCAGCAAGGAACCATACTTGATTTTGTGATACAGCACAACAACCATCAAGGGTAGCGTGACAAACTTGAAAGCTATTTTTCATATCATACCAACCTGTTGAAGAGAACAATGCCAAATGTTTGGCTATTTTATGTCATACCAACCTGTCTTACATGCCAAATGTTTGGCACCATTCACAGTATAGCCTTATAGCCTTTCAATCGCAAAAATAGTTGCACTCAAAATCAGCGCAATAAGCCAAGCGACTTTCACAACTAAAATCTCTTCACGAAGTCTGTGCACAGTTCGAGCTAATATGAAAGCGTTACTGGGTTGCAAGGGATCACTCAACTCGCAGGACCCTTTTCTCCTCCTCGTGTCTTGAGGAAGGTGGTGGGAGATGACTTAATTGTGATCATTATGGGATCAAATATAAAGCCACTTAAAGAAGGCAGGTCCTTGACCATGCCATCCAAGATTCGAGCATTGCTCCTTTGTATGCTCTGGAAGTAACCCTAATTCCTTATGACCTTGCACCAGAAGTAAATTTCTTCCTTAATTCACGCAAACAGGGGTTACCTTGTTGGCGTAGTCTTTCTTTCTTTCTTCCTTATGACCCAGTGGCCATAGTAGATTTAGCAAGCTGAGAACTTAGTTCAATGGCCATTTATGGACTGGCTTGGCATGTGCATAAGTGCTTGAATCGCTTTAAACTGGGAAAGAATGGGAGCTTTGGGAATGCACATGTGTATTGTATAACAGAGGAGAGGGCGCAACCCGACCTTGGTGGGATTGCTATGAGCAAAACTAGTTACGAGGGGGCTTTGGACAAGGAGATACAGTACAGTAACGAGGAGCAGGAGCAGGGGCTGCTGGCGCAGGCCAGGGCTTCCCATGGTTTTGGAACACCACCTTGCTTCTCATGCCCTCGCTTGTTGACTGAAATTTGGTTGCAGGCTCGCTTGGTTTCAGCTGAGCTGCCCTATTTGGCAAGGTACAGCTTCGGAACCTGACTCAGCCATCAGAGATAGGAAGCCTTACCTTAATGCAGGCACAGCCAGTTTCTTGCTACCAGGCCTAAAAAGGCCTACTTTCTTTCACCACTAATGCTGCACCTTATTTATGCTTTACAGGAAGAATTGAAGACATCTAAACATACTGAATTTGATTGAGTTTACAGGCCAGAGCTTATGTGCACAGATAGCAATGACTCCACTAGCATGTTGTGCCTGAGCCCCAGATTCAAAAAATGTGGCTGGTTGAAGCATCTATTTCTAGTGAAGACGTCTACAAAATTGGTTGCTTTGCTTCAAACAAGCCCCTCTCTCATGTACATGTCCGAGCAGGGCACAATACCCTGGCGCAAGTTTGCTGCTGCAGCTTTACAACGCCCCTGACAATTTACTGGCCACTGCCAGCGAAGATATAACTACAATGATCCACAGGAAGTAGTTGTTGCCCATGGCCTGCGCAACAGGAGCGGGCGGCGAGCAGACATTGCTAAGCGTCTCTCTGTGCCCTTTGCTGTTGTTGGCAGGCCATACTTTTCAAACCCCATTTACATTTCAGAGAATAGCAAAAAGAATCAGTCCCAGCCCGACAGCCCGGCCAGCTGTGGAAAACCCGTCGCTACCGTCATCCACCATCCAGCTCACCTTGTTGGGTGTCCCTCCTAGGCCCACGTACTCATCCCTCAAGCGCTTCTTCATCTCCATGGACATGTTATCTTGCTTCTTCTTGCCCTGCCACAGGCGTGTTCAGTGATGACAGGGCGCTTACCTCAGCGCCTTAGTGTTGCAAGCAAGCCAGCAAGCACGCCTTGCGCTCCCTACCACCAGCCAGCTTCCACCAGGACCTCGACCGGGCTTAGCAGCGTGCTTGAAAATCAGGCTCGGAGAAAAAGAGTGGTGCCTCTAAGTCAGGTGGCTTAGTTTTTGAGCACTCCAGCCTTGCTGCGCACCAGCCACACAAGGCTGAGGAGCTCAAATATCTCATCCCCTGCCATTGCGCCAGTGCCTTGACGCAGCGCCCCCAACCACAATGTACGAAGGCCTAGCGCGCTCAGCGGCCCACCTGCGCGGCGTCCGCATAGAGAGGCTGCCCTGGTTGTTGGCTCTGTTGTGGCTGGGGGTTGCTTGAGGAGGGGGGCACGGCCTTTCCATCATCCGTGAAGGAGCGACCGCTAGAAACACGCGGATTGCTGGGGGGCTCAGCCATTACAACGATCGCCCCGCGCAGGCGTGGACCGGCTGGGGCGCGTGCAATTGAGTGCTGCAATTGTTTTTGGGAAAGCAGCATTTTGAAATGTTTGTTTTAAATACAGACAGTTTATGGCCAACCACTGCTATGTAAACAACAAAGCTATGAAAATGTAAAAGAAATGGCAATACCTTAACATTCCATGCATAGTCTGTGCGCACACGCTCTTATGCTTGACACATTCCATCATTGACTAGCATTGCCGTCAATGAAGCCAAGCAACTAGTCAGACCTGTACTATTAGCATATGCTGGAATCCAACACACCAGCATTTCTGTGAATCCAATACACCATCAGGCAGAATGAAAAGTTTGTTTAGTTGCACACCCTGGAAGTGGCAATGACCCAGCAAGGACAATGGATCGGTGGGGGGGCGGATGCGACCCTCCCAGCCCAGCATCTCTTCTTCATAAATGAAACAGCTTACATCCAGGCTCACATCCATAAAGATGATCCTGGGAAGCTGTCTTTTCTCGGCCTGGGCCTGTCCACGCTGTGCTTGATCATCCCCATCGCCCTGTCCCTGCGCCTGAGCCTCGGACTGCATGCCCAGCTGGCAGTATCTGCCATCAGGTGTGTGCCCGTGCTATAGTAGACAGATGTGTGTCGTGTGTTTGTGCGCGTACTCGTGCGGGTGTGCATGTGTGTTTGTGTGTGTGAGCGTGTGCGAACGTGTGAACATGTGCTTGCGCGCGTGCGTGCGCGCTTGTTGTTGACGTGACACACAGACAAAGCAGTATGCAATGTGCTTTCGAAAGGAGACAGGGGTTGCCGCCTAAGGATTTTTGATAGTAAATTGAAAGGCTATGCAGGTGTACACATGTTTTGAAGTGGAGCAATTTCTGAAGCTTTTATTGCCCTGCGGTAAGGAAGACAACCTCACAAGCTGTGGTGTCTGTGCTTCAAATTTGCAGGATGATTTTGCAGCTCACATTCCTTGGCTTCATACTCGTACCCCTCTTCTCGTACAGGTGCGATGCGTCAACAGCCTGCCCCACAGATTTCCCACTGCTGGCCTCATGTGCTCAAGCACATGATCCCAGTGACAGGCACGCTCGATGCACATCTCAGGTCATACCATAGGTCACGCCCCCTTCTGTGTAGCCTACTCATGCAAGCACAAGATAAAGCGCATCAGTCCAGCCTGCTCCAACTTTTCGCATCGCCCTTATTCGGTGGCCTCCTCGCACACAGCCCCCCCCTCATGGCACACCGGTGTGATACGCTGCGCACACTGCAGCCGCTGGTGGATGGTGCTCCTGTATGCCGCGTTCATGACCTGCGTGGCTGCTCTGGAGGCTGGGCAGAGGCCCGCACACAGATACCAGGTGCGCGTTGCTCTGGCACGGCCTTCCTGACTCAGCACCTCTGCTGCCGGTATTGCAGCCTTGCAATAATACAGGCAGCAGCTGTTTTGTACTATGATGCCTGTTTAGGCCATGTGTCAGCAGCAATTGTAGCGTGTAATTCCGCCGATGCTGCTTGTGCAGGCCCGCACATGTGCGTTTGTGCACAGCCGCCGGCTAGCCTTGCGGGGCATGCACACGTGCATGTGCGCACGTGTGTGTGTCTGTGTGCATGCGCGCATGAATTTCGGTGGTGCACCGGTCACCAAGAGTGCCTGGATCTCTGCTGCGCATCAGCTGCAGTGAAGTTGAGCTTTACCAACACGACTGCGCGCTGTTGGTTGACCAATCCAGTCACCCAAGTGCTGTGAGAGTCGTACTTGAGGCATCACAGCCTGCCCACAGCGCCTGAGCTCCGGCGCCCCCGCCGCTTTGAATGCGTGGGGCGAGCAGCCAGCCTGTGATCGCACGATAGGACGTCTCATGGCACCTTGTTTGGTATGGACAATCTTGGAAGGCGTACCTGTGGTCCCTCTCTGAGCCAAGGAGGGTGGCCTCGTGAAATGAAGGGGGCAGTTGCACTTGAAGGTGGTGTTGAGGTGGTGGTGCACTTGCAGGAAGCCTAGGAGGGGCCTTGTCCCCATGCCGCACAACTCAACAGCATGCAAATGACGTCCACTGGGCGCCCGACGAGCGCCATGCACAGGCCCTTGCCTGTGTGCATTCTGTCTCCTGCCCCCCTTCCCCCCCTGGTGCATGCATCCCGAGTCAGGGGTTTTGACTGAGCACTTTGCTGCTGCGCCCCCACTCCCCACATGTGCACGCGGGCTGCAGGGCCAGTACCTGCACACGCTGGTTGCGCTGGGCATGGGCGCGTGGTCGCTCATCGTGTACGCCGCCCTGGTGGTGCTGCAGCTGCGGCCGCTGTGGGAGGCGCAGTACATCATCCCGGTGCTCGGCATGCTCCTGGTGAGGGCAGTGGGTGCGCTGCAGGGTGCCTGCTCATTGCGTGGCGCGTGCCTGCGCATTGCGTAGCGCGTGCCTGCGCATTGCGTAGCGCGTGCCAACCGGAGGGGCATGCTGCTGGTGAGGGTGGGGGATGTGCACTGCAGGATGCGCGGCCAGAGGGCGCGCGCAGGGTGGGAATGTGCATGCCACGCGCGCAGCCGTGAAAAGCCGGGCGCGCCGCTGCTGCGACTGGTCTGTCAGCAGGTGGGTGCGCTGATGCCTGCCGTGCGCAGGGGATTGCTCGGCAGGGGCGTGCACGAGCATGGGCCTGAGGGGCACATGCACACGGAGCGGGCATGCGTGCAGGAGTTGCTGGGCGCAGGAGCGGGCCTTGCTGCTGGCATAAAGCCTGGGGCATTGAGCCAACATCGTATGACCAACAATTGAGGGTCCTCTGAAGTGAGCTCTTGCCAGAGATTTTGGAAAGCTTGGAGGCGCCTGCACGTGCACTACGATTGGCAATTTGCACAGGTCCTTTTGATCCATGCAAAGGGTGTTGTGCCTGCAGCCCCCTGTGCCCCCCACCCTACGTCTGCCAGCGCACTCTGCGCGCCATTGCACTCAACTTAACTGCTCGAAAGGCTTGCAGCCCCGCCTCTGCGCTGCTCTCTGTCTCCCTCCCTCTTTCTCTCTCTCCTCTCTTGCGCGCTCTGCACGGGCACGCCTGCGCTCTGCACGGGCACGCCTGCGCTCTGCATGCGCTTGCCTGCGCTTTGCATGCGCAAACCTGCGCTCTGCATGCGCTCGCCTGCACCCTGCATGGGCACGCCTGCGCTCTGCATGCGCTCGCCTGCATCCTGCATGGGCACGCCTGCGCTCTGCATGCGCACGCCTGGGTGCTGTACAGGCACACCTGTGCGTCTCACGCGCTCTTTTCTGTGCCCCATGGTGCGCAGGGCAATGCCACCTCTGGCGTATCTGTCGGGCTCAACACAGCCCTCCAGGACCTGGCATCATGTGCGTGCTTGCGGAGGCCAGCCATTTGCATGCGGCACCCAAGCCTTGTGCGGAGGCGCGCCATATGCATGCAGCAGCTCGCCTCCACACGAGTCTTGGGTGCTGCATGGCTGCAGCGCTGGAGTTGTGTGCCTTCCCCCTCCTGGGCGCTGCATGGCTGCAAGTGCTGAGGGAATGTGTGGCGTCAGTACAGGCTGGCCACAGCGGCCTGCTCACTGGCTTGATGCGCAGACACTCGCTTGATGAGCATTGGTTGGAGCCAATGTATGGGAGGGTGCCAAGGGCCTTGGCACGCCTGGGAAACGCAAGTGCCTTTGGTTGAGAAACAGTGTCATCATTTGCCTTACGTCCAGGCAGCCAAGCCGGGATCCGCTGTCAATGGAGACGGGGGCATCTGCTCATCAAGCACCTTGCCATGCTTTGTACGCGTTTGTGTGGGCATGCGCAAAGGCCAGGCCCACTGCCTCCAACACCCTTGTGCCGTGCTTTGTTCAACCTGCAGCCAAAGAGCAAATAGAGCTACTGCTGGCTTTAGGGGCAAACCGCGCGGAGGCCACCAAGGTGGGCTGCAGGCAGCGTATCTGTGGTGCTCCAACCTCTAGCTCGTCAGCTTGTGTCCAGAGCAGTAGGGACAGAGGATCGACAAGACCTCCCTTGCCTCAATCACCTGCTTCCTGCTGCAAGCAATCTGCTCCAAGCACATGGGAACACGTTGTTTTTTGCTTTGCCCTGTCTCCTCATGCCAGTGACAAACATTGGTTTGCTGCATGTTCCCCGTGATCTCCCTGGCAGGACGCGGTCACGTTAGTTACATGTTTGTGGCTGCCCGCCCCTGATTTCCCTGGCAGGAGGTGGTCAAGAAGGCGTTGACCACCGCAATGATGCCGACGATCAACATGATGGCAGTGATGGGGCTGGTTTCCATCCCAGGCATTGTGAGTGCACAAGCAAGCAGCTGGTGCTGGCACCAAAGACACATCTTGCTCCCTCAACCTGCAACATAGCCGCGCGCCATTGGCGAGAGTGCCGGCCTCCCTCCTCTTCATGCCCGCTGTCGTGATGTGCACACAGAGCTGGCTTTTGGACTATGCGGCCTTGTAGCATGCTTGGTGTGCTCTAGCCCTTGTGGCTGAGGTGACCTTGAGATGCAAGCCTCTGTCCTTGCTGAGGATCAGACTCACGCACAGACACACTGCACGGGTCTCCCGTGTCTGCTGTTACGGTGAAGCACCTGCGCACCCAGAGCGTTCCAGATCATGCCGCACCTCGTGCCAACCGCGCTGACACACTTCACATTCCCCTGACCGTGCAAAGTCCGCACGCTGTTGTTGTTGGCACGCAACTGTGATCACATTGGGCATCCCGACCTTGTCGCTGGTTGGCTCTGCAAGATTGACTGGAGATGGGGGAGCAGCCACAATGATCAGGCTCCGCCATGTTGACTGGAAATAGGGAAGCAGCCACAATGATCTGGCAGTGCTCCTTATGATGTAGACCCAGCCCATTCTTTTGTTGTCACACTTCCAATGCAGATGACAGGCCAGATCCTAGCAGGAGCCAGCCCCTCAGACGTGAGTGTCTGGAGGCTGGGCTTTCCCCCTCTATTGTTTTGGCCCTTGCGACCTGTTTCTGTTGCCTTGCATCGTACTCCAACAGACAAGTGCGAGGGATGGTGAGCTCGGGAGGGAGTGCCAAAAGTTGAGGGTTCTGAGCAGTTGCTTGAACACAGCAGAGGCTTGAACACAGCAGAGGCTTGCTGCTCCCCGGCCGAGACTGCAGGTGCTGTACTGGTGGCACCCTTCCACTTCAGGGTAACAAGCAGCAGACCAGAAGTGATGGTGCCACGTGCAATGACTTGCACTGCACATCTTTGGGTGCTCGTCGTGCAGGCGGGCCGCTACCAGATGATGATTGTGTTCTTGATCAGCGGCTCCACAGGCATCGCTGCAATGGCTGCAGTGCACATGGCGGTGAGGACGCACTGCCTTGCAGCCTTGCATGGACAGCTTATAGTGCTAGCAGCCTTGGATGTGTTGATGGAGAATGAGAGGGTCTTAGCTGAGATGCCTAGCTCAACACTGCTGGCCTCCAGCTGCATCCCTGCCATCATGCCCGTGTTTTTGCATTTTCCTTGGGAGAGCATTGCTTTAACAGCGAGCATGGCTTATAATGCAAAGGCAGCCATGCCCAGAGCATCTACCGGAGGCTTTGGACACAAAAAGCCCATGCTTCTTGCAAAACCCCTGTGCCTGAATCATCCCTTGGTCTCTCGAACGCATGACCCTGGACTGAAGCTGCGCCTGTGTGACGCGTTTGGGAAGGTGTGCAGAAAGCAGTGGTTTGAAAGGCATGTGTACCACAAGCAGGCAGCATACGTCTCAAAAGCCCTACTGACAGAAGCACGGAGTGTGTGCGTGCTTGCTGCACCGTGTAGGTGTGGCACATCATTGATGAGGGTGCCCACTACAGACCTGACCGGATCTTGGCGCGCCGGAACCTGAGCGAGACGTTGCGTATTGGGGCACGGCGGTTCATCACGTGGGTGGCTGGTGCTGCAAAAGAAGCCCCTTGCATGCATGGGGCTGCGATGGTTGTGCATGGATGGAAAGGATGGTCACTGGACCATGGCTGCCTTGAGGGAACCCAAATGCTTACACAGACCCCAAGGGCTGGTTCAAGTGCTCAACTTCTTAGTAAGGTGAGGCTACAGGGCCTCAAGGATGTTACATGGTATGGCATTCAGGGGTGCATCAGAGTCAATGGCCTACTAATGCTTGATATTTTCCGTTTGTGGAAAGGGCTTTGCAGCACTTGACGCGCTTAGCAGCGCCAGAGGCTGTGCCAGTGGGTGAGCACCTGCAAGCGTCACTGTCAGTGTGGCAGAGCTGAGGTGAATCTGCGGTGCTTGGCTTATGTGTGCTGCCGTGCGCGCAAAGGTGCAGTAACAAAACACGCACAGATGACGTTAAAACAGAGCACGCACAGGTGAGGTAAGGAAACACGCATTGGTACAGTGACAGAAAGTGCTTGGCTCACAGCTGGTTTGCGCGCGCACGGGCACAGGGAGCGGGGGGAAACCCAGGACCAGAGCATTACGCAGCTGTGCTGAGGCAAGCGCCTGGGTGACATTCCTTCTTACCTGTGCTGCATCACATATGGGGCGCAGGCTGTTGGGAAGGGCCTGGTCGCGCTGCTTGACGTGCCTGTGCTGCATCACATATGGGGCGCAGGCTGCTGGGAAGGGCCTGGTCGTGCTGCTTGACGTGCCCGTGCTGCATCACATATGGGGCGCAGGGCGCTGGGAAGGGCCTGGTCGCGCTGCTTCATGTGCCTGTGCTGCATCACATATGAGGCGCAGGGCGCTGGGGAGGACCAAGGACCTGTGCTTGACGTGCCTGTGCTGTGTCACGCCCTCATCCATGGGCTCCCGCTGGCAGAAGCGACCCTCGCCGCTGTCGCGCTACGACGAGATGATGTACGAGCTGGGTGACGAGGACGAGGACGAGGAGGAGGGTGTGCGGGTGCGTGGGAGTGTGGGAAAGGACAGCAAGCGCATGTCCCAGATGATGGGGGACGAGGTTAGGGACGAGGTTAGGGACGAGGTTAGGGACGAGGGGGAACAGCGGCCTGGGTGCTGACCAGGTTGCGCACCATAGGGCTGGAAGGCCGGTCGCTGCGTGGCCTCGGGTCCAGCTGCATGCAAGCATGTACGCGTGTCGTAGCTTTGATCTGAGTACCTGCTACGGCTGGGGGAATATCCCCTGCTCTCTTCAGCTGGTTGCCGGAGGTGCGACGCCTTCCCTTTTTGTGTCCCTGAGCGTCTGGACAAAGCCCACTTTTGTGTCGTTTGATTTGAGGGAAGCGGACAGCCAAGGCAGAAGTGTGCATCTGTTGCTGCCGACCAATGCTGGCCATGCATGCTGGTGGCAGGGCTATGTTATTGCACAGGCATTGCAGTAAGCCATGTGTCCAATGTTCCGCAGGGCGTTGTGGTGGCAACAAGCGGATCCCTCCTGACATGTGACCTGGGCAATAAGCTTTGCTGGCTTCAAAAGACCATGGCGCTACCTGAACAGATCCTGTGAACAGCTTGCCTCCTGTGGTCCATCATCACCCGCATGCTGCCAGCCCCTTGTGATCCACAGTCAGCTGAATAAATGAATAACTGTGCGTATGCAGGGGGATGCCGCCACGCACCATGCCCTCATGCCTCATCGCACACCCCCAGCAAGTGCGCCTGGCGGAAGGTACCAACAAGGGGTGTCAGGGTGGTCTAGCGGGGTGTGCCCAGCCGACGGCGGGCATGGTGCTGTGGCGCCCCGGGGCGCTGATGGTGCTGCATGGGATGAAAGCC
>SL_4KL_010_BRINEDRAFT_10002149_pt1 | contig 11119 bp, 9 predicted proteins | sample SodLak_010_BRINE_2_FD_10664 | JGI IMG/M metagenome (IMG submission 10664) | reverse complement strand
AAGGGGACGACGTCCGGAAGCGGAAGCATCGGGACCATGAACAACCCAGCGAGGGTTCCAAGGCCGATGAGAACCGGGATAGCGATATTTGCGACGTTCGCTCCACCGACGACGCTTCCAAGGTCACTCCCCATGCTCGAAAGCGACGGGGTAGTGCTCTTTCGGAGGATGGCCAACTCGAGGCTAAAGAGGATGACCGTCGCGGCGGCAGACATCATACAGAACGGACAGATCTCGCCGATGACGCCCAACTGCAGGTAGACGAAATACGACGAGAAGACCACGCCGCTTGCCGTAATGGGGGTCAGGATCTTGATGATCAGTGGGTGTCGCGAGTCAAACCACCAGAGTGCAAGCCCGATCGTCGTCAGGTAATAAAACCCACCCAGCGTTGCAAGCGGGATGCCGAAGACGTAGGCCCACGGACTGGTGATCACTTCGATGCTGCCCTGGACTGGCGCATCGGCTGGAATTGCGGGTATTGCGAACAGGTGAATCGCCGTAAGCGCGACCGTGATCACCCACCCTATCACCGCAACGAGGGTAAAAACGCCAAACAGGGTCCCAACGCGGGGTGAGTACTCCCAGTCGTAATCGAACGCAACAGCGGACGGATTTTCGGTTGACATACAATACTGGCTTGGTGGCCACCCCACATAAGTATTGTGCTCTCACCCCAATTCTACGCAACAAGTATAGCCATAGCCCGAGCCACCCGCTCGCCTGGACAACAGGGTAATCGACAGCAACGGGATTCAGTCGGCCAACTGCGCTATGCCAATATTGTGACCTGTACCCAACAGTATTGGTGGACCGGTTCCTTTGTTCGACAATGCAACCGATTCCACCGGAGCTGGTTCGACAGTGACCCCGACGGAACTGCGTGGCGATATTCCCACGCTCGCCGAGACGACGTACCTGAACTACGGTGCCCACGGACCGAGTCCACAATCTGTCGTCGACGCTGCCCAGGCGTTCATCGCCCACCACGAGTACGACGCTCCCGCGGCGTCTGATCCCTACGACGCAGCCTTCGAAGAGTACGAGCGCACGCGCGAGGCAGTTGCATCGTTTGTCGGGGCCAAGGCCGACGAAATCGCGCTCACGGAGAGTACGTCAGCTGGGATTGCAACAACTGCCGCAGCGATCGATTTCCAGCCTGGCGACGTCGTCGTCCACACCGACCTAGAGCATCCTGCCGGGATCCTCCCGTGGCAACGTCTCGAGAGTGAGGGAATCGAGGTCCGTGTCCTCGAGACGACCGACGGCTATCTCGACCGCGAGGCGTTTTCCGAGGCGGTCGCCGACGCCAGACTCGTTGCGTTCAGTGCGCTCACCTGGACCCACGGCACTCGACTCCCGGTGGCAGAACTCGTCGAAATCGCCCACGAGACCGACACGCTGGTCCTCGTCGACGCCGTCCAGGTGCCGGGCCAGATGCCGATGGATGTCGGCGAGTGGGGGGCAGACATCGTCGCTGCCGCCGGCCACAAGTGGCTGCTCGGGCTCTGGGGCGGTGGCTTTCTGTACGTCGACCGCAACGTCGACGACCTCGAGCCGCGGACAGTCGGCTACCGGAGTGTCGAGAATCCGACCGGCGATCAGTTTGCGTTCAAACCGGGTGCCCGCCGGTTCGAAATCGGGACCGCGAACCCGGCCCCACACGTTGCACTCTGCGAGGCAATCGAGACGGTTTCGGCAGTCGGCCTCGAACGGATCGAACGCAGAGTGAGACGTCTCGCCGGGCGACTCGCGGATGGGGTGCCCGACGACCGCCTGCACAGCCCCCCACAGCCCGAATCCGGCCTCGTCACGATCGACGTTGACGCACCCGCAGAGACGGTCGACCGACTCGAGCGTGCGGGGTTTGTGATCCGGGAGCTTCCGTACCCGGAGGCCATCCGGGTCTCGGTTCACGCCGTCAACACGGACACAGAGATCGACGCGCTCCTCGAGGCACTCGCGCCTGCGTGGTAGCGACGACGCCAATAGCGTATTAGCCGCTCTTTATGCCAGCATCCGGCCGTCTAGCGCCGTTGTGCAATATTCACATAACTCTTATACCGGCAGGGATCGTACACCTTGTCAGGAAAATGGCCAAATCGATGGCGGAAATGTTACAGCAGAATATGGAGTGTGAAGGGCTCCTCGAGTGTGTCCACGGGCTGAAACAACTCGATAAGGACTGTTTTCGGGTGATGGTCGAAAGCGACGAGCCGTTAACGATCGACGAGGTTGCAGACCGAGTCGACCGCGAGCGCTCGACGGCCTACCGTTCGATCCAGCGGCTGCTCCAGAGTGGCTTCATCCAGAAAGAACAGATAAACTACGATCAGGGTGGCTACTACCACGTCTACTACCCAACTGACCCAGACCAGATCGCAACCGACATGCAACGGATGCTCAACGACTGGTATGCGAAGATGGGCCAACTCATCCAGGAGTTCGAGGACAAATACGAGCACGCCGACGAGGGCGTGACACCCCTCAANGGGTGATCGCTGGNATAGTGAGACGACACCGTGTGGCCGTGTTGNGCNATNANCGTGTGATTTTAGAGTAGTGGGAATAATAGACAATATATACTCGTCTGCTCTCCTGCTATCGGGTATGTCACAGCAGTACGTGATCGTCGGCGGTAACGCAGCAGGAATGAGTACCGCGACGCGACTTCGCCGGCTCGAGGAAGATGCCGATATCGTCGTTATCGAAGCCACGGCGTACGTCTCCTATGCAAGCTGTGGGTTGCCATATCACCTCAGCGATACCGTCCCCGAATCCGAACTGGCAGTCATGGGTGCCGACCAACTCAGCGCAGCCTTTGATCTGGATATTCGAACCAGTCAGACAGTAGTCGACATCGACTCTGAGAGACGGGTTGTGACCGTCGAGTCACGAGACAACGACCGCTACGATCTCGATTACGACGAACTCGTGTTGGCGACCGGTGCCGAACCGCTGGTTCCGCCGACGTTCGATATCGAATCACTCGAGCACTGCTATACGCTTCGGACGGTTTCGGATGCAACGGCTATCCGTACTCGGGTCGACGATGCCAAGCGTGCGCTCGTCGTCGGGGCCGGCTACATCGGGATCGAAGTTGCCGAAAACCTCCACGAGGCAGGCCATTCCGTCGTCGTCGCCGAACTGCTCGACCAGGTGATGCCGAATACGCTCGGCGACGAGATGGCGGCCCTCGTCGAGACACATCTGCGCGAGCAGGGCATCGAACTCCAGTTGGGTGTGGGTGTCGAGGAACTGACTGACGCTGGCGACGGAACGATCACCGCTGCAATGGGGACCGATGAGAGTCGGACGTTCGATCTGGTCGTCGTCGCCACGGGGGTACGCCCACGAACCGAGTTGGCAGAGGCGGCTGGGCTCGAGCGACACGAAAGCGGGGCAATAACGGTCGACAGTCGGATGCGGACCGATACCCCAGCGATCCACGCCGTTGGCGATGCTGTGGCAGCCCCGAGTGCGCTGTCGTCGAACCGGGCATGGGTGCCACTCGGTGGGCCAGCAAACCGCCAGGGTCGCGTTGCCGCCAACGATATCGCAGGCCACGACGACGAGTTGGCTCCGGTACTCGACACGGCAATTGCGAAGGTGTTCGACCTGGATGTCGGAACCGTCGGGCTGAAGGAATCGAGATTAGCCGACCAGGAACGCCCGTACGAGGCAATCTATACGAGCGAACCGAGCCACGCTGGCTACTATCCCGGCACAGCGGATATCCATTTCAAGCTCCTGTTCGATCCCGACGACGGGACGATTCTCGGTGCCCAGGCGATCGGAACCCAGGGTGTTGACAAACGAATTGACGTCCTGGCGACGGCTATCGCCCACGATGATACCGTCTTCGACATCCGCGATCTCGATTTGGCCTACGCACCGCCGTACTCGGCGGCGAAAGATCCGGTCAACGTACTCGGGATGATCGGTACCAACGTGATCGAAGGCGTCGCCGATATCGTCCATCTCGAGGAGTTCGAGACTGCACGCGAGGCGGCGACAGTAATCGACACCCGACCGGCCGAGATGAGAGAGACACAGGGATCGATACCGGGCGACGAACACGTCCCGCTTGGCAACCTTCGATCGTGGCTCGAGGAACGTGACATCGACGGCGAGGTGTTGACCTACTGCAAAATCGGCAAAAGCTCCTACATGGCGAGTCGTATTCTCCAGCAAGAAGGCGTCCCCTCCCGGAGTCTCACAGGCGGATACTACCGATACCAAGCGGCCAAGCGACGAGGTGATACTGCCGGACGTCCGTCGTGAATCGCCGCCACGGGGTGGCGAAAAGCTTCAGGGAGTGTCAGTATTTCGGATCAGCATCGGTGGTTTCGTAAACGGCGTCCATCAGTTTGTCCCGCCGATTCTGCCAGTGGTCGAGTGCTGCGGGGTGGGTTGGATAGTTCTCGTAGTGAGCGAGAATATCATCAGCCCGGCGTTTCGTCTGATAGAGGTTCCAGATCGTCCCCCAGTGACCGCGACTCTGTGCCAGCGCCTCGAGTTTGAGTTTTAACCCGATATCGGTGCTGCCAGAATACAGTGCCTCGGCGAGTTTCTCTCCGGGCATCGCGGCGAGTAAGCTCATCAAATCGTCGACATCGATGGCCGTCGAGAGGATGTTGTAGACGTCGAGGGCGGCGTATCGCGCACCGAAGTGATCCATCACACGCTCGTTGTACTCCCAGAGAACTGCCTCGCCGTGTTCGCCGGTCTCGAGTCCTTCGAGGATGGCCTCGGCGGCGTATTTTCCGGCATAGGCCGCCCCGGCGATTCCGCCGCCGGTGGTGGGGTTGACGTGACCTGCGGCGTCGCCGACCGCGACATATCCCGGATGGACCGCCGAATCATACGGCCGGCGGGTCGGCAGGGCAGCACCGAGTTTATCCGAGACCTCGGCCCCCTCGAACTCAACACGGTTCTCGAGGTCGCGTTTGAGGTCCTCGACCAATTGCATCGGCTCTTCGGTCATCTGAAAGCCAAGCCCGGCGTTGATCTCGGTGTCGGTTCGTGGGAAATACCACAGATAGCCGGCAGCGCGTTCGGTGGGTTTGAACACGAGGGCATCATCCCACTCGACTGGCTCCTCGACGTGGACGATCTCGCGATAGGCCGAACAGAAGTGGGTGTAGTTGACGTTGGTGTCGAACGTCGACTCCTCGAAATCGACCTGGTCTTGTAACACCGAGAGTGAGCCGGCAGCGTCGACGACGAACTCGGCGTCGTAGGTTCGGGGCTCGCCTTTCGACATCGCCTCGACACCGGTCACGCGGCCATCCTCGTCCTGAGTGACGTCCTGGACGACCGTATCGTAGTGGATCTCGACGCCAGTCTCCTCGGCACCCTCGATGATCCGCCGGCCGTACTCCCAGCGGTCGATGACGGCGAGTTCGCCCGGCACGGGAATCTCGAGGACAGTCTCTTCCTGTGGGATCTCGAAGCGACCGTGGTCGACGCCGGTGTTGGTGAAGGCTGGCTCGAGTTGTGACCTGGGGATCGAATCGGGGAACGCACTCGCCCCCTTCAAGGCGTCGCCACAGGCGATGTGACCGGCTTCCTCCTCGGATTTTCGCTCGAGAACAACGACATCGTACCCCTCGCGTGCGACGGTTGCGGCGGCATAACAGCCTGCGGTGCCAGCACCGACGACGACGACGTCCGGCGTGTCTGTCTTGGCCGTCGTCTCGGTAGCCGACTGTTCCTGCGTACTCATATCAACACACTGTACCCCCCGATAGGAAAACGTTTTAGGTCAATCCGTCGCTGCCAAAGCGACAAAATCGGAATAAAGAACTTTGACCGAGGTGTTCGTACTGAGTGACATGGCGGAGTACACTATCGAATTCGTCGGCACGGGTGAGACGATCACCTGTTCGGACAAGGAGACGATTCTGAGTCGCTGTCTCGAGGAGGGAATCGCACAGGAATACTCCTGTCGGGTCGGGATGTGTCTGGCCTGTTCGGCCGAAGTTCTCGAGGGCGAGGTTACACAACCGGCTGCTCGCGGCTTCACCGAAGCCGAAGCTGAAAGGTATGCGCTGACCTGTATGGCTCGGCCACAGTCTGATCTGAAACTCGAGCGGGGTGTCTATCCACCGAGTATCGAAGGTGACACAACGGACACACAGGCGTCGGCCGACGACTAATTCGGGCGTCGCATCATCGCACAGAACGCTCTCGAGTGAAACTATCGGTCAGTCGACGAAATCGATGTCATCGCCCATCTCGGGCTGGACGGCCTCGCCGTCGGGACGGCCATAAATCTGGGGTGACTGGACGCCGGTGACGACGATCATCGTTCGCATGCTGCCCTCTAAGGTTTCGTCGATGGAGGTTCCCCAGATGATGCGGGCGTCGGGGTCGATGCGGTCGTAGATTTCCTCGACGACGCCTTCTGCTTCTTCAATTGACATGTCGTTGCCGCCAGTGACGTTAACAAGCGCTGAATTCGCTCCCGAAATGTCGACATCGAGCAGCGGCGAGCGCAGGGCGGTCTTGACGGAGTCTTCGGCTTTTGCCTCCGAGTCGGACTCGCCGAGGCCGATCATCGCGACGCCGCCACGTTCCATGACGGTGCGAACGTCGGCGAAATCTAAGTTGACCAGACCGGGTTTCGTGATCAGTTCGGTGATCCCTTTGACCGACCGCATGAGCACTTCGTCGCTGACTTTGAACGCTTGCCGGACGGGCAGTTTGCCAACTGAATCGAGCAGTCGGTCGTTCGGAACGACGATGACGGTATCGGAGACGTCGCGCAGTCGCTCTAAGCCGGCTTCGGCGTTGGTCCGTCGTACTTCACCCTCCGCAGTAAATGGCGTCGTAACGATCGCAATCGTCAGGGCACCGGCTTCGCGGGCGGCTTTCGCAACGACGGGCGCAGAGCCAGTTCCGGTCCCACCACCGAGACCGGCGGTGACAAACACCATGTCGGATCCCTCGATCGATTCGTAGATATCCGTCTGGCTCTCTAAGGCAGCTTCCTCGCCGACCTGTGGGAGCGAGCCCGCTCCACGACCGCCGGTTTTTTCCTCGCCCATCAGGATCTTGGTGTCGGCTCCGATCTCGACTAAATGCTGGACGTCAGTGTTCGCGGCGACGAGTTTCGCGCCATGGATGCCCTCTTCGTGCATTCGGTTGATCGTATTACCGCCGGCCCCACCACAACCGACGACCGTAATGTCGGTCTGGAGGTCCTGGAGGACGTCTTTCAGTTCTTCGTCGGTCATCGTTCCCGACTGATAGCTACTCGATGACTCGTCGCCCGACTGGCCATCGTCGGGGGCAGGCGGCTCCCCGTCTTCGGCCTCGTCGATAGCGTCGTCGATGAGTGAGTCCATTCTTGAGCCCACCTATACGATGAAGCGTAATGATCTTTCCCCTGTTCGTCAGACAGACGGCACACATATTATGCATTGATTACCGATCATATTCCAATATTGCCCGAATTCCGGGCCGGTAGGACATAATATGTGCATACTATTTGCAACCAATACAGTCAGATATCGAAAACGTCTATTTCTTCCGTCCGAACACGTTCCGGATCGATCCGGGTCCCATCGACGGTTACCGACTCCCCGTTGGCGAGCATGCCGAACTTCGGACCCTCCGGGACGCCGGCCCCTCGAGCCAGGTCTGGATCGAACGCAACCCGCTTGGCGACGATCACGTCGTCCTCGACGGTCACCGTCTCGTATCGGTCTTCGAGGATCGTCGCGAGTGACTCGACGATCACCCGGTAGGATTCGGCTGCAGGGGTCGGTAGTGCTACCCGTGAGCCGATGCGACTGCCACCCTGTGTGGTTTCGAACGCGACGCTGTTGGCGGCAACCGCTGCCCGAACCCGGTCGGGGTCGATCCCTTCGGCCCTGTTGAGAAGGGCATCAGCAAGCGAATATACCGCAAACTGATCGCCACATCGGTCGCCAAAACGGACGCCGTCTTCGACTGTGCCAAGTGTAGACTCGACGGCCCCGACGGCCTCGAGCGATCGATCGCCGACCTCCCGAACCCAGGTCTCGCTGACGAGCCGGTAGCCTGCCTCCTCGAGTGTCTGTTCGAGTATCGGCCACTCGCCGTCGATCACGGCCAACTCGGTGTTGCTGGCCTCGAACGCTGCCTCGAGGACCGCCGTGTGGGCGTTGGGGTGGCCCATCGCCTCGAGTGCCCAGTCGGCCCCAACGTGTCCGACCGCCCACGGCGTTTCGCGGACGAGACGCTCGAATCGGGGGGCGTAGTGGTTGCCACCGAAGCCGACGACCGTCCGCTCGCGGTGGGCTGAGACGCCTCGAAGCTCGAGGATAGCCCGGGCGACAGCTTCGGCACCCTCGGGGTCGTCCCACTGGGCATCATCGCTGCCCAACTCGGCAAAGAGCGACGGACAGCCCACGTCGGTCGGGCCGTGGTGAGTACACTCGAGGCCGACGTCGTAGCCATCGGGCGCGTACGTTTCGAAGGCCTCGAGTAAGGCGGCGAGGGCGTTCGGACAGGCCTCGGCGACGGCGTGATCTGCGCCGCCGAACTCCGCTGGGCCGAAGTTACCCGTAAAGTGGCCGGTCAAAAGCGGCCCGGTCTCGCCGGAGTGACGGGAAGCAAAGACGAGCAGCTCTGGATCACAGTCGAAGGCGTCGACCGGTCGCTCGAGGTCGAGGTGAAACGCTTCGAACGAGCGGAGTTCGACCCCCTCGAGTCGGTAGTAGGTGCCACCACCGTCGGCGTCCGGACGATCGTCGTCAACGCGTTCGTCCCACTCGGCGAGCGCTCTGAGCTGATCACAGATGTGGACCGACGCACGGTCGGCACGGCTCTCGACGATCGCCAGTTCGGTCATAGTCGCCTTCGACGCCGAGTAACCGTCAATTCGACGATTCTGCGTGGCTCACGGCAAGAGCAAGTAGACGAAGATGACGTAGCCGACGACGAGTCCGGCCCCATCGAGCCTCGAGAGCCTATGTCCATAGCCCATCATCGCGACCAAGACGACGGTGAACGCCACCAGCATGGGGAGTTCGAACCGAAGGGTTGCCGTCGAAATCGAAATCGGTGTGATGAGCGCGACGATTCCGAGGACTGCCAGGACGTTGTAGATGTTCGAGCCAACGATGTTCCCGATCGCAAAGGCCGTCTCGCCGCGAATCGCGCCGACGACGGAGGCGGCAAGCTCCGGCAGCGAGGTACCGAGTGCAAGGACAGTCAGGCCGACGAACAGTTCCGAAAAGCCGAGATCGAGCAAGAGGGCGCTGCCGCCGGCGACGAGCCACCGGGAGCCAACCACCAACGCGAGGAGACCGCCGAGAACGAAGGCGACGTCCCGCGCCTGAATTCCCTCACCGGCGTCCGGATCGGCCGACGGCGGTGCCGGGTCGACGTTGACGTAGTAGACGAGGTAGCCGGTGAACCCGGCGAGTGAAAGCAGCATAATCGCACCCTCGAGTCGGCCGATCGTTCCATCGGCACCCAACACGACGAGCAACAGCGCTGCAAAGACCATAAACGGGACGTGTCGTCGCATGACTCGCTCGCTCACCGAGAGTGGCTTGATGAGTGCCGCAAGGCCGAGGACGAGCCCGATGTTTGCGATATTCGAGCCCAGCACGGTCCCCAGCCCGGTGTCGGTGCCCACGCCGAGTGCGCCGATAACGGCGACGAACAACTCCGGTGCGGTCGTCGCAAACGCGATGACAGTCACACCGACGGTCGCCGCCCGAAGACCGACACCCAGGGCCAGTCGTCCGGCACCGGCGACGAGTAACTCCGCACCGATATAGAGGGCAACAACGCCGGCTGCAAGCAAGAGGACAGACAGCGTCGTACCCGAGAGCATAGGGGGCGCTACTCGAGATGACAGTATAAAAGCCCGGAACCGACGATCGGCCGAACGTCACTTTCGGGGCACGCACTCGAGTATCAGACAGAAGAGCTTCCCCGTCGTATCTACATCTTGTGACCAGAGGCACTTAAAGAAGTTCGAAGCCACGGGCGTGCTCCGTTCGGGGTTCGATCCGATTCTGCAGGTTCCGAAACCCCTATTCGCACCCTGTCCCGAATGCGGGTAATGAGTCATCAACTCCCGGACGTACAGGCGACCTCTCCGGAGGTCACTGTTGGTCTCAGTCAGGTCGGCGTCACCGGCGTCGAGAAACTCGTCAAGATCTCCCGCAACGGCGACCGCCCGCTCGTGTTCACCGCCGAGTTCGAGGTCTTCGTCGATCTCCCAAAGTGGCGTAAAGGTGCCGATATGAGCCGCAACATGGAGGTCATCGACGAGATTCTAGAAGACGCCACCCGCGAAGAGGCCTATCGCGTCGAAGACGTCTGTGGCGACGCCGCCGAACGCTTACTCGAGAAACACGACTACACCTCCCGGGCTGAAGTCTCGATGTCAGCCGAGTTCATGCGCCGCGAGCAGACGCCGGCGACCGACCGCGAGACCCAACACACCGTCGATATCATCGCCTCGGCAACGGCGACCGAGGAGGGCACTCGCGAGGAAATTGGGGCCAAAGTCGTCGGCATGACCGTCTGTCCCTGTTCGCAGGGAATGTCCGCCGCACGCGCAAAAAAGACCTTAGAGGACCTCGAGGTTGACGAGGAGACGATCACCGAGTTCCTAAAGCAGGTCCCACAACCGGGCCACTCCCAGCGCGGACACGCGACGCTGACAGTCGAGGCCGCTGGCGATCCCGAAGTCGATCTCAACGACGTCATCGACATCGCCCGCGACGCGATGAGCGCACGGATCTACAACCTCGCCAAGCGACCGGACGAAGATCACATGACGTATGCGGCTCACTCCGATGCGAAGTTCGTCGAGGATTGTGTTCGCTCGATGGCCGAAGGCGTTGTCGACGAGTTCGACCATCTGGAAGATGACGCGGTCATCACGATGAAACAGTCAAACGACGAGTCGATCCACCAACACAACGCCCACGCCGAACGGATCGTCGAGATGGCAACCCTGCGTGAGGAAGTAACCGGCCGATAATCCCCTTCCGAGCGTCGACTGATGTGTCGAACCGATACCCGCCGACTGGTTCGATCCATCAGTTCAGGCTTGCCAAAGCACTAGAACACGAGTGGTTCGGCACTGTTCCACCGCGGTTTGAAC
>SL_4KL_010_BRINEDRAFT_10002148_pt1 | contig 11121 bp, 12 predicted proteins | sample SodLak_010_BRINE_2_FD_10664 | JGI IMG/M metagenome (IMG submission 10664) | reverse complement strand
CAGAGCTGAGGTTCAGGCATTTGAATTTAATCTGTCCCTGAACTGTAAATTCAGTATTTTTGTACGTTTGAAAAAATGGATTAACTACTCACTCTTTATATAACGAAAAAATCGTCTATGTCTTTATTAGTTGTAGGTTCGGTAGCGTATGATGGAATCGAAACTCCTTTCGGGAAAACAGATCGAATTTTAGGTGGATCGGCTACCTATATCTCTCTCGCCTCCTCCTTTTTTGCTGAGAATATAAATCTTGTTGGAGTGGTAGGGAAAGATTTTGCCGATGAAGATATTGAGCTTCTAAAAAGTAAGAATATTGACCTTGAAGGACTGCAAATTGATAACTCCGGCAATACATTTTTCTGGAAAGGGAAATACCATCACGATCTAAACAATCGCGATACACTTGATACACAGCTCAATGTTTTCGAGCATTTTGATCCGATTATCCCCGAGGGCTATAAAGATGCACAATATGTGGCATTGGGTAATATTGAGCCGAGCCTGCAGGAGAAGGTGCTCGATCAGGTAAATAATCCCGACTTAGTGGTGATGGATACGATGAACTTTTGGATTGAAGGAACTCCGGATGCACTGAAACAAACACTGAAAGGGGTGGACCTACTGGTAATAAATGATTCTGAAGCGCGTGAGCTGGCAAACGAACCTAACCTGTTTACTTCTGCAGATAAGATTCGGGAGATGGGACCCGATTCGCTGATCATCAAAAAAGGGGAGCATGGTGCATTGCTGTTTACCGGCGATGAAATATTTTCTGCACCTGCATATCCAGTAATAGATATTTTTGACCCAACCGGTGCCGGTGATACCTTTATGGGTGGCCTGCTTGGATGGATCTCATACACCAATGATTTGAGCCCCGTAAATATGCGCCGAGCCGTAATTATGGGATCAGTGATGGCCAGCTTTTGTGTTGAGAAATTTGGTCCAGAGCGATTGAAGAGCCTCAATGAAGAGGAAGTTTTTACACGCTATAAAGAGTTCAGAGATTTAAGCGTTATTCCGGAGATTAAGTAAAAAGGAATTTCTATGGAAAAAGATTCACAAAAACTGTTTCTGGCTTCCGGCAATCGCCACAAAATTGAGGAGTTGCGTCAGCTGCTTGAACCGTTGGGATACAAACTGACGTCGACGTTGGATCTGGCTGATGCACCGGAAGTGGAGGAAGATCAACCGACGCTGGAAGGAAATGCACTGAAAAAGGCGCGATTTTGGCATTCAAAAACGGGACTCCCCGCCATTGCCGATGATACCGGGCTGGAAGTGGATGCACTAAACGGGCAACCGGGAGTCTACTCTGCCCGCTATGCCAGCGAAAACGCTACAGATAGCGATAATGTAGAAAAACTATTGAAAGAGCTGAACAGTGAATCGAATCGATTAGCGCGATTTAGAACGGTAGTGGCGTTTGTTAATGGCGATGAAGAGCACCATTTTGAAGGTCTTTGTGAGGGGGAAATTATCTCCGAAAGAGTAGGCGACAAAGGGTTCGGGTACGATCCAATATTTCTTCCAAAAGGCTACGGGAGAACATTTGCAGAGCTTACATCAGAAGAGAAAAACGAGATTAGCCACCGTGGACGAGCTCTGCAAAAATTTCTAAAATTTATAGGGTAACAGGCTCAGCTGCGCTTAATTGGGTTCCAGAACAGAAAGCCGGCCATGGTAACGAAAATGCCATTCCGGATTGTCATCGTCCACCCGAAGGAGCTCCCCAATAACATTCCGGCCAGGGAATCATCATCCAGATCGCCAAAGCAGCCGCAATCTCCCTCTATGCCGGTGCTGAAACCGTAAATTGCAAAAATGAAAAAGGTGAGATAGATGAGTGCATTAACGGGGAGTGTAATCTTATCAAACATAAACGTGAGCAGAAAAAAGCCGACCAGCACTTCAACCCAAGGCAACAGATCGATCGTGAGTGATTTGAGGCCCAACGGCAGCCAGGTGATATAGGCCACTGTTTCGAACAGTGCGGAGTTGTCCTGAATTTTGAGAATACCGGCAAATATCAACATTCCCGCCAGGAGTAATCGCACTATAATTTGAGTGTATGATATGATCTTGTTTCTTTGCATAGGGTAAATGTACGAAGGATCATGGAATTTATTTCATATCAATATTCTTTCGAACAGATCGTTGAAAAATATGGGTTCAGCTCGGTGATCAACCCGACAATTAAGCTTCAATTTACATATCTTGAACTGTATTAAAATTACCAGATCTGCTACACAAAATTATGCCAGATAAACCACACGATTATTGCGGAATTTTTGGAGTTTACGATCATTCCGACGCTGCACTTCTAACGTATTACGGACTTCACGCACTCCAGCACAGGGGACAGGAATCGGCCGGAATTGTCACCTCTTATTTTGATGATGAGAAAGGTCGGTATGTTATGCCGATGCATAAAGATTTTGGACTGGTGCTCTCTGTTTTTGATGATTCAAAGATTTTTAAACGGGAACTGAAAGGCCGCAATGCAATTGGTCACAATCGATATTCTACATCGGGATCTTCAAAAAATCCGGCGAATATTCAGCCGTTTCGGGTCCATCACAAAAATGGAAATCTGGCGATTGGCCACAACGGAAATCTTACCAATGCGCGGAAGTTGCGTGAGCGATTTACCGAGGAGGGGGTCCTTTTTCAAAGTACATCAGATACGGAGTTGATTCTTCACCTGATTTCACACAGCGACAAAGATACACCTCTTGAACAGGTTTTAGACGGTCTGCGACAAATTGAAGGAGCTTACTGCCTGGTAATAATGACCGATGATAAATTAATTGCCGTGCGTGATCCCAATGGATTTCGCCCACTGGCACTTGGCACCATTGACGGCTCCTATACGGTTGCCAGCGAAACGTGCGCGTTCGATATTATTGGCGCAGAATACCAGAGGGATGTGGAGCCGGGAGAAGTTGTTGTAATTGATAGAAATTCCGATGGCGAACAGCAGCTGCAGACATTTCAGCTTGATGCAAAAGAGGGCACCACAAGTAGCCAGTGTATTTTTGAATATGTCTATTTTTCGAGGCCCGACAGCAAAATTTTTGGCGAAAATGTAGATAAAATCCGACGGAATCTTGGGAAATATCTCGCTAAAGAACACCCGATGGATGAGGTCTTGAGCTATGCGGATGCCAAGAAGAGTCCCATTGTGATTTCTGTGCCGGATTCAAGTAATACCGCTGCAATGGGGTACGCCCACGAAAGCGAAATGGCGGGATTTGATTGCCGATATGAAATTGGTTTGATACGTAATCACTACGTGGGGCGGACATTTATCTCTCCGGGGCAAAAATCTCGTGAGCAAAAAGTGAGAACGAAATTTAATACCGTGGCCGGAGTTCTTGAAGGCCGCTCCGTTATTATTGTGGATGATTCCATCGTGCGCGGAACCACATCCCGCTACCTTGTTGAGATGATTCGAGCAGCAAATCCACTGGAAATTCACTTTCTGGTAAGTTCGCCGCCGATTACGCACCCCTGTTTTTACGGAATGGATTTTCCAAGCCCCGAAGAGTTAATCGCCAATCGTTTTAATCGTGATATAGATGCCATTGCCGAGGAGATCGGCGTGGACAGTGTTCGCTATCTCTCTGCCGACGGCCTGGTAAATGCCGTACAAGAGTCGAATGATTCACCCCATCAATACTGTACGGCATGTTTTACGGGCAATTATCCCGTACCGGTAGATTTTGATGTGGAAAAAGAAGAGAACGAAATGGTTTGATGAACGTCGTTATAAGAGACTGCTACCTAAATTTTCATGCCGAACTTTAAACTCAATACATGTCATTTCAAGAAGCTACATTTGTAACCGGCGCCCCATCCTTAAGTGAATGTCCCGAACCTACGCTGCCGGAGTTCTGTTTTGCCGGCCGTTCCAACGTGGGAAAATCATCACTGATTAATAAAATTACCAATAAAAGAAAGCTGGCCCGGACCAGTAACACGCCGGGGAAAACCCAACAGATGAATTACTACAACATCGATGATATGTTTTACATTGTAGATCTGCCCGGGTTCGGATTTGCAAAAGCGCCTAAAAAAGAACGCAAGCGCTGGGGAAAAGATATTCAAACGTATCTGCTGGAGCGAGAGACCCTGCAGTTGATTATTCACCTGGTAGATGCGCGCCACAAACCAACCAAGCTTGACCAAGATTTTTTCTACTGGATGGCGGTAAACCGTAAGCCTTTTGCGGTAATTTTATCGAAAACGGATAAGCTGTCGAACAACAAACTGGAGACCTCTAAAAAGCAGGTGCGTGCTATTCTCTCTGAGATGAATATCGAAGTGCCAATTATCCCATGCTCTGCAGAGTCCGGAAAAGGAATTCCGGAAGTACGATCTTTGATTAATGAGTTCATCAACCCGAAGCCGGAACAAATTCCTACCTGATACCGGCCCCGTTTACGACTATTTTATGGCCTTTCGAATGTAGTATGAAAGGTTAGCTACGGCGATAACAATTACGGCTCCTACAAGTGTGTAGAGCGGCCAGGCTATGGTGAGTGGATCGCCCGGGAGGAACTGCTGAAGTGCCCCTTCAACCATAAACAATAGCGCAATCAAACCGCTGAAAAAGCCGATCATGGCGTCGGATTTATCGGGGTGATTGAACAAGCGGCCGAGCAAAAAGATGCCCAAAAGTCCGCCATAAGTGTACGATGCAATTCCGAGCCCCAGCTCAACAATGGCAGGTTGATCATCGCCGGAGAGCTGCAGCCACGTGAAGAGAAATGCTGATCCGGTTAGAACAACTCCCCAGCCGATTGTTACGAGGCGTGAAATCCAGAGCTCTTTTGCGTTATCCCAATCCTTGCCGTACATCGGTTTAAGAAGGTCGTAGGTGGTGGATGAGGCAAGCGCGTTGAGTGAGGAGCTGAGGCTACTCATTGCCGCTGCAAACAGCGAGGCGACAATTAATCCGGCAACACCCACCGGCATGTAGTCTACGATAAACATGGCAAAAATTTCGTCTGTGGTGCGCAGATCCAGCTCGGTAATTGTGGCTCCTCCGTAGAAGATGTAGAGCATTAAACCTATGAAGAGGAAGAGTCCGAACTGGAGGCTGGCAACAATTCCGCTCCAGATGAGAGCTTTTTGGCTGGACCGTAAATCCCCAACCGATAGCAGTCGCTGTACAATCAATTGATCGGTACCGTGGGATGCAACTGAGAATACAGCTCCCCCAAATATGGCGACCCAGAATACATACGGATCGGCAAAAAACTCTGCCCAGGTGAGGCCAGTTCCCCAATTAAAGAGAGTTAATTTTCCGGCTTCTCCCAGAGTGGCTGTAATTTCGGGGATGCTTTCGGTGATGTGTCCCATCATTAAAAAGAGTGCAAACAGCGCGCCACCGATGTAAACTACCATCTGGACAACATCCATCCAGATGACTGCTTTAATACCGCCGAGGAAGGTGTAAATGAGCGTTACGCCGGCAATGGTGGTAATTGCAAGAAGGTAGACGGCTCCATCGCCCCATTCGGGAAAAACACCGGCAAATCGGAAAATGATGGCGAGGGGAATGGCTGTGGCGAAAAGACGAACTCCATCGGCTAACAGCCGGGTAATGATAAATGTGGAGCTGGCTGCTTTACGCATGCTGCTCCCAAAACGCTTTTCAAGAAATTGGTAGGCAGTGGTCAGTTCGCCCTGTACGTAAGCCGGCAGGAACCAGATAGCAACAATAACGCGGCCAATTATATATCCAAATGTGAGCTGCAGAAAAGTGAGGTCTCCACCGTAGGCAACAGCGGGTATACTAATAAATGTAAGCGTACTGGTCTCGGTAGCTACAACAGAGAAGAGAATGGCCCACCACGGCATATCGCGACCACCAAGAAAGTAGTCGGTTGTATTTTTTTGCGTTCCGGCCGACCATATTCCAAATACAGCAACGGCTGCCAGGTACACAATAATTACAATGCCGTCTAAAAGAGTAAAGCCCATTACGTTATTTGGTTATTGAATCTGTAAAAGAAAGGAAAATAAGAGGTGGATTCAAAAGAGGATTGAGCAGTTTTACGAAGCATTACAGATTTATTTCGGACTCGCTCGGATGTTAGTTCTCATTCAGAAAAGAGCACGAGGAGTCGCAGAATCGCGGAGTTGGGCTTGGGAGCAACGGGTTGTGTTTAGGATTTGATAAACCTCTGCGTCTTTGCGCCTCTGCGAGAATCGTTACACGCGGAGCCGCAGAGCCGCGGAGTGGGTGCTAGGGTGCAATGTGTTATGTTTGGAGCTTAATTGACAACTGCGTTTTTGCGTTCTGCGAGAATAGTTGCACGCGGAGCCACAGAGCCGCGGAGTGGGATTTGTGAGCAACGGGTTGTGTTTAGGATTTGATAAACCTCTGCGTCTCAGCGCCTCTGCGTGAAAGAAGTACACTGAAAAAATTTGAGTGGATTTCAAATAAGAAGGGAGACCTTTAAATCTATTTTTGAATAGATGATTGGTAGAAACAAAAAAAGCCCAATGAATAATCATTGAGCTTTAGTTTGAGCGGGAGACCGGATTTGAACCGGCGACCTCCACCTTGGCAAGGTGATGCTCTACCACTGAGCTACTCCCGCTTTTGACAGAACTAAATATACAGCGATTAATTACTCCTTTTCAACACTATTTTTGAATTTTCTTCAGTGTTTTTTCGGAGGTAATCCGCTCGGTAATCAATTGATCGTCAGGGATTTTAGGTCGGTCTCGATAACGATCTACTATGCACAAAAACCCGAGGGGTTCCTCATTGTCTGCATGAAATTGATGTATCGTTCCGGGGGCGATATACACCACATCGTGCAATCCAATATTTTGGAGTTCATCATCAAGAATTACCGCACCACTTCCACGAATTATCACTACGCTGTGTGGATGTCTGTGATGTTCGAGCGAGGAGTAGCCACCCGCCTCAACTTCGAAATACCGGGTATGACTATTAAGGTCCGGAAGGTCATCTTCCAAAAGCGAATAGCGATGAACTCCTTTAAAATTATTGGTGTCCGTTTTATACTCCTTCTTCTCCACACCTTCCCAGCTGTAGTTCTTACTTGATATGATCTTCGATTTATTACTCATCATTTTGCAGCATTTGTTGAAATTCCCGGGCAGCTTCTTCTAATCCTCTTGGATGTTGATAGAGGCTACCTCCAATCAGGAAGATGGTCTCTTTTCCATATTTTTCCAACCAGCCGGGAATAGTTTTTCGGTCAATTCCGCCGCCGGGTGTGGGGAGTGATGAACGTAGTCCGGCTATTTTTGCGCGGCACTGATGATTGATTTTCATGCACTGCTCTTCAGAGAATCCAAATCGTCCGCCCGCATTCGGGTAGATGACTGCATCAGCACCGTAAGAGCGCCATAGCAAACCGTAGTACAGTTCAGGGGTAATACCACCGGTAGGGTGGTTTACGAACACTCCCGAAAACGCGGGGTGAGTCATAATTGGCAATTTGCTTTTAGCAGCAAGCTCCTGCATAACCGATAGGCCGGTTAGTTGCGGGCTGATGAGAACGCCGTCTGCTCCCAGGTCGGCCGCCAGTTTAAATCGATCAAAAACTTCGCTGTTGGACACTGTGATATTTGGGAAGTAGAGCGTTTTTTTACCGGAAATCTGCTCTCCTTTTCGTACCGCTCTGACGACAGATTGAACCCGGCTTTTAAATGGGGCGGAGGGCTGGTTTGCCAACCCGTGATCATCTTTAATGATGTCAATCCCGCCTCTCGAAAAATGATAAGCCCGCTCTGCCAGGTGAGCAGGAGTGAGTCCCACGGGTTTCAGTGCTGTACAGCTTAAAGCTCGGTTATCAGCTTTAAGGAGAGTTCGTATTCCAGAGATTCCAAATGAAGGGCCGTCGCAAATTTTGGATAAAAAGCCTCGATCAACATCCACCATTTTAATGTTTGGTTTGATGGATGAGTTGCCGAAGAGTACGTTTAAAAACTGAACAGGATCGGNNCCGACAAGTCCGGTTGAGAATTGAATGGTAGCATGCCAGTTGTTGTCACCGATGTTTGATAACTCTGAAACCTCTGCGATGTAGNTCTTAAACTCTTCGGGTACCGTTTCCGGCGGCATCTCAACAGACTGCTCAACGGCTATAGAATGGGCTAAAATTTCAGCCTCAGATTTTGTTGAGGCTGAAAATTGATAGGTGGCATAAAAGTTATTTACCGCATTCATCCGGTGTTACCGAATTATGGTTTCGTTGCGTTTTGGACCGGTGGATACCATCGTAAATGGAACGCCGATATACTCCTCAATAAACCGGATATACTCAAGAGCCTTTTTAGGGAGGTCATCAAACGAATCGATATTTCTTGAGCTGCTGTTCCATCCCTCAAACTCTTTGTAGACCGGTTTTACATGTTCAAGCTCCCCGGTGTCGAGTGGAAAAACGTCGGTTTTGGCACCGTTATGCTCGTAATGAGTACACACTTTGATGGTTTCAAAATCATCAAGAACATCCAGTTTGGTGAGGGCGAGTTCGTTCAATCCGTTGAGGCGAACTGCATATTTCAGGGCTACAAGATCTAGCCAGCCACAGCGACGCGGTCGTCCTGTTGTGGCACCAAATTCCGCACCATTTTTACGAAGTTTTTCCCCGGCTTCATCAAACAACTCGGTAGGGTATGGGCCATTGCCTACTCGTGTTGAGTACGCTTTGGTAATTCCAAGTGCGTTTGTGATAGCAAGCGGAGGAATTCCACTGCCGGCACATGCACCGCCCGCCGTTGGGGATGATGACGTAACATATGGATAGGTTCCATGATCTACATCGAGTAGGCTGCCTTGAGCGCCTTCCAATAGGATGGAGGCTTTTTTATCAACGGCGTTATGCAGCAGTTCGGTGGTATTGCAGATATATGGACTAATGCGGTCGATGGCAGGAGTTAAATCATCGAGAATTTTTTGAGCATCAATTTTTGGCTCATTGTAAACGTGCTCAAGCGCTTTGTTGATGTCATCTACATTTTGCTGGATATTCTTTTTCAACTTTTCTCGGTTGGCAAGATCACCCATTCGTATTCCCAAGCGAGCTACTTTACTCACATAGGCCGGTCCGATGCCGCGGCCTGTTGTACCAATTGCATCTTTACCGCGATTTTTCTCTTTAACGTTGTCCAGCACTTTATGATAGGGTAGGATAACATGAGCGGAGCTGCTTATAAAAAGGCGATCTTTTAGCGTTACACCAATTTCTTCCACCTCTTCAATCTCTTCAACCAGCGCTATGGGATCGATAACAACGCCGTTGCCAATCACACATTTTGCATCTCCGTTAAACATCCCCGACGGAATAAGGTGAAGAACTATTTCTTGATCATCAAACTTAATGGTATGACCGGCATTAGCGCCTCCCTGGTAGCGAACCACGTAATCGGTATCAGCACTTAAGAGGTCAACAATTTTTCCTTTACCTTCGTCGCCCCACTGGGCACCAACAAGAATTCTAATTTCCATAATCCAAAAAAAAGGAGGTGCGTAAAACACCTCCTTATATTTAAAGTTAAATTTTGCAGATGATTATTCGTCTTCTTTAAAAGATTCAATCGCTTTATCGAGTGATTGATAATGCTTAAAGACGGTAATCAGCTTTGTAATGGTTAACAGGCTTCGAATTTTTTCACCGGCATTGCAGATGCGCAAATCCCCACCTGCTTTTTTCATAGTGGTAAGTGCGCCGATGAGCATTCCCAGCCCCGAAGAGTTCATAAACTTTACGTTTGAGAGATCAATAACAACGTTCAGTTGATTGCTTTCAATCAGATCGTGCAGTTTTTCATTCAGGCGCACCGCATCCGGCCCACCCATAACGTTTCCGCTGAATTCTATCACTACACAATTATATCTCTCGGATATGTCAAAGCCCATAAATATCTCCGTTCATTATATTTTTGAATGATTTATGACTTCTTTTTTGCCTGAATTGCTCGAGATTGAAACTCAACAACCAGCGTGCTCGCCACAAATAGAGAGCTATAGGTGCCGAGAATCACACCAAGAACGAGGGCAAAAGCAAAGCCTTTAAGCACTTCTCCGCCGAATATAAACAGCACGGTTACTACAAACAAGGTAGTAACAGATGTTATAACTGTACGACTGAGAGTATCATTTAAGCTTTTGTTAATCATATCCTTAAACGCCATGGTTTTGTAGATCAAGGAGTTTTCACGAATCCTGTCAAATACAACCACGGTATCGTTCAGCGAATACCCCACAATGGTCAGGAATGCCGCTATCAAGGCCTGATCAATGGTCATATCGAATGGAACGAGTGGCTCTAACACAGTAAATACCCCCAGTACGATTACAACATCATGGATGAGTGCGGCTACGGCCCCGGCTGAGAAGTACCAGCCTTTAAATCGAATGAGGATGTAGATAAAGACCACAGCTATCGCAAACAGAACGGAGTTTAAGGCTGCTGCCCTCAGGTCGTCCGCAAAACGGGGACCTACCAAGTCTGTTTTAATAACGGTGTGAGGATTATCGGGGTAGAGTTCATTTAAGCTGGTAGCGATAATTTCGCGAACGTCTGCCACATCACCTTCCATATCGGTACGGATCAAAATATCGCTGGGTGATCCGAACTGCTTCAGTTCAGGTGTAGCTCCTAACGGCTCGGTTAAATGTGTTCTAATTTCAACAACATCAACGTCGTTATCGAAATCGAATACGTACTCTTTACCGCCACGGAAGTCAATTCCGTAGTTCAATCCCATGGTGAGGATTGCGACAATGGAACCCAAAAACAGGGTTCCGGAAATAACTACAGCAATCTTTTGAGTGCTGATAAAATCAAATGTTGGAGATTCAAACCATCTCATAATTATTACCTGTGATTTTAAATTTTTTAATTTCGTTGAGGATTATCCGAAACTGATGGATGATGTACGTTCGCGTGTCAGATAATCGACAATCACACGTGTGATGACGATAGCACTAAACAGCGACGCTATAATTCCTGCCATCAGCGTAATGGCGAAGCCTTTAATCGGCCCCATACCAAAGCTGTAGAGGATAATACCTACGAAAAATGTGGTAACGTTTGCATCAACAATCGCACTCATTGCATTGGAGTA
>SL_4KL_010_BRINEDRAFT_10002147_pt1 | contig 11122 bp, 14 predicted proteins | sample SodLak_010_BRINE_2_FD_10664 | JGI IMG/M metagenome (IMG submission 10664) | reverse complement strand
CTCGCCGCGTTCGTCGAGTTCGATCTCGTACTGGCCGAGGATGTCCTGGGTGTCGGGCACTGATCGGCGTTCGATGATCTCGACGACCGCCCGCCAGTGGTCGTCGTTCCGCGTGACTTCGATGATGCCGTCGAGGCCGCGGCCGATCACGTCGGTCGAGAGTTCGATAACCTGGTTGCGGATCTGGATAATGCTCGCGGTATCGCCCTCGCCGTCCAGAGGAGGCGTGGACTGCTCGCTTTCGTCGGGTTCGTCCTCGATTTCGTCGGCTGGTTGGGGCTCGACGCCGACATCCCCAGTCTGATCGGTGACCGCCTCGTCGTCGGCGTCGATTGTCGCCGGCTCGTCTGCGGTTTCTTCGTGGGGTTCGTCGCTTTCGTCGGCCGACTCCTGTTGTTTTTCAGTTGAGTCGCTTTCGTCAGCCGACTCTTGTTGGGTGTCTTCCTCACTTTCCTCTGTCTCCTGGTTGTCGCTCTCGCTTTCGTCGCTTTCTTCGACTGCCTCGGCTTCGCCACCGTCGGTCCGGGGGCGGCTGGCTGTGTGTGGTTCGTCCGTGTCGTCGACTGTCGAATCGTGGGCCATGTGTGTCTAAAAAATCGCGGGTGTGAACGCGCTTGGGAGCGTTGCGTGGCGAGTTGTTAGGTTGCTTCGGGGTACTGTGACTGGGTTGCTGGCGTCCGGCGGATTTCGAGATTTTGGAGATCCTCCAGATCCCCTTCCTCGACCACCTCTTCGATCTTGGATATCTCGGCGGCGTAGTGGAGGAACGTATCGACCGAGGCCACCACGATCCGCGCCTCGACAGTGAGGATCTCGATGCCGACCACCGAAATCCGCGCCCAGATGTCGATCACGATTCCTTTGTCCAGGATGCGGTCGAGCACATCCGCCAAACTGTCTGCGCTTGGTCGGTCAGAGGCCATACTATGAGCAACTCCTGTCAGCTATTTAGGTATCGTGGCCAGAAAAGACGACTGTTGGATCTAAGCCGCTTTCAGGCCGAAAATACGGTCGTTTTAACCTTTCAAACTAGGGCACACACATGCAAACCTACCATTCTGCCGTCATAGTTTAGCGTGTCGACGTGGTAGCTACCCACAGTGTACGCTATGAAATCCGAACCGCCCTCCACACACCCCCGACGCAGCTGCCGGCCATGAGTTCGAACCTCTATACGTACGGTGTCATTGAACAGGGTTCGATTGATATCGACCGGACAGGTGTCAACGACTCCGCGCCGATCGAAACAGTCGACTATCGGTCGCTGTCGGCAGTAGTCAGCGAGATCGACGAGATGGAGCCCGAACAGACCGACGAGAACGCCGCCGCCCACGACGAGGTGCTCCGCGAGGTCCTCCAGTCCGACGGTGGTCGGACCGTCGTCCCGATGCAGTTCGGGATGGTGTTCAAAAACGCGCGAACGCTGAAAAACGTCCTCCGCAACGGCCAGGTGGCGTTCCGCCGGTCGCTCAACGACTTTACTGGGATGGTCGAACTCGGCGTCAAACTCGTCACGAAAGGCGACGCCAGCGTCGACCGTCCCGCCGTCGTCGAGGACGTGGCCACGCGGCTCCGCGAGGTGGCTGACACCGAGGCAGCCAACGAGCTGTACAGCGACCGGCTCGTGTTCAACCGTGCGTATCTCGTCGACCGTGACGACCAACCGGCGTTCGACGACGCCGTCGCCGAGATCCGCGAAGCCTACGGTGACGAGCTACATGTCCAGTACAACGGCCCGTGGGCTCCGTACAACTTCGTCGACATCGAGATCAGCGCGGAGGGTCGCTGATGTTCATCCTCGACGATCTGCTCGTCAGACCGTTTATGTCGATCCTCGAGGCGATCCACTCAATGGCGATCAACAGACGGTACGACACGACCGAGCTTACAAATCAGATCAAGGAAAACCGGCTGCTGTACGAACTCGGCGAACGCTCCCAGACGGAGTACGAACAACGAAACGATCGGTTGCGAACAGAGCTCGAAATCGCCCGCGAGGCGCGCGAACAGACCCGCGGCAAAGTCGAGGTTATGCGATGACAGACCCACCCAACCGACAGACCGACAGCAACGGATCAGACGACCAGACGCGGCCAGCCACCAGTGGCGTTTCGGGACTGCTCAGACAGCTGCTTGAAACAGTCCAACGCCTGGACGAAACGGGCAGCAGCGTCGAACGCGGCCAGGGACGCGCGAAATCCGGCGGCTTCGGATACGAGTATCGCTTTTCGGTTGGACTCAGCGGTGACCGCGAGCAGCCCGACAGCGCGCCCAGCCGCGACGACCAGCCAGTTAGCGTCGAACAGACGCTCGACGGCGCGCGCGTCACGATTGATCTGCCGGGCGTCGACCCCGAGGGCCTCCGGGCGGGCGTTCGTGGCCGCAGACTCGTGGTGGCCGCTGACGATGAGCCACTCGCCCGCGTGCGGCTTCCCGAATCGGGGTACGCCGTCCGGACGGCGACCTACAACAACGGTGTCCTGGAGCTCCTCCTTGGCGACCGCGACTCGGAGGTGACGCTCGATGACTGACGCCGACGAGGAGTTGCTCAATATCGAGTCCCTNGACGATGTTGGAGACCTCGATACGGACGACCTTCCGGAGCCCANCGAGCTTGAGCTCACACAGCTTGGGCCGCTTGTTGAGCTGGCGAAGTCCACACTCGAGTCGGTGACCGCAGGCGAAGAGGATCCTTCTGCGGGAAAACTACAGGCCCTGCTGCACCTCGTGAACCTGATCCAAGGCGTTCTCACGACGAGAGACACCGACGAACTGCTCGATACCATTGACCTCGACGAACTCGAATCAGTTGTTGATCTCGACGAGCTACCCGACGCGCTCGAATCCGGCGAGTTGGGCGATGCTGTCGAACTCAAAAACCTCAAGACACTCATCGAGTTCGGCCAGCTGTGGGATGCCGTCGATCTCACCGAGCTCATGGGATCGAAAGACGAGATTACGGAGACCGTTGGGCAGCTCACCGGCGACGATGACGGCGAGGGCGGCGTACTCGACAGCGACCTCTTTGACGACATGGAGCTGGATGATCTGGCTGGCGACGACGGGATGACCGGCGAACTCACCGACCCCGAAACGATGCAAGCAGCTACCCAGGCCCAACTCGACGATGCCATCGACGGTTTTCGGGATCTGTTGGTCGAAACTCACGCTCGCCTCGATTCGCTTCGAGAAGCCAACAAAGAGCGGTTCGATGGCGTCGACCAACCGACCTCGCGGAACCCGACGGCAGCCTCGACGCTCTCAACCCACGGCGGGCCACCGAAAGCCGCGGCAGGAGTCTCGACCGTGCCACGGAACGTCCGGCACTCGACGGGGCCGAGTCGGCGGCGGATCTACGGCCGACGGTTCGAGACACTGATAGCCAAAAAGCGCGGCGACGAGCAGACGGACGACGGAGGTGACGACGGATGAGCGGTGCTGGCCCGGCGCGAACGACGGATTCACTGGCAGATGTCGTCGAGATGTTGCTTGATAAGGGAATCGTCGTCAACGCCGACATCATCGTCACCATCGGCGAAACCGAACTGCTCGGCATTCATCTCCGGGCGGCTATCGCCTCCTTCGAGACCGCGGCCGCCTACGGTCTAGAGTTCCCGGACGGCACCGACACCGACCGGATTACCGAACTCACTGGGCGGCGGAACCACCTCGAGACGATCCGGGCGACCGGCGGCGAGCCGGATATCATCGATGAGGACGACGAGACGGCGACCTGGACCGTCCGGCCGCCGGTTGCCGTTCTCGAAGACGACGGAGAAGACGAAGCAAGTGACACGGAGACCGACGAGCCCGACGCCGAACCAGCGACGGAGGAGGCCGATGGAGGCGATTAATCTCGACGGCGAGGAGGCCAGCGACGGGCTGTTGTCGCTGGTGATCGCCGTGGTCGAACTCCTGATTGAGGCGCTCGAAGAGGAGGCGATCCGGCGGATGCAGTCGGGGTCGCTGACCGACGCGGAGGTCGAACGGCTCGGCACACAACTGGCGGCGATCCACGACGAACTCGACCGGCTCAAAGCCGAAACTGGCGTCGAAGAGGATGTCGACCGCCTTCGAACCAACCTCTCGGATCTCGTCAGGGATGCGCTTCAGCGTGTCGACGACGAGCCCCATCCTGGATTCTCGTTTCTGAATGACGTGCGCGCATCAAACCCAGAGCAAACAGGCCGAACCGAACAGTCGACGCAGTCCGAACAGTCGGCACGATCAGGTCAGCTAGCCACCCACAGGCCGCCAGTACGCACGGAGGAGACCGAATGACGAGAATCGAACAGGGGCGGTATCTCTACTGTGTGGTCCGAACGCCCGCAGACGGAGCCACCGAGACGGTGTTTTCGACGACCGGAATCGAGGACGAACCAGTGTCGGTAATCACGGCCGGCGAGGTGGGAGCAGTTGTCCATTCGTGTGCGTCGCTGTATGATTCGGACGAGTTACAGACCGTCCAGGAGTGGCTGTTGAGTCACCAGCGCGTCGTCGACGAGGCCGGCGAGACGTTCGGGACGCCGATCCCGTTTCAGTTCGATACGGTGCTGACCGGTGGGGATGAGGCTCTCCGGGAGTGGCTCAACGCGGAGTCTGATCGACTTACAACCGAGTTGGACGCGCTTGCGGGTCACTGGGAGTATCGCATCGAGATCAGCCACCACGAAGAGGCTCGTGCGGAGATCGCTGCCAACAGTGCCGAACTCTCGGCACTCCGAGAGAAGATCGACGAGGCGGCCTCGGGAACGGCCTATCTGCTCGAACAGCAGTACGACAAACAGCTCGCCGAACGGCTCCGCGATCGCCGCCGCCAGCAGACCCGCGAGGCGGCCGACCGGATCGCTCCCCACGTCTCCGCGCTCGAATCGCTCGGGAGTCGACGAGCGGCGGGTGAGCTTGATCTCGTCGAGGAGGACGACCACGACCCAGTCGGGCGGTTTGCAGTGCTCGCAACCGACAGCGGGGCCGACGAGTTGGGCGAGGAACTCGAGGCAATCGCCGCCGAGCCCGGCGTCGAGGTGCGGTTTACGGGACCGTGGCCACCCTACACGTTCGCCCCTGAGATCGACAGCGCGGGCGCACATGCCGACAGCCAGGGAGGGACGGATGGAGCCCACCACTGACGAGGAGGACGTGCTCGTCGACCTGCTCGATGTACTGCTCCAGAAAGGAGTCGTCCTGGAGGCCGATGTCGTCATCGGGATTGCCGACATTCCGCTGGTCGGGATCAAGCTTCGAGCCGCGATTGCGGGGCTGACGACGATGCGGGAGTACGGCATGTTCGAGGCGTGGGATCTCGAACAGCGCGGCGGGCGTCGCTCGCACGCACCGATTCCGGGTGGCTCGGCGACGGGTCGACCGAATCCACGACGGCCACGGGAGCCAGCCGAGGAGACCGCAGCGAGCGGTCGGCCAGCCGATAGCCACCGACCGGATGCCAGCACTCGACCCGAAAATCACGATGACAGCCGTCGAGCGCCCAGCAGCCGACCCGAAAGGAGTCGTCGACCACCAGCCGACGACGGGCGGGCTGCCGAAAAGATAGACGAAAACGGAACAGACGAAAACGAAGCCGACCGTCACACCCGTTAGCCGGTCAGTACTAACCGGTAGTCAGTTCCTACTTCGCTGTCAGCGATAACGGCAGACAGGTACGAAACCACTGCGCTCTTACTCATTGAATACGGTACTAACCACACAGAGGGTATGACACTCCCGAACCGAGCGGCTGTCTCTCGCCGCGAGTATCTCAAAGCAGCCGTCGCCGTCGGTGGCATCGCTGGGCTGTCGGCCTGTCTGCAGGAACTCGACAGCGATGACCGGGACGTGCCAACCGGCGATCCGAGCGCCCGGCCAGACCGACAACACGCCTGGAACGACGTGCTGGCTGTCGACGATGCGGGCCATCTTCAGCCGCCAGCACACCATGTCGTACTCGCCCTCGCGCTTGTCGAGCACCCGGATAGCGAGGCTCGACAGCAGGTCGAAACCGCCTTCGAGTCGCTGGAGCGCGCGTATGCGTACGATCCCGACGGACTGTTGTTTACCGTTGGCTACAGTCCATCGTACTTCGAGACCGTTGGCGTCGACTCGCCGATTCCCGAGCCCAGAGCGGTGACCGGTTCGGAATCTCCCGATCTCGACCGCTTCGATGGCCTCATCCATCTCGCAAGCAACGACCCCGCAGTCGTGATCGAAGCCGAAGAGGCACTGTTCGGCGAACGTCAGGAACCGAACGGCGTTGCGATGGAGTCGACACTGTCGGGCGTCTTCGAGCGAGCCGACCCACGCCGAACCGGATTTATCGGCGAGGGACTGCCGGCACAGTTCGCCGAAGAGATCGGCGGCGTCCCCGAGGAGATGCCCGAGGAGGGCCCGTTTTTTATGGGGTTCAAATCCGGCTTTCCGAACAGTCAGGCTCCGGAGGATCGCGTGACAATCGAAGACGGCCCCTACGCTGGCGGGACGACGACACACATCGAGTCGCTGGATATCCAACTGCGGACCTGGTTCGAACAGGACGACCACTTTCTGCGAGTCGCCCAGATGTTCAGTCCCGACCACGCCAAAAACGAGCGCGTGCCCGGCATCGGCGAGGAGTTGGGATCGACAACCGATATCGAACAGTTCGTCGACCAGACGGCCGCAGATGCCCGCAGCGAGGGGATTGTCGGCCACGCTCAAAAGGCCGCACGGGCACGCGATGACGATGGGACGCCGCCGCTGTTACGCCGGGATTTCAATACGATAGACAATGAGTTTCCGGGGCTGCACTTTCTCTCGCATCAGCGGTCGATTGACGAGTTCATCCGTGTCCGCGAGGCGATGGCTGGCGAGGATCTGGCTGGCAGTGGGGTCGGCCAGAGTCACAACAACGGGATTCTTCAGTACATCTTCGTCAATCGCCGCGGCAACTTCATCGTCCCACCACGGGACAAGCGCGCACTGCCAGACAGCTGAACAGTTCACGACACCGAAAAGCAAAATGACACAGAACGAAGACAGACAATCCGATATGAATCGCTACGGACGACGCCAGGTGCTCACGGCAGCAACTGTTGCGACGGTTGCGGTCGCTGGCTGTACTGGCACTGAAGAGACTGACGACACCGAGGAGGCTGCTGCTGGCGAGGAGCCGCAGTCGGAACCAGACATTGAATTCGTCGAGAACCCACCCGATGTGGTTTATAAACCAACGCACGAGGAGGGGATGGTGATGGATCCGATGATCGAGGCTGGTGACTACACGTTGTTGCCGCATTTTACCTACGAGCATACGTTCTGGCTCATGCGTGGCGACGGCGANCCGGTCGAAGAAGAACCGACCGAACCAGGCATCCATCTGATGTTTGCAGTCGTCGACAACGAAACGGGCGAACAGATACCCCTCGACATCGTCTCGGATATGACTGTTCGACAAGACGGCGAGCTGGTCGAGCGGCGAGATCCATGGCCGATGATCGCCCAAGCATGGGGATGCATTTCGGCGACAACATCCCACTGGAGTACGGCACCTATGAAATCGAGGTACAACTCGACGCAATCACCGACCGGAAAACAGGTGCCTTCGAGGGACGGTTCGAAGAGGCCCAGACGGTGACCTACACCGTAGAGTACGACGAAGAAACCCGCCAGCAGCTGATCGAGGGCATCGAGTGGCTCGACGAAGACGAGTGGGGAGAACCCGGCGCGCTCGAACTGATGGATCACGATGGGCATGGCCACGGCGACGATCACGACGATCACGATCATGATGATCACGACGGCCACGATCATGATGGTCATGACGACCACGGCCATCCCGAGATGGATCTGCCACCGGCCGACGCGTATCCGGGAACCGATCTCGGCGTCCATTCCAGCGGTGATGCCGAGTTCGTTGTCAGACACATCGAGGACAGTCGGCTGGCCGAGGAGGGCGATGACTACCTACTCGTTTCGCCACGAACACCGTACAATCGAATTCCGCTGGCCGATATGTCACTCTCAGTTACGGGCGACATCGACGGCGAGTTGGTTCAGACGATTGACGACGAACTCGGCCACCATTACGGACGCACTGTCGATCTCGACGACGTCGAACAGTTCGATCTCGTTGTCGAGACCCCGCCACAGGTCGCTCGCCACGCGGGCTACGAGACAGCCTTTATCAAGATGCCCGCAATGACTGTCGATGTCGACACCGACGCGAATGAAGACGCAGCAGAAACGCAGGACTGACGAGGCCAGCCAGACACTCGACAACTGCCGACTCAGATAGCGGATAATATTTCTGGTTGTTTTTCTCGTTCGATAATCATACTACCGCAGGTTGCGGTGTGAGTCGACAGTCGACACAGGTGCCGGAGATTGTTACCTATATATCGGCTAATCCCCCGAATTCGCCACAGAGAGCGGCTCAAACCGCGGAACTTTTCATGGTTGAACTGATGAAGACTGGTATGGCAACGAACCAAACCAGACGAAAGTTCCTGATGAGTACCGCCGGTGTCGGTACCGTCGCAATTGCCGGATGTACAGACGCAGAAGAAGAAGAACCAGCTGAGGAAGAAGAGATAGAAGAAGACGAAGAAGAAGTCGAGCAGACCTACGAAGTGTGGGCTGCCGACCAGGGACTGAACGTGATCCACATCTACGAACCTGCCGGCGACGGCGAGTTCGAAGAGATTGATACCATCGATACCAACGCCGACGACATCGGTGGCGAAGTCCCACACATGATTGATTTCTCAAGCGACTACGAGTACGCAGCAGTCGCGTGTACGGCGGGTGGCCGCGTGCTGGTCTACCGTACCGAAGACCGCGAACTCGTCGGTAACATCGAAACCGGGGCAGGCTCGCACTTCGCCAGCTTCTCGCCAGACGATGACTACCTCACCGTCGACATCATCGGCGAGAACCGGATCGCGAAGGTCGAGATCGACTGGGAGGACGAATCCTTCGAGGAGACCGACGAAGAGATCGTCATCGCCGAGGATACCGAACTGGGCGAAGACAACGACCCGATCTGTCACCAGTTCGACGGCAACGGCCGTTCGATCCACACGCTTGGGCCAAGCTACCACGACGCCGGTGTCGTCGTTGTCGACCATGAGGACTTCAGCGTCGCCCAAGAGTTCTCGGATGAGGAACTGCCGGCCAACTGTGGCACTGTTCCACACCCAACTGAAGACAAGTTCTACCTGACGGCCGGCCTTCCAACGCCAACCGACGATGACGGCGAACCACTCGACGGCGAAGAAGGTGTCGGCGACTACTACGTTCTCGATACCAGCGGTGACGAAATCGAGATTATCGATGAGGGCTCGACAGAAGGCATCGACGCCCACGGCTTTTGGTTCACGCCGGATGCCGAGGAACTGTGGGTACTCAACCGTGAGACCAACGACGGAATCATCCTCGATCCTGAGACCGACGAGCAGATCGACGAAATCGACGCCTACGGTCCGGAAACCGCCGAGGACACCGACGACCGCGACGCACCAGATATCATGTGGGCATCGCCCGACGGCGAGTACATGTTCGTGACGCTCCGCGGACCGAACCCACAGTCCGGCGACCCACACGCCGCGACCGGTGTCAACCCTGGCTTTGCGGTCTTCGATATCGAATCCCGCGAACGCGTTGATACGATCATCCCATCGGAAGACGACGACGAGTCGGACTTCCACGGTATCGGTGTCCGCCCAATCGGCGAGCACGACGGCTTTACGTCGCCGCACTACTGACGCCACCGGTTGCTTACGCTTTTTTGTGTCGTGCCGCGATTACTACCGCTAGCAACAGCGAGATGAGTGCGGTGCCTATCGTCAGACCCCGTGTGGACACACTGTCGACTGCCGAGGATTGATCAGCCTCGATCTGAACCTGTGGACCATTGGGTCCGTCATTTGCCGGCTGAACAAAGAGTGGTTGGGCGTGACCGCCGGCCAGTGTCACACTTGAGTTCCCAAGGGCGACGGTTGTATTGCCAGCCGCATCCTCGTCTACACTGAACGTGATCGTCGCAAACGGCTCGGTTGCAGTCGTCCCATCACCGACCGGCTCGCGGGTCTGAGTTAGTGTCGCAACACCATCATCTCGATCAATGTCAGAATCAGTCTCAGCCGTAACGTCCTCGTCAGCTGATTCAAACCACCCGGCAGCCTCGATGTCGGTTGCGGTCAACTGATCGGGGTCATACTCAGCGACAAGCGAGACTTCTTCGAGTCCCGTGCCAGCCAGCGATCCGTGATCGCTAACCAGCACGACGATTTCGAGTTCATCACCGGGTGCAACGGTGTAACTATTTTCTTCACTGTACATCGTCGACGAGCCATCACCGGCTGCTGCCGGGCCAGCAATCGCAAGGACGGCGATCACACCGACTGTGAGTATAAGGGCGACAGTCCGATTCATTGGCAACGCATAGATGCCAGATCCTCAAGGCCTTTCGGTTCGGAGACAGCAAGCTTGTCGCTGTGGTCGTGTGATGAGACCCAACAAAACGTGATATGGGACCGCCGAGAGTCGAACTCAGGTCCTACGGACCCCATCCGCAGAGGATACCACTACCCCACGGTCCCGCATCCAGAGTGACGCGAGTGAGTTGTTTAAGCCCTTCGTTTCGTCGAGTCCACCGGCGTCCGGCGATTCCATCCGCTTACTCTGACCAGAGCGNACACAGCGTCTCGTGGACGCCGATCACCATCGAGGGCACCACAACCATGAACAGATGTTCTTCCAGTGGAATGCCTGCGATCTCAACGCCCGTCCGCAGCGGGATCTCGAAGACACCCACCTCAAGGGTGTAGCGATCCCACAGATAGCCCAGCGGGTACAGTACCAGAATCGTCCGCAGGGCACGCCGTTCGGACCCCGTCCATCGGAGAAACACGGCAGCCACGATGCCCCAAAACAGCTCAGTCACCAAGTATGTGTAGCGACCAAACACCGAGATATCTCGACTCATAGTACTGTCTCGACTCACAGGCTCAAAAACCTCCGGGCGTCGACGGTGCCGACAGTCCGCCGTCGAGCGATGGTCCGACGCGTCGAGCTTCGATTCGACGCGCCAAGCGGTCGGCTATCCGAGCGGCTGGAGCCACGCGGCCCACCACGAGCACAGCCAAAAACA
>SL_4KL_010_BRINEDRAFT_10002143_pt1 | contig 11134 bp, 8 predicted proteins | sample SodLak_010_BRINE_2_FD_10664 | JGI IMG/M metagenome (IMG submission 10664) | reverse complement strand
CCCATTCCGATGGCCTCGTCGCCGTTGATCAGGACGTAATCGTTGTCCGTCGTTTCGAGGTCGTAGTCGAACTCGTGGTCGTAGTTGTCGTGGACGTACTCGCGGCCTGCGCGAGCGGCCTCCTTGTTGTTGTCGACCAACTTCTGGCCTTTCGAGCCGAACCGCTTTTCGAGGGCGCTATCGAGATTCTCGATTGGGAAGTCGGCGACCGCACACGCCGCCCCAAGCGCGACAACGTTGCGCATGATCGCACCGCCGGCCTCTTCGGCCAAGCGTTTCAGCGGCACGTCGAGGCCGACCATCTCTTCGGGGATGGTGGCGTTTTTCATCGTTGTGCGTTCGCCGTCGTAGATGATCACCGAACCGTCGTGGAGTTCGGAGATGTTTTCTTCGATCGTCCGGGGTGTCAACGCGATGAGGACATCCAGACGGTCGACAACGCTCTGGACCTGCTCGACGGACGTGCGGATCTTGTAGGCCGTGTATCCGCCGCGGATACGTGAGGCGAAATCCTTCGAGGTGAACACGTGTCGGCCGGCCCGCGAGAGCGCCTGAGCGAATATTTTTCCCGTAGAGTCGATGCCATCGCCAGCTTCGCCGCCGATGGCCCAGTTGAAGTCCGCAGGCATGTAGTACCGTTCTTTTCTAACGGCAAATCAAAAGCCTTCTGAAAGGGACATCGGCGACATTTCTGGCCATTATGAAATTGTTACTGATTACAACTGACTGAACATCCAATTGTTGGGGTTTGTGAGTCATATGCAACCATGAGACACGGCGTCAGCTCGAAAGAAGAACCCTTTAGCCCACAGTACCAACGGTAGTGTATGGACGCGACGGTTACTGTTACCCACGCCGAAGACGTTGGCCCACAGACGGTTGCAATCAGCTTTGATACTCCCGGTGGGTTTGCGGCCGCCCCCGGCCAGTTCGTCAAACTCACCGCCGACGTCGACGGCGAGTCATATTCCCGGTTTTACACGCTCTCATCGCCCAATGTCGACGAAACGTTTGAGGTGACAATCGAGGTCGATCCCGACGAAGGCGGCCCGTTCAGCAGGCATCTCGCCGCGCTGTCGGCGGGCGACACAATCGAGATGAGCGGTCCGTTCGGCTCGGATTACTACGAAGGCGAACCCCGCGTGGTCGTGCTTGCCGGCGGGCCGGGGATCGGGCCGGCGATCGGCATTGGCGAGCGCGCGCTTGCTGACGGCGGCGAGGTCGCAATCATTTATCAGGACGACGATCCAGCCCACGAACGGCGGCTCTCAGCACTCCGAGAGGCTGGTGGGAGTGTGACGATCACTGACGGTGAGATTACCGACAGCGTTGCTAACGTGCTGACCGGCCAGGCCGACGAACAGGTATTCGTCTACGGCTTTGGAACGTTCGTCGACGAAGCGACCGCCGCTGTCGAGGCTGCAGGTGGCGATCCTGACGGGTTGAAAGTCGAAAACTTCGGCTAGGGCTAGGGTCGTCGACTACTTCTCAGAGGCCGTCTCCGGTACGTTTGGGTTGGTCTCGTCGGGCGTTGGCAGCTCCGCCGGTTCGACGCCAGTGATCTCGAATCGAGAGCCACCGTTTTTGCCGTCGGTTGCGGTGATCTCCCAGCCGTGGGCGTCGACGATTTTGGCGACAATCGCCAATCCGAGACCGGATTCGGACTCGCGGGTTTCGGCATCCAGCGGTGGTGGGTCGCCTTCGAAGCCATAGCCGTCGTCGGCGATGACAATTCGAGAGTCAGTACACTCGACAGTGACTGTCAGGTCGGGTCCTCCGTGTTCGATACTGTTACGATAGAGGTTCTCAAAGACCTGCTGGAGTCGGGGCCCGTCGGCTGCGATTACAGCCTCGCCGTCGATGACCAACTCGACGTCACGGGTTTCGACGGCCTCCCAGGCACGTTTGGCGACCACATGAGCTCGAGTCGGCCCCATGAGGTCGATCACTGCACCTTTACGAGCAAGAAGNAACATATCGTCAATCAGTGTTTGCATCCGGTCGTGGGCGCGTTCGACCGACGACAGCACGTTGGTATCGTTGGTCTCGATGGCTCGATCAATGTAGCCTTGGGCGACGCTCAATGGGTTCCGCAGGTCGTGTGAGACATACCCGGTAAACTCCGAGAGGCGTTCGTTCTGTCGCTGGAGTTGGGCCTCGCGTTCGACTCGAACCATCGCCGCGCTCAGACTCGTCGCCAAGATTCGCAGCAGGTCGACTTCGAGATCAGAGAACTCTCGCTGTTCGAGCGTTGCGGTCACCAACACGCCGTACGACTGAACGGGGACGATGATCTCGGATTTAATTGCTGTATCTCCGTTGTAACGGTTCGGCTCGGATTGGACATCATCGACGACGACCACCGAGTTCATCGCAAACGCCTTCCAGATGAGTCCTTCGCCGGATTCGAAGACGGGTTGGTGGTCAAAATACACGTCCGACTGGTCGGTCTGGTCGACCGGCAACAGCGCGTCGTCTTCGGCGTTGTGTTGCCACAGCCCCGTCATCGGGAGTTCGAGAATGTCGTCTGCAGCCTCCATGGCCAACTTGGCGACCGCCGACTCGTCGTCGGCCGTCAGAAACGCTTGGGTAATCTCTTGGAGTGCTCGGAGTTTGGATTCGGTCGAGCGGCGTTCGAGCTGGTAGCTCACCCATTTGGTCAACACTTCGACAAAGGCGAGTTCGGTCTCAGTAAACGACCCCTCGCGGGCCTGATCGTCCGCAAAGTAGAGCGTCCCGTACAGCCGGCCGTCAATCGTTATTTTTCCACCGAGATAACAGCACAAACCGTGGCTGTCGACCGGCGGTGCGTCGTCCCAGCCGTCGACTTCGGCGTTTTCGACCGCAAACAGCGACTCACGAGAGATTGTTTTCTCACAGTACGTACCGTCCAATGGGATAGTCTCGCCAACCGCGAACCCATCGTGGTCGCCGTGGATGGCAATGAGTTCCTTGTGATCTTCATCCACAGTGGCCAAAAAGCCATACTGCAGATCCAACCGCTCGCAGGTCATCGCCAACACGCGGTCGATCCGGTCAGCAAACGACAGCGTGGTGTCGGCCGAAATCTCATACAGCTGTCGCAGCGATGCAACGTTTTTGCGAAGCTGTGACTCAAGCCGTCGACGCTCGGTGACATCTTGAACCGAGCCAATGATTTCGACGAGCTCACCGTCGTCGCGTTTCGGCGAACCGTGAATCCGAACCCATTTTTTCGTGCCGTCAGCGGTCCGCAGTTTTGCCTCTAGGTCGACGGCTTTGCCTTCCCGTAGCTGGTCGAATGCCGCCCGAACCTCGCCGTCGGGGTCAGGGTGATACTGGAGGATGTTGGCAATCGTCGCATCAAAATCGTCGTCAATCTCGTAGATCGAATACACTTCGTCAGTCAACTCGATGGAGTCGTCGGTCAGATCCCAGGCCCACCCACCGATGGTCGCCAGCTGTTGGGCCTGTCGGAACAGATCGTTTTGCCGTTCCATCTGGCGTTGTTCGGCCAGCTGTTCGGTGATATCCCGACCAACGCCGACGATGCCGACAACTTCGTTACTGGCGTCGCGGTACGGCCGCATCAACAGATCGGTCGTATACGCTGGCGTATCGTCTGGATCGAACGTCAACTGCGTGCGGAACTTCTCGCGGTCTCCGGCCACGAGATCGGCGAGGCCTGCCTCGAAGTTGGCGTACGTTTTGCGGTCCAAAAGCGACCACTCGAAGACATCCTTCAGCGACCGCCCGATCAGATCCGTCGCCCTGAGGCCGATCCGGTCGACGACCTGATCGTTGACATAGCTGATTCGGAGTTCGGCGTCAAACACCCACGCGGTATCCTGCATCTGCTCGACAATCGCGCCGTGAAGCGCAGCAGTATCGACTGACTCTGCGCCAGCGGTGTGGGTGATCGGGCTTTCGGTGTTGATCCGAGACTCGAGTTTGCTTCCAGCCTCGGCGTCAGCCGGAATGTAGCCGTCTGCGGCAGTCACGAGCACGTTTCGGACTGCGGTCGGATTGTCGGGACCTGCAACCAAAAACGGGATCGAAAACGTCTCCGGTAGCTCATCGAGCACCGTCGTTACATCTCCGATAGAATAACTCCGCCAGCGGTAGACAACGGCTTCGTACTGGTGAATGGTGGTGTCTTCGTGGAGCGTCTCGACGGTATCGGTGTGGTCGACATCGAACGTCGACCAGAGTGAGTTATAAAATGGCGACTGATCGGAGCCGACGACATCGCTCGCGGGATCGAACACGAGTATCGGCTCTTTGTCGGTCTGTATATCGATCATTCGCCTCAGTAGTATCAAACTAAGAGACATCAAACTGAATAAAGCCATTGGTATTTCCTATCGAAATGAGGGCTCTCAGCGGTCACATCTGTCAGTGAGTACGAGGCAGTGGCGTACATTTATCATCGACAATCCAGACAGTTACAGCGTATGTCTGAGAAAGCTGTCGACCTCGAGGCCAGATTGGCCGAACAGGACGCCTTCGAACCGCCCGAATCGTTCGTCGAGCAGGCGAACGTCACCGATCCCGGAATTTACCGACAGTTCGAAAACAATTGGCCCGAGTGTTTCGAGCGCGCTGCAGACCTGCTTTCGTGGACCAACGACTACGAGCAGGTTCTCGACGACAGCAACCCGCCGTTCTACGAGTGGTTTATCGGTGGTGAGCTCAACGCGTCGGCAAACTGTCTTGATCGACATCTCGACGACCACGGCGACGAAGCGGCCATCGAGTGGGTTGGCGAGCCGACCGACGAAGCAAACCGGACCTATACTTACAGCGACCTCCACCGCGAAGTAAACGAGTTTGCGGCAGGACTCCGAGAGCTGGGCGTCGACGAAGACGATGTCGTGACGCTGTATATGCCGATGATTCCGGAGTTACCGATTGCGATGTTGGCGTGTGCGCGGATCGGTGCGCCGCATTCAGTCGTGTTTGCCGGCTTTTCGGCCGACGCGCTCGGGACGCGGATGAACGCTGCCGACTCCGAATATTTGGTGACCTGCGATGGGTATTATCGACGTGGGGACCCCCTCGACCACTTCGAAAAAGCTAACAAAGGGTTAGATGTCGTCTCTCACACTGTTGAGACCGTCGTTGTCGAACGCCTGCCAAAGGAAGACGAAATACCCCACAACTGGACCGAACACACCCACAGCTACGGCACACTCGTCGACGAACACGCAGGCGCGACCGTCGAGCCGGTCGACCGCGATGCCGAAGACATGCTATTTTTGATGTACACGTCGGGGACCACCGGCCAACCCAAGGGTGTCAAACATACGACGGGTGGGTATCTCTCGTGGGCCGCCTGGACATCGCATGCTGTTCTCGATGTCAAACCCGACGACACCTACTTTTGTGCGGCAGATATCGGCTGGATCACCGGCCACTCGTATATTGTGTATGGGCCGCTCGCACTGGGGACGACGACGATGATGTACGAAGGAACGCCAGATTACCCGGACCGAAACCGGCTCTGGGAGATTATCGATGAGTACGAAGCCAACCAGCTGTATACCGCACCGACTGCGATCCGTTCGTTCATGAAATGGGGCACTGAGTATCCCGACAACCACGATCTGTCCAGTCTCCGCCTGCTCGGGACGGTCGGCGAGCCGATCAACCCACGAGCCTGGAAATGGTACTACAAACACATCGGCGACGAATCCTGCCCCGTAGTCGACACCTGGTGGCAGACTGAAACCGGCGGCATGATGCTGACGACGCTGCCGGGTGTCGGCAAAATGAAACCCGGCACCGCGGGGCCACCCTTGCCGGGCGTGAGCGCGGACGTGGTCGACGTGCGTGGCAGCCCCGTCGGCGCGGGCGAGGCGGGGTATCTCGTCGTCAACAAGCCGTGGCCCGGCATGCTACGGACGCTGTACAACAACGACGACCGCTTTGTTAATGAATACTGGCGGGAGTATTCGAACACTGACAGCGACGATTTGGCGGATTGGGTGTATTTCCCCGAAGACGGCGCGAAAATCGACGGCGACGGCTACATTACCGTGTTGGGCCGGGTCGACGATGTGCTCAACGTTTCGGGCCATCGGCTCGGGACGATGGAGATCGAATCTGCCATCGTCGGCGTCGAAGGCGTCGCTGAGGCCGCCGTCGTCGGCGGTGACCACGAAATCAAGGGCGAAGCTGTCTATGCGTATGTTATCACCGAAGACGGCTACGAGGAGAACGAGGAACTCCGCGAGCGAATTATCGCTGGCGTCGAAGACGCTATCGGCCCGATTGCACGACCTGAAGCCATTGTCTTTACGCCTGAACTTCCCAAAACCCGGTCGGGCAAAATCATGCGTCGACTGCTCGAAAATATCGCCAACGGCGACGAGTTGGGCGATACGAGCACGCTTCGGAACCCCGAGATCGTCGATGATATCCAACGAAACGCACGCGGTGACTAAGACTGCTTCAACCACGCGGTCTAAATCCTTTTTGTAGCCGACAGCTACCTGGCCGGTAGCCGGTGACTACTGTTTCTCGGCTACCGAGGCAACTAGTGAGTGGCTATGTACCAACAGATTCTCGTCCCGACGGACGGCAGTGCCGCCGCCAACAGCGCGATCAACCACGCCGTCGACATCGCAGCCACTCGCGAGGCGACAGTACACGCCTTGTATGTGATCCCGACTGATGAACTCCGATTTCGGCCCAAAAGCGACGAAATCAAGCGGCTCGAAGCCGGGGATTTTGAGGACCATCCGGACGCACACACACGCGGAAAGAATGCCACCCACGATGTCGTTGCTGCAGCCACCGAAGCCAACGTCGAGGCGACCGAAACGATTGTTGCTGGCACACCGCACACCGAGATCGTTGAGTACGCTCGACGGAACGATATCGACCTGATCGTGATGGGCACTCACGGCCACAGTGGGGTGGGGAGGCTGCTGTTGGGGAGTACCACCGAGCGTGTGATCAGAAAAACGTCGGTTCCGGTGTTGACTGTCGACGTGACCAGGTCAGTTCAGTAGATGTTCTGCCTACGACGAATCGCCTTTGCGCTTGACGAACTCGAAACCACCGTCTTCGTCGGCTTCGGCCGTGTCGAGTTCGTCGCCTTTCAGGGGTTGGGTCTCCCCATCGAGATTATCCGGGTCGGCGTTAGCGGCCGACTCCGCGATTTTTTCGGCGTTTTGGAGGTCACTTACGCCACCGGTACCCAGAACCTCGTCGCTGTCGTCGCCGGCCGGCGCAGACAACACAAGCGCGTCGGCGATTTTCTGGTAGGCGTTGGCGGCTGGGCTTTCGGGGTCGTACGTCGAGACTGGTTGGCTCATATCTTGGGCTTCGGCAACTGTCGGGTCTTCGGGTACTGAGCCAATGAGGTCGGTACCAAGAAAGCCTGCCAGTCGATCCGGTGGCGGGGCGTTGCCCGAGCCCGCCCGCACGAAGACGACACCGCCGACAGTACCGTTGACACGGTCGGCCAACTCGATCGTCTTTTTTGCATCTCGGATCGACGCCACCCGCGGTGTCGAGACAATAATCACTTCGTCAGCAATTCGGAGTGGATAGATCGTCTCGGGGCTCACGCCAGCAGCCGTATCGAGAATCACCCAGTCGTACGCTGGCCGGAGACTCCGAACAACAGGGGCGAGCGCGGCGACGTTGATCGCATTGAAATCAGCAAGTTCGGTGCCCGCAGGCAGGACATGGAACCGTTCGTCGACCGCATACAGGGCGTCGGTAGTCGTCACAGTTCCCGAAAGCACGTCGTGGAGGGTCCGATCCGGTTCGAACTGCAAAAAGTCGACAATGTTGGCCATCGCCAGATCCATCTCGACGACAGCAACTGTCTGGCCTGCGCCCGCAAGCGCGACACCGAGGTTAATTGCGGTGGTAGTTTTGCCAACGCCACCTTTCGCGCCGGCGACTGCGAGGACACGACCGTCTGCCATACCGTCTGGTCGTGACGACAGCGATATAAATCCACGTTTTGAAAATTATCGCTGAGACACCCTACAGGTAAGCGGCATCCCACTGGGTCGGCTTGCGCTCGTTGCCACAGGCCTGACAGACGAGTCGACCCATCGTATCCATACCGACAGCAGTGCTCTGACAGCTTCCACAGAAAAACCCGTACCGATCACTGTGGCTGTCGTCGGTATACACCGGGAAAAACGCCCCCGTTGAGCCGCGCTCGTGGCTGTCCGTATCGACGTACAGCTGTGTGTCTCGTTCAACAGACGAAAATCCACCAGCGAGTACCGATGGGTCGATCTCAGTCGACTCCGATTCGGGTCCTGTTGGTAATGGGAAATCCATGAGNTTGTGTACTGTTACCACACACTAAAGGCTATGTTATTGTAGAATATATTGAACGAACAACCAATANTTNCCTCCTAAAATGGACAAACATCAAACGAAGTGTGTAGAGGAACAGCCACCCAGGTACGTCGACTGGGTGTCTCGATCTGTGGGTCACTCGTCGGTCTCGGGCTCGTCGGCCTCAGGTTCGTTGGGACCGGGTGAGGCGTCGTCGACGCGCTCGGAGACGACTTTCACCGAAACAAGCAGCACACCGAGAATCAGGCCGATCGTCAACGCACCGTAGGCTGCCAATCCCAGCGGTGTCGCGGGGAACTCAATGAGAAATAAAAACCGTGGCGAGTTGATTTCGCCGACGACACTCGCGGCCAGATAGCCAGCAACGCCAGTAAATGCGACAATGATACAGTACAGCCCGACGACGACTCTCTGTCCACGAAGTCCTGAAGACACAACTCAATGATGTAGCGGCTCCAAATTAGGGGTTTCGACCGTCGACCGACGATGTTTTGCAGACTGCTCTCGAAACACAGGTATGGACGACAGAGACCTGCTGGGGATCGTACTTGCCGGTATCGCCCTCATGATGTTCGTCACAGGTATCGTCTTGGTGATGTAGGTGTCGACGGTCGGGTCGGCCGGCTGTCACTCGCTTAATTAACAGATAACATAGCTACAAGACACCACTCCTTGATGTGTTTGTGGGGCGATTGCTGGGTAGTGCGCCGAACTCTTTTTTTAGTTCGGAGCCGCAGGTCTCCTACCCAATTTGTCTTCCAAACATCCCTTTGAGCGATACTCTAGTCGTACGTAGACCGCTTCGGTCAGTATGTGCTGTGAATCGCCACTAAAAATAGTAGAGTTAATTACTCGTCTGCGTCCGCTGTCTCCGAAGACTCTCCGCCATCGGTTGCGACATCGTCGCCTTCTTCGCCGCCATCAGTCGCCAACTGTGTTTCGAGTTTCTGGTCGAACCACTGCCACTCGACCGTGTTGACACCGTCTTTTTCGAGGTCCCATGGGTCGCCGCTTTCGACGCGTTTGCCTTCAAACCACGATGTGACCATATTCCAGGCCCAAATGAGCTGGCCAACAAAGATGATCAGCGCGCCAACCGTAGCGATCTGGTTGAGGCTAGCGAACTGCGGCAGGTAGGTCGCATACCGTCGTGGCATGCCGCCGTAGCCCAACAGAATCATCGCAAAGAACGTAACGTTGGTGCCGACCATCGACAGCCAAAAGTGGGCCTTGCCGAGGCTGGCCTGATACATCCGGCCAGTGACAAGCGGGAACCAGTAGTAGATGCCCGCAAAGCCGGCAAACGCAATCGCACCCATCACGATGTAATGGAAGTGCCCAACCACGTAGTACGTATCGTGGAGCACGAGGTCGACCGGGATCGACGCCAAAAAGACGCCGGTGACGCCGCCGATAATGAAGTTCGAGACGAAACCGATACAGAACAACATCGGCGTTGTCAGTCGAATGCGGCCGTTCCACAGCGTCGTGATCCAATTAAACGTCTTGACCGCCGAAGGGATCGCAATCGCCATCGAGACCGCCATAAAGGAGGCCCGAAGGCGTGGGTCGATGCCGGTTGCGAACATGTGGTGGGCCCAGACACCGAACGAAAGCACACCAATCGCGAGCGTCGAGTAGACGACGAATTTGAAGCCAAACAGTTGTCTGCCCGCAAACCGCGGCAGCACATAGGAGACGATCCCCATCATCGGCAAGACGAGAATATACACTTCAGGGTGTCCGAAGAACCAAAACAGGTGTTGCCACAGCAGCGAGCCACCGTCAGTGAGGAAGAAGGCGGTTCCGAAGTTCCGGTCGGCCAACAGCATCACCAACGCGCTGCCCAAAAGCGGGAACGCAAAGAGGATGAGTCCCGACTGGGTGAGAATCGTCCACGAGAAGATGTCGAGGTTCGCCCAGGTGACTTCGTCGCCACGCTGGGTGAAGATGGTCGCAATGAAGTTGATCGCACCCATGGTTGCNGCGACACCNGACAGATGGAGCCCGAGCAGCATCATATCGACACCGTAGCTACCGACCTCGTCACCGCCGACACCAGCCGAAAGCGGGGTGTACATCGTCCAAGCAGTCTGGGCCGGGCCGAACCAGCCTAATGGGTAGGCGAAAAAGCCTGCCCAGACGAGAAGCGCCGCCGGCGGCAACAGCCAAAAGGCAATCGCGTTAATTCGCGGGAACGCCATATCGTCTGCCCCGATAATGAGCGGGATCAGATAGTTGGCGAATGCCGCGATAATCGGCGTCCCAAAGAGGAACAACATCGTGATGCCGTGACTTGTCATCAACGAGTTGTACATTGCCGACCCAAGCAGGGAGTTCGTCGTCACGAGGTCGATCCGCATTGCGGTCACCATCAACCCACCAACAATGAAGGCAAAAATGCCGTACAGTCCGTACAGAATCCCGATATCTTTGTGATCGACAGTCGTCAGCCACCGAATGATTCCTGCAGGTTTTTCTTCTTCGACATATCCTGAGTCGTCGACAAAAGAGCCGCCACCGCCCACGGGANTATAGGATCGCCAGTTTTCGATCCGTGTGAGCCACGTGGCGACGGCGACGAGGAAAACCCCCATCAACACCGTCAGGACGATTTGCGCGCTGATATCCATACTGAGAGTCTGGTATTGCAGGGTAAAGAATGGTTCGACTATCGAATGAACCGATGGCTACTGTGGGTTTCTGTATTAAATTGTGGCACTCACGTCGTCGTCCGATTATTTGGTGCTTTCGCCGTCGACATCGGCTTCAGCATCAGCATCAGCGTCGGCTTCAGCATCAGCGTCAGCGTCGGCTTCAGCAT
>SL_4KL_010_BRINEDRAFT_10002141_pt1 | contig 11137 bp, 8 predicted proteins | sample SodLak_010_BRINE_2_FD_10664 | JGI IMG/M metagenome (IMG submission 10664) | reverse complement strand
GAGGAGGAACTCGCGGAGCCGGCAACTTTCGAGCAACGACTCGAAGCGGCAGCCGAACAGGTCGAGGCCGCAGCAACCGAGGACGATCTCGACGACGCCGACGAACTCCTCGACGAGATCGAAGCCGACCTCGAGGAGGCAGTCTTTCCCGAGCCGGAACCCGACGAGGACGAAGACGAAGAGGATCTGCCGGATCCCAAGGCGGAGTTCGAGGACGAACTCTCGGATCTGCGCAGCGATATCGAGGACCAACGCGGCCCGTATGTCGATGATATCACCGACGTGATCGAAACTGGGGAGTCGACGATCACCACGAGCGAGTGGGCTGAGGAGGGAGAAGAGGAGGTCGCGACGGCAGTCTCGACGTTTTTCGAGAGCGCGAGTGAAACGCTCTCGGAATCATTCGAGCGAGAGACAACAGATCCCGATGACGTTGCCGAGGAGCTTGGGGGCGTTCGCGAGACGATCGCGGAGACGCCGCTTGATCCCGACGATGACGCGGCGACGATTGCCGAACTGCTCGAGGCTGCAGAACAGCTCACGAGCGATCTCGACGACGCGACGCTGTGGACCGACCTGGAGATCCGCGAACAGCTCACCCGCGAGGGGTTTTACGACGTACTCGAACCCGAGGTGATGAAAGATTTCCCACCGGAGCTTTCGGCGATCAACGTCTACGAAACCGAACGAGAGATCGAGCCACTGCTAAGCGCCTTCGAGAAGTTCGACTCCGATTTCATGGAAGAAAACCTGCTGGATGCGTTCGAACACCTCGCCCCCGCTGAGGCGTACGAACCGGTACACGCGCTCGCGCAACGGCGAAACAAGCAGCCAGTCCAGATTCTCGGTCGTATCGGTGACGAGCGAGCCTGTGACACCATCGAGGACTTTCTTGGTGGTGGTGACGTCGAACTGGAGAAAACGTCCCTGCGCGCGCTGGGGATGATCGGTAGCGAAGACTCGACCGAATCGGTTGCACAGCGACTCGCCGCAGACAATCGGGAGATTCGCTCGGTGGCAGCGCGGTCACTCGGGATGATCGGCGATACACGTACGATCCAACCGCTGCAGGATGTGCTTGCCGAGGACGAGGCAGACGAGGTCCGGGCAAGTGCCGCGTGGGCACTCACCCAGATCGGTACCGAACGCGCACTCGAAGTCGTCGCCGAGTACGCAGACGACCGCTCTTATCTTGTGCAGACAGAGGCAAAAAAAGCTGCAACGCTCTAGAGCTGGCTCTGTTCTCTGGATTCGGCTGTCGGTTTCCTTTTCGATGCAGTAGGAAGCGAGATTGTAATCGTCGTTCCTTCGCCGGGTGTCGAATCGATATCGATCGTCCCATCGTGGACGGCAACGATCTTCTGACAGATTGCGAGGCCCATTCCCGTCCCGCCGTCCCCTTTCGATCGACCGGCCCGGTTGAACAGATCGAAGACGTATTCGATGTTCTCCGGTTCGATCCCGACACCTTTGTCACTGACAGTGATTGTCGCTTTGTGTGCTGCTTGGTTTCCCGTTATCGTGATCTCCGGCGGGTCGTCGCCGGCATACGCCAGACTATTGGTGAGCAGGTTCTGGAGAAGTCGCCGGAGCAGATGGTCGACACCCTCGACTGTCGGCAGGTTGCCGACTTCGACTGTAGCATCACGGTCGTCGATTTCGAACTGCAATCCTGTCAGTACGTCCGAAACGAGCTGGTTGCAGTCGATCTGCTCTAACGTCGTCGCCTCGGAGTCGATGCGTGAGTACGCAAGCAGATCGTCGATCATTTGCTGGGCCCGTTCGGCATTCTCTTGAGCAACTGCGAGCAGTTCGGCTTGCTCGTCATCCAGTGATCTGTCCAGCTCCTGTTCGAAAAGCGATAGATACCGTTCTGTCGTTCGCAGTGGTTCGCGCAGATCGTGAGAGATGATGCCAGCGAAGGAGTCGAGCTCTTCGTTAGACTGACGAAGTTCAACGAGCGTGGCTTCGATCTCCTGCTGGAGGTTGCGAGTTTCTGTCACGTCCCGGACGACGACTGAATACCCCAGTGTCGTCCCACCGACATCCCTGACTGGTGAGGACGTGAACTGGAGATGTGTCGAGTGTCCGCTTGACTCGATAATGAGTTCTGATTCGACAGGGAACTCTCCGTCCTCTTCCGTTGATGAAAGCGGGGGGATGCCCGCTGCGACAGCTGTTTTGCCTTTGCTGGAGTGGTCTCTTTTTTTTGTCTGGTGGGATACTGTTTTGTTTGCTCCTGTCCTGGCAGCTGTTTTCTTCTCGCTTGTTCCCTCCCAGGTTGGCGCACTCTCACGGATTGTCTCGAACTTGCGAGGGTTGACAAACTGGCTTTCTTCAGGGAGACACGGCTTGAGTTTCCGTCCGATCGCCTGTTCTGAATCGAGGCCGAGCAGCCGGACTGCGGTGTCGTTCAGGTCGAGAACCCGGCCATCCGGGTCGAGGACAATTACCCCTTCCTGCAGCCTGTCGACGACAAGTGGCCGTGCGATGGGATTCAAATCGAACAGCTGGTACTGGTAGATTGCAACGAAAAAGATCACGCCAGCAACTGCGAAACTGAACGGCGTCAGATCGAGATAGGCCGGTGCTGGCGTCAGGCCAGCGTGAAACACTGCGTTCGTTCCGGCCGCCAGCAGCGCACCGAAAATGAGTAGCGCAACCTGTCGGCGGTACACTGTCGGGGACCATAGAAGCAGGTGTGCAAGCAACAGCACACCCCCAAGCATGAGCAGGTAGCCATAGACCGCATGAAGCCAGAAGACGACACCGAAGTCATGCTGTGATACCAGAAGAGCGCCCCCCTCGACAGGCTGGAGGTCGATCGGTTCCCTGACAAGATAATGATACTGATTCGTCACGACAAAGATAAGATACAACACGGGAACGACCGAGAGTGCACCCACCGTCTTCTGATTCAGCCAGTGATCTCTGGACGTAAACTGCAGTGCAAAAATAAACCAGGCAACAGGTACGACTGCCACACCTATGTGGTTGAAGTCGGCCCAGAAGGCCGTCGTGGCCTCGTTTGCACCCGCAAGCTGCAACCCATAAGTGACAGCCCACAGTGCTGTGGCACCAATGAGGACCGCGAAACTGGTTGCACCAGTCACATCCCGGTTTCGCCAGCTGTAGCTGCTGATTGCAGCCATGATCGAACCAGCAGCGAGCAACATCAGTGTATAGGGGGTGTACTGCCAGGCCCAGCCGGTGCCAAACATCGTCAGGCTAGCAACAGTTTGCGTGGATAGTAAATATACTGACCGAACAGTTACTGTTCGAGTTCACTTTTTATACTGTGGATCTGACTACAGAGTTCGTTGTATTGGTCTTCCGATTCCAGTCTGTCGAGGTCATAAACCCGTTCGAGTGCATCTCGCTTCGCTCTGAGCGCTCTGTGTGTTCGCTCTTTTTTGCTCTCTCCCCGGCATGCGAGCTGACTTTCGACTGCTTCGAGTACGGTTTCACGGACGATCGGCTTGAACAGGATCTCGTCACAGTCGATATCCAGCAGTTCGAATCCTGGTTTCTCGTCGACGAGCAGAATCGTTCGACACGCTGCTGGAGCAACCGATGGAACTTTTATGCTGTCCACGCCGGGGACACGTCGTGAGTAGATGATGATGTCGATGTCGTTCTGGAGCTTCTCGTCGACCTGCTCACTGTCGTGAGCGCGATCTATTTTGTACTCCGTCAGCCAGCTGCTGTACATCGCTGTCATTCGGCGGTCTTTCTCGGCGATGAGGATCCGTGGAACAGTCGAGTCGAGGTGTGCATCCCCCCACGCCGCGAGCGCCTCGAACACCGGATCGAGATCCGCTCCTGATTCTGTGAGTGCGTACTCGACGCGCAAGGGTGACTCACTGATTACCGTCCGTTCGACGAGACCGCTCTCTCCAAGCTCGTCAAGCGTATCAGAGAGTACTTTCCCCGAGATATCTGGAATCGCAGTGAGTAGTTCGTTGAACCCTGTTTCGCCGCGTTCTGCGAGCACTGCAAGCACTACTGGCTGCCACTTCTGAGAGAGCTTCGACAGTGCCTCGAGTGCCTGTTTCCGCGCTTGGGAAACATCCAGCCGCTGGTGACGCATACTCTCTTTTGTTTGACTGATACTATAACTCTGCTGGATAATTAATGACTGATGCAGTATTCTTACTCTATTCTACTGTAGCCAACTGAATATGTATACGTTTGATAAAATATAAGTAAGATAATATATAATACATCATATGATCCGGCTGTCTTCTTACACTGTTTTATATTATTTCTGTGATGAACTGTTGTTGTATAAACAATATGGGTGAGACAGCGAAATGAGTCAAGGTGGAATTGAGCTGCTGCTGGTTGAGGACAACGACGAGGACGCACAGTATCTCAGACGACTCCTGCTGGAGTTTGGTGGTGATCGCCCGATCGAACTCGCAAGCGTTGATCGGGCGAGAAAGCGACAGGAAGCAGTCGAAATGCTCGACGAAGAACCCGATATCGTGCTGCTCGATCTCGGGCTCCCTGACAGCAACGGACTCGAAACGATCCGTCCCGTGGTCGATCAAGCCCCACATATCCCGGTCATCGTGATCACGGGGAGCAGGGAACGGGGGCTGGGTCGGAAGGCGATCAGGGAGGGCGCACAGGATTACTTGCAGAAGGGAAAGATCACAAAAGAGCTTCTCGACCGAACGATCCGGTACTCGATCGACCGTCACAGCAAACAACGGCAGGTCGTCGAGTTGAACCACCGACTCTCCGTGCTCCATCGGATCGTCCAGCAGGACATCCGTGACGATATTCACATGATGGTCGGCCGCGCAGACGAACTCCAAACTCGTGTGCAACCGACAGGTGAGTCGGTCGTAGCGTCGTTGCTCGATACGGCCCACCACGCGCTGGAACTAACGGACAGAGCCAGCGAACTCCTTGATCTCGTTTCGACGGACGACGAGGTGCCCCTCCAAGCCATCCAACTCTCTGAGTTGATCGAAAACCGGGTCGAGCGACTGCAGGAGAATCACGACTGTTCAGTAACGGTCAACGGTGCCGACCGCGAGATTGCGGTCAAAGGCATCCCGATGCTCCGGACGGCGATCGAACAGTTACTGGTCAATGCTGTGCGCCATAACGAGAGTGCCGTCCCCGAGGTTGAGATCCATGTGACCGACGACCAGCAGACCGTCTCAATCACAGTCGCCGACAACGGTATTGGGATTCCAGACTCACAGAAAACACTTCTCAATGGGCCCGAGACCAGATATCACCAGCGGGCAGCTATCGGAACGGGGCTGTATCTCGCACTGACTGTGATCGACCAGATCGACGGCTCCATCGAGTTTGCAGACAACACGCCGAGCGGAACTGTCGTGACGATCACACTCACCAAAGCACAGTGATACAAAACTGCTGTTGAGCCTGTCCAACTCTGGCCGAAACGGACTGTGAGATGTCCAATCTTCCAGTAGGTTACTACGTAGTAACCTAAATAGTTACTTTGGGGTTAGCAAGTGATTAAGTCGATCAAAAAGACACCTGCAGTATACATGAATCGACGACAGTTCATGGCAATGGCAGGTACAGCATCAGCAGTTGCAGTAGCCGGGTGTGGGTTCATCGGCGGCAATGGTGACATTTCTGACTCACTTGACGCGGAGTCAGACAGTATGGATGATCACATCTCCGAGGGTATGGATGCAAGCGAAGGCGACGAAGTCGACATTACAGTAGAAGCCGGTAGTTCGGGTGCGCAGATCGGCTTCATTCCCGAGGAGGGAGAGACAACTGCTGGCGGAGGGCAAGGAACACCTGATGATATTGGTTTTGGATGGTGGCTCGACGAGAACGAAGAACACACCGAGACCGTCGAAATCAATGAGGACGAAACCTGGGTTTTCTGGATTACACAGGGCTCAGCCGATGTCGAGGCCGAGATCGTATAACGACGCTGTCTCCCGATACTGCAGGCTCTCATACTGGTGGCTATAAGAAACTGAAGAGTTTCGACCCTACGGAGGATGGAATCTCTTCACGAATTCATAACCACAAGTATCAATGATATTATATTACGCCGCTGGGGTGGCAGATACTGTAAACTAGCTGTTGCTACCAGATACAGCGGGACTCAAAAAATACAGTTTCACCTGTGATACCATCCAAACCGAACTGTGGTTGCTACGGCTCGGTAATCTCTTCTTCGGGTTCGTCGTTCCCGCCGCGGAATTTTTTCAGCGTTACAATTCCAACAACAACAGCAACTGCAGCCAGAAGGGCTTTTTTGACTTTTCCCATATCTGTATATCACTCACGACAGATAAATAAATATAACTATTTCATGATAGATCCGGGAGATATTACTGCGGGCTGGCCGTCTCACGGAGTCTGGATTCGACAAACAGTTCTCCAGCCCGGTAGGATGATCGCACCATTGGGCCGCTGGCGCAGTAGGCAAAATTCAGCTCTTCTTCAGCGACCTGTTCCCAGGTATCGAAGAGATCGGGATGGACGTACTCCGACACTTCCAGGTGTGATCGGGAGGGCTGGAGATACTGGCCGAAGGTGACGATATCAACGCCCACCGACCGGAGGTCACGCATCGTCTGGTACACTTCGTGATCGTACTCGCCGACGCCGAGCATCACCGACGTTTTGGTAAAGGCTGCACCCTGCTCGCTGGCTTGGCGCAGCACGGACAGCGACTGCTCGTAGCCCGCCCGGCGGTCCCGGACTGGCCACTGGAGTCGCTCGACGGTTTCGATGTTGTGAGCGATCACGTCAGGCTCGGCGTCGATGATCTTCTGGACGAGTGCTTTCTTACCCTGAAAATCGGGGATGAGCACTTCGACGAGAATATCCGAATCGCGTCGTTTGATCTCCCGGATCGTGCGGGCGAAATGTTCTGCTCCCTGATCCGGCAGGTCGTCGCGGTCGACGGATGTGAGGACAACGTACTCAAGGCCGATCTCGCTCACGGCGCTGGCGACGTTTTCGGGCTCGTCCGGATCGAGTGGCTCCATCCCGCCAGTCTCGACATCACAGAAGTTACAGCCTCGCGAGCAGCGATCTCCCATCAGCATGAACGTCGCGGTGCCAGGGCCATCTCGCCCCGACCAGCACTCTCCCATATTTGGACAGGATGCCTCCTCACAGACCGTATGGAGGTCATGCTCCCGGAGGGTCTGTTTGATTTCGGTAAACCGTTCACCCGAGGGTGGGCGCATCTTCAGCCACTCGGGTTTGCGGGCGTGACTCATTACGTTGTGGTTGGGTTGTGGAGACTAAAGCTTGGGGCTCTGCTCTTTGATCTGTTGGTGGATGTGTGGACTCTGGGCAAAATGATACCCAAGAGTTCGCGATGACTGCACCTGACGCAACCACAAACAGCAAGAAAGCCCCGAGGCTATCAACGGCTGCGACTCGCTGCGGTCCTCACTCCGTTGCGGTCCTTGCGTCGTCTCGCTCGTTGATAGCCTCGCCCCTTTCAGTCCCGCCCGGCCTAGAAAGCGAAATCGGGCGGGACTGAAAGGGGCCGGTCGCTCGCTCCATCCCGGGTGAAGCAAGCACCGGCGGAGCGCAGCGAACCCCGGATGGGCGAGCGACCGGGGGCTTTCTTGCTGTTAATGATCTCAGTGGCTCCAACCACTACACTGTCAATCCTCATCGTCCTTAGCAAACGATACGCTTATTCGGCCGACGACGCCATCTAGGACCGATGAGTACGGACACCGCCGAGAACACGGAGGCCTTCGAGCAGGCTTGCGAGGAGTTGGTAAATCGTATCCTCGCCGGCGAGATCGAACGCGACGACATCGAGGAAGCCAAAAAAGAGGTCTGTGGCAAATACTCCGCGCCGAAGGTTCCCCGACACTCGGATCTGTTAGATTACGCACCCCAGAAACACCGCGAGGAACTGGAGTCGGTGCTTCAGCGGAAACCGGTTCGGACAGCCTCGGGTGTCTCCCCAATCGCGATCATGACCTCCCCAAAGCGGTGTCCACACGGCAAGTGTCTGTACTGCCCGGGTGGCCCGGATTCGGAGTTTTCCAGCTCCCAAAGCTACACTGGCCACGAGCCCGCGGCCGCACGGGGTGAACAGAACGATTACGATCCCTACGGGCAGGTTACACTGCGGCTCGAACAGCTCCGCGAGATCGGCCATCCCATTGACAAGGCCGAACTAATCCTGATGGGCGGGACAATGACAGCCCGAAGCCACGACTATCAGGAGTGGTTCGTCAAAAGAGCTCTAGAGGCGATGAACGACTTCGATCCCGAGAAACAGCCCGAACCAGCACAAGAGAAAAGTTTCGCCCAGGATCCCGACGAGTACGAGTTCAAATATCTGGAAGATGTGATCGCCGAAAACGAGACGGGCGAGATCAGAAACGTTGCGACCACCTTCGAGACCAAACCCGACTGGTGTGACCCCGAGCAGATCGACCGAATGTTAGATCTTGGTGGAACCAAAGTCGAAGTCGGCGTCCAGACGACCTACGAGCGGATCAACCGGGAGATGCATCGTGGTCACGGAACACAGCACTCCATCGACGCCAACCGCCGGCTCCGTGATTCGGGATTCAAAGTTGGCTTTCATATGATGCCCGGCCAGCCCGGCATGTCAAAGGAGATGTGTTTGGAAGACTTCCGCCGGATCTTCGAAAAGGAGGAGTGGAAGCCAGATTTCCTGAAGATCTATCCGACGCTGGTCGTCGAGGGCACTGCAGTGTACGACTGGTGGCACAAAGACGAATTCGAGCCACTCAATAATGACGAAGCAGCCGAACTCGTCGCCGAAATCATGTCGATGATTCCCCGCTACACACGACTCCAGCGTGTCCAGCGAGACATTCCCGCCGACTTCATCGAGGGTGGGGTCTGGAAGTCGAATCTCCGCCAGCTCGCCCAAAAGCGTCTGGAAGAAAACGGCTGGAGCTGTACCGATATTCGGTCGCGCGAGGTTGGGCACAACGACGAACAGCCAGAGAACGTCGAGCTCGACGTGATGACCTACGAGGCTGGCGGCGGCACCGAACATTTCATCAGCTTCGAGGATTTCGAGAAAGATCTCCTCGTCGGCTTCTGTCGCCTTCGCTTCCCGAACGATCCGGTCCGCCGGGAGCTCGAAAACGGTGCCGTGGTCCGGGAACTGCACGTCTACGGCAGTCAGGTCGGTGTCGGCAGCGGGGCTGACGACAAAGCGGGGCTGGTCGAGAAACACCAGCACAGAGGCTACGGCAAGCGACTGCTCGCCAAAGCAGAGGAGATCGCAGCCGATGCGGGCTACGACAAACTCGCAGTGTTGAGTGGCATCGGCGTCCGACAGTACTACCGCGAGAAACTGGAGTACGTTCAGGACGGGCCCTACGTCAGCAAACGACTGTAGCTGCCACTGGCTGTGACCTGTGGATTTCAACGTCAGTCTCTTCAATAGTTGCTGTATATGTTATCTTACTCACATTCGGGAGTGTCAGGCGGAGGAGCGGCCAGTTTCGGGTAATATGCTGGTCAAAACCCGACCCAGTTAGCGGCAAATTATGCCATGATTCCAAGATAGCAGTCACCTGTACGACCTAAAATCCCAACCTGTCGCTGCAGGCGTACGCACAAACCGGCAACAATTGCATCTATTCCGTCTAAACGTCGAAATTCGCCATGGAGAGCGTCTGAAACCGTCGAATTTATCAACCAGTAGTCGTTGATTGGTAGGTATGGATTCAGACAAGACCAGACGCTGGTTCCTGCGCGGTTCCGTTGCAGCGGGGACAGTCGCACTTGCAGGCTGTGCCAGCGATGACGACGATGATGAGGAAACAGAAGAGCCCGAGGAAGAGGAGCCTGAAGAGCCAGAAGAGCCTGAAAACGGGGAAGAAGAAGACGAAGGGGAAGAAGAAGACGAAGGGGAAGACGAAGTACAGACCTACGAGATCTGGGCAGCAGATCAGGGTCTCGACACCATCTACGTGTACGAGGGGGAAGAAGGCTCGGCTGACTTCGAGTATCTCGAAAGCATCGACGTGTCGACCACCGGCGGTCGACCGCACATGGTCCATTACACATCGGATTACTCGTATGCAGCAATCGCAAACGCTGCGGGTCCGGTTGTCATCGACACCGAGACCAAAGAGATCGTCGCCGAGGTAGAGACAGGTGCCGGTTCACACTTCGCTGGCTTCACGCCGGATGATGAAGCGCTCATCGTCGACGTTATCGGCGACAACAAGATCGTGAAAGTCGACTTCGACCACGAGAGCGAGGAGCTCACTATCGACGACGAGATCGTCCCATCCGACGAAATTGAGGAGATCGAAGACACCCAGAACCCGGTGTGTCACTCCTACGACCACAGCGGCCGCTCGATCCACACGCTCGGTCCGGCGTACAGCCACGGTGGTGTGGTTATCGTCGATCACGACGACTTTTCGATCGACGTTGCATGGCCAGGTGAGGAAGTACAGGCAAACTGTGGGACGATCCCACACCCAACCGAGAACAAGTTCTACCTCACTGCTGGTGCGCCGTCCGATCCGGACGACGATGACGCAAACGGTGTTGGCTACTACTATGTCCTCGACACCGAGGAAGACGAGGTAATCAAAACCGAGGAAGCAGGCGGTATCGACACGCACGGCTTCTGGTACACCACCGACGGCGAGGAGCTGTGGGTGCTCAACCGTGAGACCAACGACGGGATCGTTCTCGACCCGGAGACGGACGAAGAGATCGCCACTGTCGACGCGTACGGACCGGATACCGGCGACGAGCCGGACACCAGCGACGCACCGGACATCATGTGGTCCTCACCTGACGGTGAGTGGATGTTCGCAACCCTGCGTGGTCCAGAACCAGTTTCGGGCGGCCCACACGCCGCAACCGGTGTGACGCCTGGCTTCTCCGTGCTGAACACGGAAACCAAGGAGATCGAGACGGTCGTCGAACCAGATCCAATCGAGGACTACTCCGACGAAGAACTCGAAGATCAGGATACACCAACTCCGGACTTCCACGGCATCGGTGTCCGACCAGTCGGCGAATTCGACGTCTCCGTCGGCACGCCGCCGTACTAAAAAGAAATCTTTTCTTTTATTTTTTCCGCCCAAGAGCCACTGCTGCGAGCAGTGCCGTCGCCCCAACTCCCACAAGCATCGTTAGC
>SL_4KL_010_BRINEDRAFT_10002138_pt1 | contig 11140 bp, 11 predicted proteins | sample SodLak_010_BRINE_2_FD_10664 | JGI IMG/M metagenome (IMG submission 10664) | reverse complement strand
TGTGTGTGTGTGTGTGTGTGTGTGTGTGTGTATGTGTGCTGTGCTGTGCTGTGCACGCGGTCATTTGTGTGTGAACACATGTTTACACATGCATTTGGCAAAAAGGAAAGCACACTTAACTCTTTCCACCGGCTTTGTACCAGCGAATAACTGGGGGCACGAGTCTCTGAATCATTACATTTCTCTCTAGACATTCTGGACTTTCAGCGCTCTCAGTCAGTGATAAGGTGCTTGATTCTTGCATGTAGTGAGCACCAGTGTAGGTCATTTCTTTGCATGCCTAATCAGTGAGCAGCGCCTCAAGAAGGAGAGGACCCTTCTTGCACTGAACCGCTTCTGCATCCCCTGCACATGCATGCATGTAGTGCGTGAGAGGAATGCAGGGGTTAAAAGCTCTTAATCGCCTCACACCTTAGGGCATTTAAGCCTGGAATCAAAGGTTAAACTTACATGAGGTATGCCTGCATTTGCAGAGGACAGCCTCTGGAAGGCAAGCGCGCCTTGCTGCGATTATTAGAGACATCCAAGAGGGCAGGGGTGATGCACACTGGCAAGCTGCCATGAGGTATGAGCAGGCAGCCCTTAAGCAAGGTTTAAAAAGTCTTGAACAACAGGCGTACAGCTGTGTCTTAAAATGAATCATGACTGTGTTCCTGCTTTGCCAGCTTAAGACAATGAAGGACACTGGGATGCTGTGTGGCACACCTAATGCTTCAGTTGTATGCCTGCTGGCCTGCATTACAACTGAAAATTAACGCAGAGCATAAGCTTGTTCTCCCTCCCTCCCTTGGTGCATGCAGTCAGCATCATGCCTGCTATGTTGCTTTCACTCCTCTGTAAATAGGCCATGCATGGGTTTGCTTTTTTGTGGACTGCTTGAATCTCCAGCTTGGAGGCGATATTCGTGAGCAAGGCCAAAAGACAGGAAATGACCAGAGCTGCAGCAGACCCCCAAGCAGGAAATTGATTCCTCCAATATTCCAATTTTTCAAGCATGCAATCCGCCCATCTCGTTGTTTGGCTGGCTATAGTCAGATGGTCCTGATGAAGCATCAGAAATTACTCCTCACTTGTTTGCTGTTGCACACAGTGTACCCCCAGATTAATCATGTTCGCCTAACAGATAAAAAGCATGGTAGAGCAATTTCAAGTGCATTTGCATTCCAGCATTTTGTCTCTCCTGATCCACGCCTTACTACTCAATGCCTGCTGCTCTCTCAACAGGGGTACGCTAGTAGCCCATCCTCTCCAGGAAAACAAGACCCAAGGTATAGACAATGAGCTAACTGCGCGCTTGAAGGGGCAAGCAGAGGCAAGCCGGAGATAAGAAACTCGTCTTCTAACAATTCTTGAGGATAGCCAAGCCATAATGATTATGACTTTGCCTCTTCATTTTCTTCACACTGCGACTTTACTATACTGCCCTTGTTCCATTTATGTGCCCCTTTTTCATTTTCTAAATTCCCAGTAATATTCATGCCTTAATCATATTTACTTACTTACACCTTATGCGGGAGAGGTTCCGTCGGTACTTTTTTCACAGATGTGACTTGCAATCTTTTAATTGTGTTTAGGTTGTGTTGACTAATGATTGTATCATAATTTATGATTCATAAACGAATCTTTTGGAGAGAGAAAGGACAGGAGAGACTAAGCCAGCTTGGCAATCATGAAGGTGTGTTCCTCACACATAAGGAAAGGAAGAAAAACAACCGATCCCCATTAAAAAAGAAAAAAATAAAAATACGCCGGTCGTCTGCGGCAGCAAGATGCTCCCTGCATCAATTAAGGAGAAGGAGACACATCGTCTGGAAATGACCCCTCCATCTTTCAGAAAAGATAACTTGTGGGGAGCTAGAGAGTACTCAGTCCAAGAGCGCATTTAGTTTGTGCACACAATGCACGGTGGGCATGTCATTTGAAAGCAGTTTTATGGGCTCTTTGCGGATCAAGGCCAAGCTCTTTAAAATGGTGCAATATGATTTGAACCTTCCAACAAGAATGATGTGAAGGATGAGTTTTTTAGCCCTCAAAGAATTTCATGCTGTTTGCTAGGTTTATCTAGAGGTCTCCATCTGGTGTCCAGGCTGTTTGTTTTTACAGCATTCGTCTTCTATAAGTTGTATATTCCCTCTTGCTGGAATTGAGCTCTATACGGCTGTCTTGAGCGTGACATCTGGTGCAAATGATGAAAACGCATAGGTCAATTGTTACTAAGTGCCAGTCCAAAAGGAAGAAGAAGCCACTTGAAGTGTCACAATCATATAAGCAACCTCACCTGACCCAGGTGCCAGGCTGGTGCTGTTGTACAGCTCCTACCCTGAATTCAGCCAGGACCAAGTGACAAGCCCTGTGAGCCCTTAGCCAATTTTACCAGCTCCTCCTCTTGCATAAGCTTATTGCAGACTGTGCTGCTACATGAAAGCTATCGTGGCTTCAAAATGGATGATCCATTCTACTTTGTCAGCTCAAGAGGAAGGCGCGAGGGTTGTAAGAGCAGAGCAAAATTTCCTGTTCCAAAATGCATTCAATTGTGCAGTTCGTTTGTTTTTGCACGTGAGTGCCCATGTCCCTGGAGGAATCGCACATGACTTGTTTGATTTTGGTGCCTCCAGGCAAATTTTGAAGGTCATACTAAAGCCATCAACGAGGATGTCGAAATTCAGGCAGGCTTTTAATATGTTTTCTGCTGCTTTTGCTTGTTTATACATGATGGTGGCAGGCCACGTAAAAGAAAACAAAGGAAAAATTGGGGTGACATGTAAGTGCCACGCGAATTGCTCTTGTTGGAAGGGAAGAAGGGCAATTTGTCACTTTATCATTCTCAAGAAAACCGAATTGCTTTCAGCTAGCTTCTCTTGCAGCCAAGATGGCTCACAGCGGATCGGCGCCTTGTTGTCGGACCTTTTCGTGATTGGGCAAAGCTAAATCACTACTCTCAACTTATCAACAATTTAGATCAAAAATACAAAAATGAGTACGTGTCAAGCGTGGAGCCTTGCTCTTACTTGCTCCAGATTGCCCAAAGCACTCAAGCTATGTAAGAGAGGGGGCACGATTGTGAAGGTATGGGAAATGTAGCTGTACCTGCTAAACAAATTTTAAAGGCAGTCTTTAAAGGCAGTCTAGCTGAGGATTGCACGGACCACAAACTGAGTCATAATTGGAGCGTAATCTTGAATTTACCTCAAGAAGCTTGGCCTGGACAGAATGATGTGAGGAAACTTAAACGAGAGCTTGGCATACATTCACTTCAACATGCAGCAAAAATCATAGATGCCAGTAAAAGGTACGCCAGGCTTTGGCTTTTGAGCCATTTAGTCAGGTCTAATTAGCCTGTGCAGATGCATGCCATGGAATTCAGCGCAGAACAGATACCTCGTATTTTAAGCAAATGCGTGACAATCCATTTTGCACATGTGCAGGTGGACAGAAGAGATGAATCTTACTTCAATGAGCGACATTAATTGTGGCCGAAGCAAAATGCAGAAAAAGCGCATGGCTCATTTCAGAACCCTTTGATTTGTTCAGTCTTAGATTTTTGTCATTGACCCTCACTGACATTCCACTTCCCTGTTTGATGGTGGGAGTTTGCCTGGTGGTTGCACCAGCTATAAAATCTCCCCTCAATCGACGCTGACAGGGGTATCCCTTCTTGTGTAGTCTTTTTTCATGCCCTGAGGTCCGCTGTCCCCCTCCCCAGCGCCTATGACTTATAGACTATGAGCTTATGCTGCCATATTGCAGCGCTGACCGTTAATTCTTCTGAAATCAAATGTACCACAAACGAAGCCTCAAAGCCACAAAAGGAATAACTGGTTGTCACACCATAATCAGAGCAATATTGGATCTGTGGTGCATTGAGACCAGGAGGACATGTATGAGCCATGGTCCACCAATAATCTAGGATCAGCAAAATCATCCGACCAACAACTGCTACATTTTGACAGACATTTTGAGCACACAGTTTTGCTGACAAAATGATGCGTGACAGACTGCCAGTGCATCTTTCCTCTTCTATTTCTAACTGGATATTCCATGGGCTATGCAAGTTAAGCTATCTTTCTGCAAATTTGCTCATACGCAAGAGACTCTCCAGGGCTGCTGTCAGCAACAGCCTTCTTGTTTGCATCCGGGATCTCCCCTTCCTCATCAATGCTTCTTATAGCGCAAAAGCATTTTGCACATAAATTGCTCACAAGGCAATACTAGGGCAAGTACTTCTGTGGTATCACCTCCCTGCCCCTCAGAGAGGCAGAGTCTATCCTAGGTGTACACAGCATGGTTTTGCAAGTGCTAAGATGTATGCTTGCTCCTGTCCTGGCAGGTAAGTGTCATTCCCAACCATTCATTCATCAAACTCCATACATGAAGCACTGCTTCAGAAGTAGTCAGTAATTTTTTTTATGACTGGGTTCGATGTAGGATAATTATAAGAGCTCTTATTTACCACGACCTTCTGGTTCTGACGCACTCCTAGAGCACTCTAATAAGTGGCCTTGTAAGGCACTGACCACCCAGCAAGGGGCCTGACTTCCCCAAGTGACATGATCCTGGTCGGGTCAGAGAAGGGATGAGAGCGGTGAGGCATAAGCGTCAGTGGGCCCATCCCGGGATATGTAAGGCATTACATATCACCCCCCTAGGGTGACAGCAGCATCATATGCCTCACATTCTTATAGGCTTGTGGCTTAAAAACAGCGCATTGTAGCAAGGATCCTCTGGTAGGATGATAAAGCGTGCATGAGGCTCAAGGCTGCTCAGCTGAGCATTAATGTTGACTTTGCATGCACAGAAGAGCTTGTGCAAGCCGTTTGAGCACCTGCACAGTCCTCTACCTTCCACCTTCAAAACGCACCAAAATTTATTATCTATTCACATCGTTGGCTGCTTGCTGGTTTCAGGGAAATTATTGTGAGCACTGGCGACAATAAATCTTCGACTATTTCAAATTGATCATATACATCTTACGAACAAACTCCGTTCTAGTATGGTATCCTGTCCTCGTGCGTCTAGCCGGCCCTCAAATGACGCCGTGGAGAACTTGGCAGTGTACATTGCCGACAAACTTGGTATGTTTGGCTGGATGCAAACTTAACAGGTGAAGGGACAGCCGCACAAAGCCTGCTAGAGCTCCACATTACTGCGCTAGCGCTCTGCTTCAGCCATAACGGCACCCTCTAGGCTGCATGGTATGTACAACTCATTGACCTGAGCATGAGTTATGCATGTGTTGTTTGTTGCCATAAGTACCGACAAGTCGGCATAGATCTTGTGCTCTTCGTTGACTACCCCTCGGCTGACCCCCTGCAGGACGGTCTGACTCCGACGCGGTTCTTCAGGTTCTCCGCAAGGACCTGAAAATAAGTGCTGAAAAGCGTTATGATGCATGGATATTTTACTTCCCCCCCCTTGAAGATGGAACACCTCAAGAGGCAGGGAGGTGCAAACCCCAGGTGAGTTGTATGGCGGCATGGTGTGTGCGACTTATCAATTGACTGATTATCCGCATCTGATGTAAATGCATAGCTGCAACACAAATGTGTTCATTCACTTGCTCTTTCTCCCATTGAGTTGCACAGAGCTTGTCCCTGTTTCATGCTTTTGATGTGGAATTGACGTGTCGTTCGACTTGCTTGGCTCTAATTGAAAGGTGCTCGAGCCTTCGTTGCCTCTCTAAGAAATCATAATTTTTGTTTTTCAAGTAACGTATTGGGTTTGCATGTGCCCTTGCAGACCTATATTGCCATTAAGGAGAGAGTTGAGAAGGCCCTGAACCACAACAGTGGGCCTTCAATGCGACAACAAGCCTTGAGCCATGTCTCCCCTCAGGCCACCACTGACGTGAGTTGTCAAAGCCAGGAGGATGAGATCTCAATGCAGTCATGCAACACAATTCAACAGCATATGCGGCATATGCGGCATATGATATGCCTGGTGATCTAGCTGAAAGACTCGAGCCTGTCACGCTATATTGCGTCTGCCGAATTGGTGTCCGAGACTGTGTGTTTGAGATCAGACAGCTGTTGGTTGGAGATATTCTGCTGAGCCCGGAGTACCGGAGGGACACTTATTGAGAATCCCAATGTTTTTGCTTTGATTGTGGAACACTTGATAGCCTAAACAAAGAACCAAGGTCATTGCTACAAGATGGCAGCGCAAGCTCAGAGGCTTGGGGGAGGGGGGGCGGCGTGGCAGCCAAACCGTGTGTGTGCGTGATGGTTGGAAAGCAAAAGGGTAAATGATTGAAGACATGCCACAGCGTAAGGAATGTTGCAGCTCATAGCCTGTGCAGTCGTGTGCCCTCTGTCGCATGGCTTTGGGAGAGCTGGGGAAGGTAGGGCCCCACGCTCAACCTCGCTCAGTGTGTGTACATCAAATTGTTGATCAGTCAATAGCAGTGATCTGACATGACAAGCCTGAGCATTCTGAATGGGCCCATGCAAGCAAGAAGTACAACCGCTGCAGCAGGGGCCAGCAGACAATGATGCAGTCATGCATGCTGTATCATGTGGATGAGACATGAGTGCAAACTCACAAACGAGCATTTTTGTGGTCGTCCTGTACTACCTCTTATCCTGAGTCCTTTTTGCTTGACTTTGCGCAGGTTGCCCCTGCTGACACTAAAGCCCTGGTTTCCAAAGCGGGCTACCCTAGGAGCATTGCCTTCGCAGTTTGGGCCAGCTTCTTCATGGTCTCTGTCATGTTCATGATGTTTATTTCCATCCTGGTCACCGGTTCCACGCTAGAAAACGCATACGTTTGAGCAAGCGCATTTTGGACTGTTGTCTTGAGTGGAAGCACAAACTGCATGGGTAAGCGCTGCCAAGCTTTTCGATTCCACACTGGCCTTTTCATACCATTGAAATAAGGTGAGCTACTAAGAAACCACATTCCTACACATGGTGCAATCTGAACACGATCAGGAACGAGGAATCTCACGGTCTTGACTATGCATTGTAAAACTGCAAGTATGGTATTAAGGGCCCAGTGACATGAAAATGTCTGGTATGCTTCTTTTGAAGTAGCAGGACTTAACCTTTAAGTGCAGATACAGTACTAAGTCAATCGGCCTAAGATCGCCATTAGATTTAAATGGTTGCACAATACCTCTGCAATCATTCTGTCCAGTATGTAAAATCAACAGCACAACGAAGAACAATGGGCAGATAAGGTTGCATTTGAAAATCTGCCTGACGAACACTGAGCCACTAGTCCTCCTCTCTGGTGGAGCACTGTCAAATGCTTGCACAAAGCCCGCCCTGCTACTGTAGTGTGTGCTACCGGAGAGTCCATCAAGGACTGAGTTGTCCTTAAAAATTTATTTTGTCCTTCTTTGCACTGCTCGATACATGGTAATAGTTCTCAAGACAATTGTGTCAATTCCCATTTAAATCCTGCAGGTGCTGTTTACAATCAAAAACACATCTCATCTAATGGACGTGCATCCCGGACCAAAGTGCTACAGACACCCACCTTACCAACATCTTAAGCAGTGCTGCTTTTGCTGACGACCTGCTCTGCCCCACTGGCACAATCCAAAGCCTGAAGATCCAAGCAAGGAAGCCACTGGCATTCTTCACAATCACCCTCCCAAGGACGAGAATGGCTTGACGCCCTTTTAAATCCTCAGCCACCAGCTTAAACAAAAAAATAGAAGTGCAACAACAAAAAGCTTAATTCATAGCCTCTAATTCACCTTTCTTTTACCTTGGAGTGGAACTCACCATGGACCTCAACTGGAAACACCAAATCCAATGCACGACAGTATACCTTAGAAACAAGCTGGAAGTCCTTGGTGCCTCTTATGCCTCCCCGCCCCAGACACTGAACATCATTTGTACCATGGTCATCATTCCCAGCCTTGCCTACGCTTTTGCTGTGACCCCCTGCACCCCATCTGACTTAATCATTCGGGACAACTTGATAAGTAGACCAATCAAGCACAAATTCAAACTCTGGAAAAGCGCTGCAACGGCCATGCAACGTGAAGACACCTCCAATTTTGGCCTTAAAGCACCTTCTATGTGTGTTGAAACCACAGACACTTAGCTGTAGCCCTCACATCCAGCTTAGAGGATCTGTCAGCTAGACACAGCAACGTCACCCTCAATCTTCTCACCAAGCAAGTTTCCTATCTTTCTGATACCTTTCTCACCATCAGAGAAGGCACCAACCTACACACTATACGTCAGCTCAACAACCTGATGCAAGCCCGCCAACTGTTAACTGAAGATGCAGAAAAAATGCTCCATAACAGTCTCATGAAAATAAGTTAAGCTCTCTCCCTACGCAAACCACCTCCGCACACACTCTCTACTCTCATCACCTGTATTGCCAAACCTCTCATGAGCTTCGGTTTAATTGGGCTCCACGATCTCACTTCCCAAAACAGAATTCACATTGTCACAGTGGCCCAACTAAAAGAGAAATTCTCCAAGGTCACTGTAAAAAGCAAAATAGCACTCAACAGACTGGCAGCCCTTGTTAGCTTACCCCATGCAATAGATCTCACCCCCGTTGGAATTACAAGCTCCTAGCATATAAAAGCACTGATGCTAGCACCCTCGCCGTCTACCGCAAAATAAATAACACACGCATCAGCGGACTAGTGGACACCCACTTCAACGCAACACTCCCATCCACAACTGCTGATATGAACCTCCAGAGCAACAGCATACCACCCACACAAGTAGTGCCCCCTCCTCAGCAACACTCAGCAATGCATCACAGGCATAAAGTCAGTGGACGCCATATCATTTGTACTTCCACCAATAAACCTTCACTCACTTGTAGTACTGCCCATACAGAATTTGCACAAACAAATTGCACACAACAGCACCAAACGAACAAATCTGAAACTCTCTACCCAGAATCCACCAAAACAGCAGACATCAAAAGGCACAACAGCATGACAGACCCATCAGCAAGAGGACACATTCTAAATACAATTCCAATTGCAAAGCCTGTACAGATCATGTGGCCCCCCACCTAACTCCTTTCACACTCCCTACGCAACATCTACCTCTCACTGCTCCTGCTGACCACCCAACTCTGAGCTGCAACTCCCAATCAGATACCCCTAAGCAAAAGGGGAGAAGAGTCCTCCAGCTCAACACTGACTTGGAATGCCCAGGTCCCTGCACTCAACCATGAGACCCAACATCCGTGGCACATGCAATTTGGAACTACAAGATAAGCAAAGCTTGCTCTCTCAATGCCTCAGATGCTATTGATCCCATCTACTTCTATGACTTGGAAGTAATTTCCGTAGATAATTGGAGAGTTGTCACAACCAAACCTGCCAAAATTTTTAATCAGGAATCCCACCATCAAAAACAACACAATATCTGCTTTGCGCCCATGACCATAGGAAATTGGGCACTCCCTTTCTTTGAGAAGGCTGGCTTCACACCTAAGAAAATTGACCCTATCGCCCAATCTGCTGGTGAGTGTGCATGCTGTGAAATTTGCTTCTATAATTTTGGCCTCCAACCTGAAACAAATTTACCCCCTTGAATGACATGTACATCTATGAGGTCTGCAACCGGACTTACCATTGGGTGTGCCTTAAGAACACTGGCTATGACACAGAGAGGCAGGGACAGGAAGTTGACGAGAATGACAATTGGGCCTGCCCGGGCTGAGCTCACCTCAATGATGAACAAAAAAGATACCCTGAATCCATTAACACCAAACTCATACACGTGACCCGGGAACCCACCTGGGAACCGGAAGAGCTATAAGACACGTTGCCCAACCTCTCTCTGAGTGTATCCAGGATTTTGAGACTCGGGTTGATGAGCCCGACCTCTTTCTGCTCACAGCAGACCAAACCCTAGACAATCTGGGAAGACAAGGCTTTGACATGTCCAAGAAGGCCAACTACTGGATTCAAAAACTGGACACTGATCTACGGAATAAAGTCACCTTTGATGTCTACCCCACGAATCCATAAGTAGACATACAACCCACTGGGAGCTTTGAGTTCTGGATCTGTAATGTAGACCTTGATACGTACAAGCCTAAACCTACAACTGAGCAGCCCCCCCTCAACACAAATCCTCCACCTCTTACTCTTCCAGGAATCTACTCATCAAGAGTAGCATGTATCTACAGCACAGACGGAAAATGCCAGGGCATGATGACACAGGACGACACAGGAATGCCTCAACATCCTTCATACAGCTTTCCTCACAGCCAAGCTTAAAGGTCTCCATAACGACATTACACCTGCACCTAAAAGCCTTGCATTTGAACGACTAGGGCTGCTTACTAGGAAAACAAAGCTAGAAAGGAAATACCACGGCAAGAAAATCAAGGGCTCCTACTCACAAACTTTGCCAAATCATACATACTGCCCTCCAAGAATACTAGTAGGCTCTTGTAACTCAGGAAAAAATGGCCTCTCTGTTAGACTTCAACCCTGGTTAACCCCCATTATTGGAGTGCAGACTCACGAGATGCACTCTTTGGCGCCCTCTCATCCCAATTCACTGGTTTCTCAGTATGCCATCCCATTTACAACGACCATACCATGAATCTTAGCCTTAGGTATGCTATCTACTCAGCATCCTCAGCACTGAGGCAGCTGCGACTTTCATGTTCCTACCATCTTGGAATGGATCCATGATCACCAACTCTTTTTTAAGGCTCCTGACAGTCTAATCCCACTTGTGTTATCAACTTGGAACAATCCCAGCGAATGAGACTGCCCACACTTACCCTCGATCCTGGATAAGTCAAGACTCCCCATCCCCAGCCCTCTTGGAATCTTCACATCATAGCAATCTGGAACCTAAACAAACACAACCCTACATGGCTGCAAAATCTTGCTTGTAACATCCCTGAAGCAAATTGGCACATCAACAACATTGCTAGCCATCCCTTTTGTAATGCCAGGCACGCTGAGATAGCGCCTGGTCTCAAGAAATTTGAGAAACTTCACTCAGACAAAATGCAAACTACCATGTGCTCCCACAAACCTACTTGGGTGATGTGGCCCTCTTTCCTCGTCATTCCAAACCGGGACTCACACTTTAAATTCCTGACTGGAGATCCTGGACCTACACGGATGGTAGCTGCCATATCCAAGGAGGTAAAAGAATTATTGGGGCAGGGGTCTACCACCCCAGCTCTA
>SL_4KL_010_BRINEDRAFT_10002137_pt1 | contig 11141 bp, 10 predicted proteins | sample SodLak_010_BRINE_2_FD_10664 | JGI IMG/M metagenome (IMG submission 10664) | reverse complement strand
AGCGCGAACCATTTTGTGCGGGAGGGTCCAACCACGGGCATGGAGCAGGTGTTTGCGCCGTGGCGCATCGACTGGGTCGAGCGGTCACCGAAAAACGAGGAGTTCGATGAGTGTGTCTTCTGTGAAATTCCCGAGAAAGGAAGCGACCGGGAGTACAACCTCCTTGCACGGGGTGAGCATGCGTACGTACTGCTGAACAACTATCCGTACAATCCCGGTCATACGATGGTGATTCCCTACCAACATACCGGCGAGTACCGCGACCTCGACCCCGAGACGCTCCTCGCGAAAGAACGCCTCATTCAACGGACGCTCGATGCGATGGACGATTCCCTTGCTCCCGACGGGTACAACGTCGGCTACAATCTCGGTGGCGGGGCCGCCGGCGGCTCGATTGCCGAACACCTGCACGCCCACGTCATCCCGCGCTGGGAGGGTGACACCAACTTCATGCCGGTTGTCAGCGATACCACGGTCATCGTCGAGGCTGTCACCGATACCTACGACCGCCTCCATGCAGCCTTCCGCGAACAGGAGGGGGTTTCTTTCGAGGACGAAAGTGTGGCAGTGACCGTTGAAGATGCCTAGGTAGGCAAATAGGATATTTGCCCTTATAGGAAATAATCAGCGGGTTTGTTTCTCTCGTAGGCAGGAATTAGGTACGAATATCGCCAGGGATGCAGGCTCACCGCCAGTTACCATACGTTGCCCGTCGCCAGAGCCACTCGACGGGCCCGTACTCGAAGCGTTTGAGCCAGAGCACCGAAAGCACTGCTTGCAGTACCCAGATGCCAAACACGATAGCAATCTGTTCGACTCGGGTGACGTGTCCGAACAGGCCCAGCCCGTAGCCATAGAAGAGAGTCGTTGCCACGACGGTCTGAAAGAGGTAGTTGCTGAGTGCCGTGCGACCGACTGCAGCACAGGCCGTGTGGATAACGCCACCGGTGCTGCGTGCACAGAGGACCATCACGAGACTGGCGTAGGCGGGCGCGACGAACAGCGCCCCAATGTTGTTTAGCTCCCACGAAAGAATGCCTGCGCCGCCGCTCCAGTCGTAGGCGAAGGCCGTCCAGACACCAGCCAGAATGAACGTAAATCCGATGAGCCAGCCGCCGAGAATCACGGTCCAGTAGGATTTCTTCGACCAGTCATTGGTCAAAAGTCCCGACTTGTAAAAGGCCATCCCCCAGAGAATGAAGCCGCTGTATCGCCAACCGGAATCAGCGATAAACCCTGTTGTATGCGCGCTCCATGCAGCTTCGGCGCGCTCGGCAAATCCGTCGCTCCAGCTCCCGCGGTAGGCGTCGAGTTCCGCCTGAATAGCTGCTTCCGAGGCAACCCAACTATCGTGTGTTTCAGCAAGTCCGATATTGAACGCGGCGTTGAGCGTCAGCATCGTCGGAACCGCAATCAAGACGGCTCCGAGTGCGAACAACTGCACTGGTTCCAGCCGCCAGAAGACGACCACCCAGAGCCCACAGAGCGCATAAATGACCAGAATATCCCCATCCCAGAGCAGATAGGCATGCGCGAGCCCGATGAGCAACAATAGTAGCGTCCGCCGGTAATGGAGCACATATCCGGAGTACGTTCGGTCCTGTTTCGATTCGAGAAAGAGGACGATACCAGCACCGAACATAATCGAAAACAGCGCGATGAACTTCTGTTCGACGAGGACGTGGCTGGCGAGCCAGACCAAGAGTTCGACTCCTGCAAACTCCCCGTACTGTGTCGGGTTCAGCCGCACAGGATTCGGCATCGAAAAGGACTGGATATTGATAATCAAGATGCCGAAAATAGCCACCCCACGGAGCACGTCGAGACTGACAATCCGCTCGTCCGGTGCCGTTGGTTCCGGACGCGTCGACTCGTCAATAGCTGCTGGCTCGGCGTGGTCACCGTGCTGTGCGTTCGCTTCCGCTATCCTCGTCACACCGCATCAGTATAGCCACCGAAAGATAAAACCGACCGGTACCGGGAGGGAGATTAGTCGTCAGCAGGACTTGGCTGCGGGCTCATATCGACCGGGGAGGCGTCGACTTCGAGTTCGTCGAGTGCCGTCTGTGCGGCCCGTTTGCCCGAGAGCAACATTGCCCCGAAGGTTGGTCCCATTCGTGGGAGGCCGTAGGCTGTTGCGACCGCCATCCCGGATGCGATAAGCCCATCGTGGACGACGCCAGTGTGTTCGACGACCGCATCCTCGGACTGGCCAACCCACATGGAGTCGTGACCGGGTGAATCGTGTCCCGGTGCACCGTACTGGTCGTCTGCGGTGTTGTCCATTCCCTCGTTGTTCTCCAGCCCCGGCACGTCGAGTGCGCCGCGTTCGTCCAGTTTCGAAATCGCCATCGCGTCGTGGCCAGTGGCGTCGATGACGAGGTCGGTTTCGACTGCAATCGGGTCGACGCAGGTGAGTTCGCGCGGGAGTGCATGCACCGGCGTCCAGTTCATCACAATCCCCGAAACGCGGTGGTCCTCGCGGATGACGAGGTCAGTAAACTCAGTCATATTCTGGACCTTCGCACCTGCATCACAGGCGGCTTTGATGAGTCCCGAACAGGCGTGTGGGCCGGAGGCCACGTACAGCCCCTCCGTGTCCTCCGCTGGTTTGTAGGGTACGTCAATCTCATCGAGCACGTCCTGTGCCGGGTCACGAACCGTGAGCTTGTTCATCAAAAAGCCACCCAGCCAAAAGCCGCCGCCGAGATAATTGTTCTTCTCGACAATCATCACATCGACATCGCGCTCTGCAAGCTCTTTCGCCGCGACGAGCCCCGACGGCCCGCCACCGAGAACGATGACGTCGGTGTCGGTGTTATTCATGAACTCCTCGGTCCATTCCTGGCCAATTGCACGCGTTACCTCCGCTTCGCTGACGTTGCTGAACGAGTCGAATTCGGACATACAACTAGGTAGTAGTACCTAGTAATAAAAAGTGTTCGCCCTCTCAGTCTTCCCCAAAACGATACCGTTGGCAATTAACTATCAGGAGGTCGTTAGCCGAGATATGATGGAGAAGACGGTGCTCATTACGGGTTGTTCGTCGGGAATTGGCCGGGCGACCGCCGAATCGTTTCTCGACAGCGACTGGACGGTCTATGCGACCAGTCGCGATACCGAAGATATCACGGACCTCGCGGAGGCTGGCTGTCACACGGCCAGACTCGATGTCACTGAACAGGAGGATATCGACCGCGTCGTCTCCCGAATCGAGGACGAAGTGGGTGCACTCGACTGCCTCGTGAACAACGCAGGGTATGGACTCTATGGCCCGCTCGAAGACGTCACTGTCGACCAGTTACACGACCAGTTCGACGTAAACGTCTACGGACCCCACCGCCTCACCCGTGCAGTCCTCCCGCTGTTTCGAGAGCAGGAAGATGGGACGATTATCAACCTCTCAAGTATCTACGGCCGGCTCTCGACACCTGGCGGTGGTGCCTACGCTGGCTCGAAGTTTGCGCTCGAAGCGATGAGCGATGCACTCCGTGCCGAAGTTGACTCGTTCGATATCAGCGTAGTCATCGTCGAACCCGGCCCGGTCGAGACCGAGTTCAACGACCGACTGGAAACGGAACTCGACGAGTTGGACCGCACGCCTGCATACGAGTGGCTCTATGACACTGTCGAGGACGCGAACCTCGCCGCAGGCGCAATGCCGTTCGCACTCGAACCCGACGAGGTCGCGACTGTCATCCACGATGTGGCAGGGATGAAAAACCCGGACCCCCGGTATCCCGTCGGAACGTTCGCCAAACTGGTCGTCTATTCAAGCTTCCTTCCCGACCGCGTTCGTGATGGGGTGTTCAAACTGATTCGAAAGTCGACGTGGCGGCCGCGGTAGGGGTCGACTGTCGACAGAAACGCCTATACTTGTTCCTCCCCGTCACCCTGTGTGAGCCGTCGCGCAGCGCCGTCATCGCAACTTCCTGTTAGAGACGTCCTACCGGAGTTTGCGGATGCATTTCCGTTCGAGCGCTTCAACGAAATGCAGTCCGCCGTCGTACCGGCCTTGCTCGACAGCGAGGAGAACGTCGTTGTCAGCGCACCAACTGCAAGCGGTAAGACGGCAGTTGCAGAGGCCGCAATCTGCCAGACGCTTTCGACCGGTGGGACCGCCCTCTTTCTGGCACCGCTTCGCGCCCTGACGAACGAAAAAGAACGCGAGTGGGAACGGTTCGAAGACCTTGGCTACTCCGTCTACGTCGTCACCGGCGAGCGCGACCTGCATCCCCGCCGCGCACAGCGTGCTGATATTCTCGTGATGACGCCAGAAAAGGCCGATTCAGCGACCCGAAAGCATGATTCGCGGCGCTACTCCTTCGTCGAAGATATCGACTGCTGTGTCATCGATGAAGTCCACCTACTCGATTCCGACGGCCGGGGGAGCGTCCTCGAAGTGACGATTTCCCGCCTCAGACGCCTCTGTGACCCTCGTATCGTTGCCCTCTCCGCGACCATGCCGAACGCCGGCGACGTGGCCGCCTGGCTGGATGCACCCGATGAGACGACCTTTGCATTTGACGAATCAGTCCGTCCTGTCCCGCTTGCAGCCGACGTCGCCATCTACAGCCACGGCGAGAACGCCTTTGCCGACAAATACCGCCGCCTCTACCGCGCGCTCGACCTTGCCGAACCACACATCCGCGAGGATGGACAGGCGCTCGTCTTCGTCGCCTCCCGACAGGATACCGTCCAGGCGGCGAAAAAAGCCCGCGATGAACTTGCTGCCCGTGACGTTCCAGTAGGTGCCCGCGGCGATTACGACTTTCATCAGGCGGCCGAGCAACTCCAGAACGACACCCTCCGCCAGTCAGTCCTCGACGGCGTTGGCTTCCATCACGCCGGGTTAGCCCGCGAAGATAAGAACCTCGTTGAAGAGTGGTTCCGCGAGGGCACCATCGAACTCCTCTTTTCCACCTCGACGCTCGCGTGGGGGGTCAACCTCCCTGCCAGATGTGTCGTCATCCGCGATACGACCCATCACGACCCCCTCGAAGGGGAAGTCGAGATGAGCCCGCTCGATATCCTGCAGATGCTCGGGCGGGCAGGTCGCCCGGGCTACGACGACCAGGGATACGCATGGGTCGTCTGTGATGGGGACGACGCCAGCCGCTATCGCAGACTCCTCTCGCGCGGGAAGAACATCGAATCCCGACTCGCCGAGCGGGCGACCGGAACTGATGGCCCCGCTTCCGGCGACCTCGCGACCCATCTCAACGCCGAAATCGTGCTCGGAAATATCCGGTCCATCACCGATGCAATGGACTGGCTGGAAACGACCTTCTACTGGGTGCGTGCGCAGCAGGCAAGCGCCTACGCCTCCGGTGATGCCCTCCGCAAACAGGTCAGGACCACTCTCGACTGGCTCGTCACCAACGAGTTCATCGAAATGGACGGGTCGGCGGTCGAACCGACCCCACTCGGGCGGCTTGCCTCGGATTATTATCTGGATTTGCCGACCGCCCGGCAGTTCGCCGACCTGACCGACGGCGAGTTGACGGCCGAACGGGTGCTTCGTGCCGTCGCAACTGCCGAGGAGTTCGACAGCGTCAGCGCCCGCTCTGCTGAACAGGATGCCATCGATGCGGTGCTTGGCGAGCACGCAACCGAACTGGACGCTGGCAACCGAAAGGTGCTGGCAATCCTGCGCTCGGGGATGAACACCACGACACCGACGGAACTCCGCAGCGACGCCTGGGTCATCCGCCAGAACGCACAGCGGTTGCTCTCAGCACTCCGAGCAATCATCGACCGGTTTGGCGACCCTGCTGGTGCGAATCTCGTCGCTCGACTCGAAGCGAGGGTGGAAACCGGCATCAGCGACGACGCGGTTGGCCTGACTGCCATCGACGGGATTGGTTCGACCCGGGCAAGTTCGCTTGCTGCCGCAGGCTACCAGTCTCCGGCTGATATCGCAACAGCAAGCGTGAGCGAACTCGTGGCCGCTGGACTGACCGACGGTGTCGCCGAGCGCGTCCACGAGAGCGCGACTGAACTGCCCGCAATCGAGGTTGAGTGGGGAGCCTTCCCCGAGCAGGTCGCTCCCGGGGAGCGCAACCTCTGTGAGGTTACCGTCTCCTCAACAGCAGGTGACGCACGCGCGGGGCTGTCCGTACTCGTTCGAAAGGATGACTCCGGAAGCAACGATGCCGTCGAGATGACGACAAAAGATTCGTATCTCGGTCAAACGACGCTCCCGGTCGGTGTCTTCGGCGGGTCGGCCGACCAGCTCGAATATATCGTCCGGGTCGTCTTTCCCGACCTGCCGCTCGCGCCAATCGAGCGCTCGAAAGTCGTTCGCGTCGAGTGAGTTTGAGGAACTGATTACAGTAACTGAAGCTGTGGAGTGCTTTCTTAAACCCGACGAGTGAACGAACCGGTAATGAACAGCAGTCATCGGTTCGGAGTTGCCGCGGTGGTTGTCGTCCTTGCTGGCGTTGCGAGCCTGCTGGCAGCGCCGTCACTCCCGGAAGAGCTCGTGACTAACTGGGATAGCGCCGGGGAGCCAAGCGGAACCATGCCTGCGACACAGGTACTTGTGCTCGTTCCCGCACTGATGGGTGGCTTACTGGCCGTCTTTGCAGTCATCCCGCGTATCGACCCTCTCCGTGAGAACATTGCTGCGTTCCGTCCGACCTACGACTGGTTCGTAGTCGTCATGACGGTGTTTCTGTTCGGTATCCACGCCGGGATTCTCGTCTTCAACCTCGGCTATGAGTTCCCGTTCGTCCAGCTGTTGATTCCGGGACTGGCGCTGGTATTTTACTATGCGGGCATCGTCCTGGAAAAAGCCGAGCGAAACTGGTTCGTCGGGATTCGGACGCCGTGGACTCTCAGCAGCGACCAGGTCTGGGAGCAAACCCACCAGCTTGGGGCAAAGCTCTTCAAACTCACTGCCCTCTGTGCCCTCGTCGGACTCCTCTTTGGCGAGTATGCCATCTATTTCCTGCTCGTTCCAGCACTCAGCACGGCGCTTGTGACGGTCGTCTACTCGTATTACTGCTACGAGCGACTGGACGAGTGAGAGCCGCCTGTGGAGAAAGAAGGGCCCAACTGCAAAGAGGGCCGCCTGCGCGATTCTCTCAGAGTGAGAGCGAGGATAGATTTTTATACCCATCACGACGAGATGGAGGGCACATGGAAGAAAAAACTGAGGAACTCAGGGAGCTCTTTCTCGATGTCACCGACGAGGAAACCCTGACCGAGTCACAGGAGGAAGGGCGTGGCTCGCTGGCAGGAGAAAGCGGCCCTATTGACGAGCGTATCGAAGCTGTCATCGCCCAGATAGACGAACGGTTCGGCGTCGAAACGCCACTCTCGTCGGAGGCGGAGTGTCGCCTCATCAAACTGTTTTATGCTGGAGAGTCCGATGCCGAAATCGCGTCTGCGCTCGAAGTCACCGAAAACAAAGTGTTCGACGCCCGGATGGAACTACTGCTGGTGCGGGACTCGGACATCCCCGAGCCGGAACTGGGGCGGGAACAGCAGCGACAGCTGCTCGATGAGACCAGTGACGCAGGTGCCGTCGAAACAGTCGTAGATGAGACGGGACTCGACAGAGCAGTCGTCGAGCGCGCCCAGGCTGCGCTCGCAGCCAACGACCGGTCGAACCGGGTCAGTAATCGGTTTCGTCTCGAGTTCGAGGAGCTGCTCACGGACGCGGACCTGACCGTGCAGTTCACCGTCGGCGCACACGAGGATGGACTGGAGGATGCAACCGACGGCGCAGAAGTTGACGTCGAATTCTGAGACTAACGCACGTGGATAAAAACCAGAACTGCAGCCAGAACCAGCCAGGATTCGTGCAACGCAAAGCGGTTTATACCAACGCCTCTTCTGTCAAATAAGGTCTGTAGGGCCAGATGACAGCTATCACATCACAACTCGACGGGGCGACGAATATATTGCTCGAAGAACCACCGTTAGGCCAGGGTCGGGAGGTTTCGACAGCGCTGCTCACCGAACCACCCGGTCAGAACGTTATTTTTGTGACGTATACCCGAACTCCGAGTGACTGTGTCGCGCAGATGGCCGAACACGATATCGGTGAGATTGCCGTCATCACAGTTGGCGAGGGTGGGCAGGATGTCGAGGGAGCGAAAACGGTCGGGTCGGTTTCGAGCCCGAGTGACCTGACGGGGCTTGGTATCAAAATCGGGCAGTTGCTCTCGACGTGGCCCGAACCGCTACACGTCTCGTTCGAATCGCTGACAGCGATGCTCCAGTATGTCGATTTCGAGACCGCATACGAGTTCCTTCATGCAGTGACCGGTCAAATCCATGCAGCGAACGCCCGTGCGCACTTTCATATCGACCCCGAAGCACACAACCCGGAACACGTCGCTGGCCTCACGTCGCTGTTCGATGCGAGAGTGAGCGTCGAATCGGATTCCTACACAGTTATGACTCGAAAGCTGCTGGAATCGTAATCAGTCCCCTGTTGTTACAGCAGCCCACCCGTTCCCGAAACGGTTATTATACAGTCATGTTGACGAGCGAGTGTGTTGTTGGTGATTGCGTACTCTCGGGGGGCCCGCCAGTCACTGCGGAACATCTGTCGCGCACACGAAACGAGCGTGGTCAGGCAGTTCGGCCGCGTTGCGCTGTTCGAGGCGACGGGGTTCGGGGCATTTCAGGCGTTGCGCCTGCGCGAGAAACACGGCGACGCAGTACAGATTGAACGCACACAGCCGTTCGATAGGGAAACCGTCCCGGCGGAGGTTCGCTCGGCCGCGAGTGCCTACGAAAGCCGGGATGAACCAGCGTTGCCGTACGAACCGTTCGCAGAGCGCGAAGCGCTACCCTCGCCAGCGGAGTTGAAAGCAACTGACCTGTAAGATGACGCCGGCATCGGTCGTTGAAATTGCAGACGAGTGCTACTGTGGGGAGGCCATCGAGATTGACCAGTCTGTCGAGCCGAACCTGATTGTCGAGGCTATCATGACCGCCGGTGGAGAAGAGGAAGCAGACATAACAAAGGGAACAGCAGGTGAGGTGACGGTAGCCGTCCCCATCCCACCGCCAGTCTACGAACATATCGGTTATATTCACGACGAGATGGGCATTCGCTGGCGGACCGCGCTGGCGAAAGCCGCCCGGACAGTCGGCGGGGAGACGCCATACGACGAATCGCTTGCAGCCGCCAGAACAAAACTCACCACACTGACGGCCGAGCAGCCAGCGCCGGAGCGAGACCCTTCCACACAGACGGGAAGCAGAGGAAAAATAAATCGGCTCAGGGAGCAGGCTGCCACGCTCCGGGGGCGGATAGCAACACGACGCGAGCAGGGGCTGGCAGTCGATTCGGTGCAAGCGGAGTTAGAGGGCGTACTTGCCCAGCTCTCCGAAGCCGAAACAGCCGCACAGGCAGCCCAGCAACGTCGTGACCAGGTACGGACCGCCATGCGCGAATACAGAGACAGACAGGAGCAACGGTTTCGCCTCGAAGACACCGTTGCGAATCTCGAACGGAAAGCGCGTGCCTCGCTCGTCGACCAGTACGCAGCCGAGGTAATCGACCACGTGCAGGCAATCACTGCGCTAGTGGACGAGATACCCGCTGCTGAAACACCGACATCACCCCAGAGAGACGAATCCCTGGAAGAGACTGAACCAGCGGAATGGCTCAGTGCCCTTGACCCAGTGGTTATTGCGCTTGCACTCGTTCGATTCGCCTCGTTTGATACTCCCGTCGTGCTCTCGTGTTCGCAATTCGACTCGGCAGCCGACGCTGCGGAGCGACTGGACGCCTCGATTATCCGAATTTAAATACAATGGGGGGACCACCAATCGTATGGCTTCGCTGGAGTGGGAGATACGAACGCACGACGGGGTCACACTCGTCGAAGCGCAGGTGACCAGCCCATACCGGACACGGGTCCGGCTGGAGAGTGCGTTGACCCCCGTCCTGGCACCGCGGACACAGGGGGTTCCTGTCGAGGGCTGGGATGAGACGGGATACGAAACGACCGTCGAGCCGGATGAAATCATCGCTGTCGGCTACGCATCACCGGCTGACCCTGTGGAGCCACCAGTCGAACTGCAGGAACCCCGACACAGCGATGGAGCGAGCGAGACGGAGCCATCGGCCCGCGATTTGCTTCGGACGCTCGGTGATTCCCGGCCACCCCGCGACATTGTTGTTCCCGACGGGAATCCAGCCGGCCAGAACGACCAGACGCAGAAACCACCGACCCAGCACCATCAAAATGTAATGCCGGAGAACGAATCAAGCGCACAGAGAGCGACGGAAGAGCGACCAGCAAAAGAGCCCACTGAACGAGCAGCACGGAGGGATGAGACCGCCACACAACCACCTGTCCAGCAGCAGACGCCACACCAGCAGCAGACGCCACAGCAACCGGGACCGCTTCAATCGTGGTTCGATGCCGTCGAGCACCGACTCGACAGGGCAGAGCAGTTGACCGAGCCAGGCGATGCAACCGAAGCCAGAGCGACAATCGAGGAGTTCGGGGGCATCGAATCAATCCGACGGCTCAACGCCCAACTCGATGCGGACCGAAAACAGCTTGCCGCGCTCACGAAACGACAAGCTACCCTTTCGGAGCGACTGGCAACGACCGATATCCCGGTTCGGACGCTCGAACGGCTCGAATGAGACTGGCAGTGGCAGGCGGCAAAGGTGGCGTCGGCAAATCAACTGTCAGTTACAACCTCGGCGCGGAGCTCGATGCAGTCGTTATCGACGGCGACCTTGGAATGGCAGACCTCCCAACCGGCCACGGTCCAGACCTCCACGACGTCCTTGCCGGTCGTGCAGACCCCATCGAAGCAGTCGATGAGAGCGGACCAGTGGCGATGCTTCCCTGTGGTCGGACGCTTGCTGGCGTTCGAGCAGCAGAGCCAACCAGACTGGCGGCAGTAACAAAAGCGGTCGCTGCCGAATACGGCCGTGTCGTCATCGATTCGCCGGCAGGGTTACGCTGTGATGCCGGGGTCCCGCTGCTCGCTGCGGATGCCTGTGTGCTCGTGACACGGCCGACGAAACCAGCCGTTATCGACGCGTTGCGGACCCGCGAACTTGCCCGTGCGATTGGAACGCCGCTTGCACAGGTCGTTCGGAACCGAACGCCAGCCGAGACCGGCGGGACTAACCGGTTTGCAACGACGTTCGG
>SL_4KL_010_BRINEDRAFT_10002135_pt1 | contig 11143 bp, 8 predicted proteins | sample SodLak_010_BRINE_2_FD_10664 | JGI IMG/M metagenome (IMG submission 10664) | reverse complement strand
TTCTCGTGGTCGGACAACTCACTGGATACGACCACACCATGCAATTGACGCGGCCGCCTGCAGTCACACAACTGTACAACGAGAGAAACAGTGACTGCCCCAGTAGCGCGGTGGTCAGCGCGAAAAACTCGCTGTTGTCTCTTCTGTCATTTCGGATTCCCAGTGGTGACAGGCAGTCGATCGTTCTGGCCCAGCAGATTCCAGCTCAGGTGTTTCAGAGGCACACAGCTCCGTTGCGTACGGACACCGGGGGTGGAACGAACAGCCACTGGGCGGGTCGAGTGGCGACGGCGGTTCTTTTTCGAGCAACTTGTTGTCCGGATCCCGTGGGGGCATTGCTTCGATGAGGGACTCCGTATACGGATGCCGAGGCTGATCGAACACCTCACCTGTTGGACCGGTTTCGACCATCTCGCCGAGGTACAGGACGCCAACCCGATCACAGAGGTTATCGATCACCCGCAGATCGTGGGAGATAAGCAGGTAGGCAATATCGTGTTCTGCCTGGAGGTTCTTGAGGAGTTTTAGGATGCGAAACTGAACGCTCTTGTCTAGTGCGGACACGGGTTCGTCAAGCACGATGAGGTCTGGGTCGACGGCGAGGGCCGTCGCAATCGACACGCGTTGTAACTGTCCCCCAGAGAGTTCATGTGAGTAGTGATCAGCATGTTCTTCTGAAAGACCCACCGTTTCAAGCAGGTCCTGAACGCGTTTTTCACGTTCGTCGGCGTTCATATCGGTATGAACGATAAGTGACTCTTCGATCCATTCCCCCGCCTTGTACCGTGGATCGATGCTTCCCGACGGTTGTTGAAACACCATTTGCATGGCCTGTCGCATCTCCTTTTCACCGTCACGCAAGTAGGTGCTGGTGTCCACGCCGTCGAAGACGATTTTCCCTGCTGTCGGCTCGTGAAAACGGGTGATGAGATTCGCAATCGTCGATTTCCCGGCACCGCTCTCTCCGACGAGCCCGAATGTCTCACCATGATCGATCGTGAAGCTCACGTCGTTGACAGCTTTTACTGTCTCAGGTGTACCAAACAGTTTCTCTAGCATTCCCGTGTCGGTTTCGAACTCCTTGGTTACGTTTCGAACTTCAAGTAAATCCATTAGTCATCACCCGTCATTTGTTGGGGGTCGTATAAGTGACATCTGACCGTCCGGTCCTCGGTCGTGTACTCCTGTGGTACGCCACCCGTTTCACACTCTTCGCCCAGAGATTCCGGGCAGATGTGGTGGTACGGACAGCCCGAACTGGCAACCTCTTCGAGTGGCTCCATCTCCGAGTCGCCACTCTCGAGAACGTCTCCAAGGGTTGATGTCACCAGTTCAGTAGTGTATGGATGTTTCGGATTGGTGATGACGGCTTCACACTCTCCTTTCTCGATGACCTGGCCATCGTACATCACGACCACCTTATCACAGATATCCCGAACGACGTCGAGATCGTGAGAGATGAACAAAATGCCCATCTCTTCGCTCTGGTTGAGCGTCTCAAGTTGTGAGAGAATCTGTGCCTGAACAGTCATATCTAGCCCGGTCGTGGGCTCGTCGGCTATCAATAACTCCGGATCACCTGCGATCGCAATTGCGAGCAACACCCGCTGTAACATCCCTCCAGAGAACGAATCAGGATAGACATCGTACCGCTGCTCTGGGCTCGAAATCCCGACATCCGCAAGCAGTTCGATCGCCTGCTCGCGTGCTTCGGCTTTTGTCACGTCACGGTGTTGCTTGATCATGTCGGAGAGTTGCTTTCCGACGGTCGAAACCGGGCTGAGGCTTGCGTGAGGATCCTGAAAGATCATCCCGATTCTCGTCCCCCGTATCTCCTTTGCCAGGGTCGAATCGGGGATGTCCGTGAGGTCAAACTCGTCGAAGTGAACCTTCCCTCCCGAGATCTGCCCGTTATGATCAAGGATTCGTATGATCGACTTTGCAACGGTGCTTTTCCCCGAGCCGCTCTCGCCGACGACGCCAACGACTTCGCCAGGGGCGATCTCGAATGACGCATCATCGACCGCTGATATCGTTCCCTTCTTTGTCTGGTATTCGATACTGAGCTCTTCGATTGTTAGCTGATTCATTGTTGACTCCGTGGATCGTATTTATCCATCAGTGCTTGTCCGATTAGAGTCGGTCCAAGGACGAGTAAAAAGAGTGCGATCGCTGGGAACGCACTAAGCCACCAGGCCCGATGGACAACGTCAGCACCGTCACTGATCATCATCCCAAGCGAGGGGTTAGGCGGCTGAAGACCGACGCCCAAGAACGAAAGCGTCGCAATGACGATCACCATGGTCCCATAGCGCAACATCGCCTGTTCGCCCAGAGCCGTCGAGGCGTTGGGCAAGACATGACGAAACAGGATACGACGGTTGCCGATACCTTTTACTTTTAACGCCTTGACATACAGCTCCTCTCGGATCGATATCGCAGTGTTCCGTCCCATGCGCGTAAACGCTGGCGTAAATCCGATAACGATGACCAGCGTTAGCACCTCGCGTGACGGACCAGTCGCAGCGACGAGTGCGAGTCCGAGAATTAGCGTGGGGAATGCCATCAGCGCGTCCGTGGTCCGCATGATGGCATCGTCCACGCGACCACCGTAGTAGCCGGCTACAAGTCCCGTACTTGCACCGAGTGTAAACGAGCCGACCATGCCGGCCGTCGCGATCAGCAGATAGTTCCGGTACGCGAACATGATACGAGTCAACACGTCGCGTCCATTTTCATCGGTTCCGAGCAGGTGGTCCGACGACGGCGCGGCAAGTGTGTTCAACACATCCCCCTCATTCATTCCGTAGGGGGCGATGTACGGAGCCAGCAGCGCGATCCCAGCGGTGAGACTGAACAGTGACAGCCCGCTGTACAGTATGATCTGGTTTGCAGTCAGCTCGAATATGTTGAGTTCTGGCCGGAGCGATCGGAACCTCCCTTGTTGCGATTCCTTCGTGGTACCCTCTGTTGATTCCTGTGTGTTGGTTTCGGTGGCCATCAGCGATCACCTCGAATCCGTGGATCGTAGTGCTCGACTAACAGGTCAGTAATCAGATTCACTACAACAAACCAGACCGCGATAATAAGTACGGTCGCCTGTACGACTGGTATGTCTCTTGCCCGCGTGCTTCTAACGAGCGATTGTCCGATACCGGGAAGCCCGAACAGCTGTTCAATGACAACTGCACCAGCAAGCATATACCCGAAGTGAATCCCCAAAATCGTCAGGATCGGCACCATGCTCTTTTCGAGCACGCGTCGGTTAATAACACCCTCGCGCAGACCGTTTGCCCGATAGAACCGGGCGAAATCCTGCTGTAGCGACTCCCAGAACGTACTTCTGGTCATGCGCATGACAACCGCGACTGCCGGTACTGTCAAGGACAGTACTGGTAGTGTGATGTGACGGAAATATTCGATGATGCTCTCGGTTGGCGAGACATATCCCTTCACAGGGAAGATGCCGGTCCCGAGCCCGAGGATCTGCAACAGAGCCACTCCGGTGACAATTTCGGGGAGGCTGATGCCCAGGGTGCTAAAGACGACCATGCCGTTGTCGAACGGCTTACCCTTCCTGAGTGCACTGTATATTCCAAGCGGAATACTGATCAACACGGTGAGAATGAACGTCCAGAAAATGAGGTGGAACGTGACACCAAACCGGCTGATCAGCAGCGAACTAACCTCCATGTTGTTTTGATAGGAGTAGCCAAGATCCCCGACCAGTAGACCGGTCACCCAGTCAAAATACTGTACTGGAATCGGTCTGTCCAGCCCCATATCGCTTTCAACTTGCGCAATTGCCTCGGGAGTGGCCTGTGTCCCGAGAATCGCCCTACCTGGGGATCCGGGAATAATATGAACGATCATAAAGACTGCGAGAGTTACGAGAAACAGCGTCGGTACTGCGTGGAGACACCGTTTCAGCGTATACTGGTAATCGACCCCCATGCTCACAGGTTACCGTTGCTTTGCGTATCTCGAGTGCGATCCTCTTTGATGTCTACCCGATACTGTCCGAGACGGTAAAGAGTACTGTTTCTCTTTATCAACTCATTCACCGCTTTCATTATTTGTGTAATCACAAATCGTGGGCCATAATAAAAGTTTTGTAGCTACGTCTGCAAACTGTTAAAGGTATTAAAATAGACTAAAGCAGAGTTACTCGCAGTGCCTGGATACTGCACATGGGTACGATTAATCACCAAGTGTTGATTGTCGATCATAACTGTGAGTTCCGGTCAATCATCGGTGTGGCTAACGACCGACTGACCAGCTGACTGGCGCCAGAGCAGGGTATACACGCCAAGACCAAGAGTGACCTGCAGAAGGCCAAAAAACAGGATCAACGATCGATAGCCGGTGACTTTGGCTGAAAAGCCGACTTCGGCGACAAACGTAAACGAGACCGGCCCCAGTGTCTGTCCAGTCCGAAGCATGCTTGTCCGCATTCCTATCACCCCGGCCCGTAGGCGGTCAGAGACAAGATCCACTACCATCGTGTCGATAGATGGCATTATAAGCCCCAATCCAACACCGAATACCAGCAATGAGCCCCCGACAAACACTGGCGACGGCGCGACCCACACTGACAGAAGACTTACGCCTGTGACCACAAACCCGACGGGTACCAGTTGCGATGGTGGCACCAACCCGGATATCCGGCCAAACTGCGAGGATAACGTCGCGCTTGCCACTGAAACCATGGCCAGTGTCAGCCCGATTTCACGGCTGTTGAGTCCGAAGTCGTCAGTGAGCAGTAGCGGCATTGCGGTCTGAATCGCTCCGTAGAACACGAAAAATATCATAAAGACGGCCAGTAACATTGCCACCGCTCGTTTTTTTCGTGCCACACCTCCTAACTGCCGGAGATACGTTCGGAGAGGAGTCGGTTGCTGCCCGCCGGGTTCTGGCAGGACAAACAGGGCAAGGAGCCCAACGGCGATTCCAACAGAATAGAACAGAAACGGAGCGTTCCACCGGATTCCGGCAAGAATGCCTCCGATCATCGGATACAACGCCGCAGCAGTTCCGATCATACTCGAATTAATCCCCATAACGGCGTTTTGCTGTGGTCCCTCGAACAAATCGCCGATCAGGGTCACCGAAAGCGTAATTAATGCACTTGCACCGCCCCCCTGTAGGAACCGGAGCAAGATCACTTCCGTGAAACTCCGCGCAAACGCGATACCGACCCCTGTGAGGCCGAATGTGAACAACATCGGAATTACCACCCGGCGACGGCCGAACCTGTCGGCAAGAAGCCCAATAAATGGCACCAGTACGATCCCGGGAAGCGTATAGGCAGTGATGATGAGGCCGACCTGAGTGTCGGAAACGTTGAACACGCTCCGCAGTTCCGGGAGTAATGGGCTGATCAGTGTGACACCCATAACCCCCATCATCGAACTTGAGAGGATTACATAAAGCGTCACCGAACGCCACGGAACTGTTCCGTCCCCATCGCTGTCACCAGACATTCGAACAGGGCTCCAGTTGTCTCAAACAATTTATCTGTCGACAAAAGGGTTTTCGGGGCAGCAACTCGGTGGATCGACCGTGTTGAACGGGTGGAGCCGAAACTGCTGCTTTCCGTAACAGACTCAAGCGGGGACAGAACACGATAGAGATCATGNCGCAGTAAATAAGTTGGTAGATCAGTGGAAGCGGTCTACCAGTGGTGCATCGTCCTTGTGGGTAACTTCCGTATCGAGCAATGCGCCACACTCCGGACAAAAGAATCTCCGGAGGACGAACTGGTCGTCGCTTTCGCGGTTTCGACCCGCAGTTTCGATCGGCACCTCCTCGCGAATGGCCCCCTGTTTCCAGTTCCCTGTCGCGTCACCGATTACCGCCCCACAGTCTTCACAGGCGAAATATGTCCCCTCGCCATCGACAGGTTCGACCGCATCGAGAGCTGGACCAAGCCGATAGTTGTCGGCGGAGACGGTCTCGCCGACATCGGGACGGTCCTCGGCTGGGGAGCCGTTGAGACGATCCTCGACGCACTCCTCGCGATACGCGTCAATGTCTTCGGTGAGTTTGCCGGCGTCATCGACCGGCACGCCGTAGACATTACGTGCCGATTCAGGGGAAACAGCGCCAGTTTCCAAGTCCGAGAGCACCCGTTCCGAGTCGCGGGTGAGTGGGTCGCCGTAGCCGCCACTGCCGGCAGTCGTCACATGTATAACGTCGGTTGCATCCATTTCGAACAGCCCCCACTGGAAGTTCTCAACAGATTTACTCTCGATTTCATCTCGGCTCTCCGGTAATGAGGTTTTCTCATCCCAGACATCGGCTGACCGAAGCAGGTCAGCCGTGATCGTACAACCGGGGTACCCCCCGAAGATGCCTGCTGATTCCGGGACTGCGGTCCCGTGCATGAAGCTCACGATCGAAACCTCCGCGTCTTCATCCATGGGGACGATTGCATACTCACTCGCGAGTCCACCACGATTTTCACCGGGTCCACCGGAGTCGGTGAGGAAATTTCTGAACAGATACATGATCGGAACATCTCGCTCTGTTCGTTCGACGTTCGCCCAGCGAGAGACGATATTCGCGAGCTCCCCCCCAAGGTCGATCCCGTCGTCGAAGGCCCGTCCACCACCGGAGCCGGCCAACGAGTCGGTTATCCCGCCGATTTCGGTCTTCCCGTCTTTGGTCACAGAGAGTTTGTATGGCGCGAATGCGCCGTTCCACATTCCGGTGGCACGATCGGCGTACTCGTCGTGTGAGCCCAGCATTTTCGAGACGACCTGTGAGGACATTGCGTTACACCGCTTGATCGTCGCGACTGTCGCGATCGACACCGGTGCCGGTGATGTCGCGTTGACGATGCTTCCTTCGGGTGCAGAGAGTTCGACGTTGCGAATAATCCCATCATTCCACGTGAGATCGTGACACAGCAATGGAAGCATTGGCGCAAGCACACCACCGAGAGCTGCCCACTTCGTTGCATTCAGACCGTACTCGCTCTGTTCGCTGGTTCCTGAAAAGTCAAACGTCAGCGAGTCGCCCTCCTTGATAAGTGTGAGATCCAGCGTGAACATCTTATCCTCAACAACAGACTCCATATACTGGCGGCTTCGCCATCTGCCGTCCGGAAGCTCAGAGAGTCGTTCTAAGAAGCCCTCTTCGGAGAGTTCGATGAGCCGTTCACTGACCTGTCGGACAACAGCTGGTCCGTACTCCTCGAGAAGTTCGGTGATACGATCGCTAGCGACGTTGTTCGCAGCGATCTGGGAGCGTATATCCAGTTCGACCTGTTCGGGCGATCGACTCATGTTCAGGATGGTGTCCAGAACGTCCTGACGCTTTTCGCCTTCTTCGATTATCTTCAGGCCGGGAGTCTGGAATCCCTCCTGGTAGACGCTTTGTGAAGTCGGTGAAAATCCACCAGGATCAGCTGCACCGATATCCCGAACGTGGACGAAGTTCGCCGAGAACGCTCGCAGTTCCCCCTCATAGAAGATCGGTTTGACAATGTAGACGTCCGGAGCGTGCAATGCCGCCGTGTAGGCGTCGTTGAGCATGAACACGTCGCCGGGATTGATATCGCCCTCGAACCGATCGAGAAGGTGTTTGACTGCTCTCGAACCACCGACATAGTGATGAAGAAACCCGACACCACCTTCCATGAGGTCCCCATCGGCTGTATACAGCGCGACCATCAAGTCGTGTCCTTCGTTGGTTGTCTGTGATCCCGAGACGCGTTTCAATGCCGTGACTGCCTCGTCGGTCACCCGGGAGAGGCGGTGTTGGATGATCTTGAATGTGATCGGATCCACTCCGGGAACCTCTTTGAGTTGACTCATGCTGCCCCCTCGATGTCGATCGTCAGATTTCTGTGGCTATCCAGTTCAGCGACATCGCCGGGGTTGACGACTATCGTGGTGACCGGGGTAACGATAACGGCAGGGCCGTGCAACTGCTTTTCGACAGGGAGTGCTGTGAAATCGTAGATCGGTGTTTCGGTCCGGCCGTCCGCGGCCGCGAAGTGAATTTCCTTCGTGTCGATCCGAGCGTCTTGAGTCTCGACAGTGGTATCGATCCCCAGTTCCGGATCGGGGAGGTGTCCGATTCCACGGACATGGAACCCGGTGAGTTCGATGCCCTCTTTTTTGTATTTCGATCCAGCTCCGTATCGCTGCTCGTAGCGTTCCTCGAACCGGTCGATAGTCTCTTCGATGTCCGACTCGGTCGGTGCATCCTCGTATTCTATTGGTGTCCGAATTTCGTGAACTTGTCTTGCGTATCGCATGCTTATCTCTGTCTGGATGGTGATCTCCGATTCGTCGAAGTCGTCTTCAAGCAACAGCTCGCGAACGTCAGTGACGAGTGGCGAAAAGCCTTTAGCGATGTCCGACGGGTCGAATGGGGTCGTCAGTTCCTGGGTCTGTGATCGTTCGTACGTGAGGTTCGTCGAAAGCAGCCCAAGGGCGCTGTGAACTGACGCAGTTGCTGGGATCATGACTTTCGGGATGTCGAGTTTCCGTGCGATTGATGCTGCATGCATGCCAGCAGCGCCGCCGATCGACGATAACAGAAACTCACGAGGATCGATCCCCTTCTCAACGGTCGTCTCGCGGATGAAATCCACGATCATCGAGTTCGTGAGCTCGTATATTTCAGCAGCCGCAGTGTCGACATCCATGTTTAGTGGCTCGGCAATCTGCGTCCTGAATGCGTCCCGAGCAGCCTCGGGTTCCATGTCGTGGTCGCCACCGAGGAAATGATCGGGCGAAAAATATCCCTTGATCAGATCCACATCTGTCACCGTCGTCCGTTCACCACCTTGGCCGTAGCACACTGGGCCGGGATCCGAGCCGGCGCTTTCCGGACCGACGGACGGGATACCTTTCTCGTCGAGTGAGACGATACTCCCGCCGGCGATCGGTATCGAATGAACGTCCTTTTTAGGGAACTGGTAGTGATGGCGACCGACCATCGGGTTCGACGCTGTCTCGATTTCCCCATCGCTGACGACGCCGACTTTGAACGTCGTCCCGCCCATATCCACAGAAATAACATTCCGGGAGCCGAGTTCTGTTCCGACAAACTCGCTGCCGATGACCCCTCCGACTGGGCCAGACTCGATCAGTCCAATCGGTTTGTCGATGGCGTGTTGTGGAGTCACGACGCCGCCGTGGGAGAACATAATTAGGAACCGACCGTCAAGCCCTCGCTCAACGAGTTCATCTCGGAGGTTCGTAATGTAGGTTCTCACCGATGGCGAGAGATAGGAATTGAGGACCGTCGTCGATGTCCGTTCGTACTCACCAGGGGTCGAAGAAACTTCACTGGAAAGCGAGACGTCCAGTTCGGGGAACTCATCCGCAAGGATGGTCCCGACTTTCTCCTCGTGTGCTGCATTCATCGTGGACCAGATGAAACAGACTGCCAGCGAGTCAAGCTCCTCGTCCGCTAGCTCCTCGACAGCACCACACACGTCTTCCCTGTTCACGTCGATGACTGACTCGTCCCGAAACGACCGTTCGGCCACCCCTTTGATTCGTGCATCGGGAACGAGCGGTTCCGGCTTGTCACTTTTGACGATATCCTTTGTCCGCTCAAACGAGAGCCCCGACCATCGACCGTATCCTCCTCGTGTCTCGTGTAGCGTATCCTCGAATCCAGCGGTCGTCAGCAGGCCCGTTTCCGCCCCGTCCCGTTCGAAGATTGTGTTCTCGCCGACACTCGTTGAGTGGATAAATAGCGTCGTCGACTCAATTAACTCTGCCAGCGATACCCCGATTCCATCGGCGGCGTCTGCCAGCGAGTCGAAGATACCCTCGGAGAAATCTGGATAGGTCGTGAGAGCCTTTCCGACGTGCGTACCGCCACCCTCCACGGATACAACGGTGTCTGTACACGTCCCTCCAATATCTGTGCCTATTTTGCATTCCATACCAACTTCTTTTGCCCATAGGTTAATAAACTAGTACCATCCTGTGATCTTTGATCGATACGACAAACTTATTCCCGCCTGGTAGGTGATTACTAACTTGGCGAAAGGAGTGAACGATTCGGCTTTTATTGTTCTTGATCGAAACGACCCGTTCCAAATTCCCACAAGTGCTGGACGAGATTGGATTGTTACAGCCTGAACCCAGGGATCGCCGTCTCAAGTTAGCGGTACCTGAGCAAGATAAGAAGGTTTATTTTTGGAGCCAACAACTCTCAGATCGATGGGATTTCGACCCACAGTTGAAGGTATTCCTCAAGAGAGTCTCCTGGTCATCGGACTGGTTAGCGGGTCTCACGTTTTGAACCACCTGTACCTCGTGTTGTTCCCGCCAGTGTTGACCGTGCTAGCCGTAGAGTTTGATGTTGGGCTGACCGAACTCGGCATCGCGATGGGGGTTGGTGCCTTCGTAAATATGCTGCTCCAACTCCCGTATGGCTATCTTGCGGACGCCTATGACAGAACTATCACGCTCGCGTTATGTCTCGGACTGGCCTCAATCGGAGCGGGGATTCTCGCGGTCGCGCCATCTTTTGAGTGGCTATTGATCGGACAGGCCGTCCTCGGCGCCGGGATCGCTGCCCACCACCCAGCACACTTCCCGCTTCTGTCCGATTCGACCGATCAGGATCTCCGTGGGAGGGCCTACAGCATCCACGGCCTGGCTGGCAATCTTGGGTTTGCCGCGCCGCCAGTCGTGATCCTTGGAGTCATGTCGCTTCCCGGTGCGACCTGGCGACACGCATTCGGGCTGGTCGCCGTCGTCAGTGCGCTATACGGAATCGTCGCCTGCTACGTGCTTTCCCGACACGTCAGCGACGAAATCACTCGACCAAACACCAACTCCGAGGACGTGAACACCAACGAATCCTGGATTGCGCGAGGGCGGGCAGAACTGCATTCGATCGGGCAATCGCCGCCAATTTTGGGGCTGGGTCTCGTGACACTGCTGCTCTCGACGGCGATCTGGGGACTCACGTCCTACGTTGCGGTCGTTCTCGAGGAGGGATACGGCGCCCCGCCCCGCCTTGCTAGCCTAACAATAACCGCGATGTTCGTGATGGGAGCCGTCCTCATCCTCCTCGGTGGAGCACTCGCCGATCGATTCCGGCCGGGGATCGTCGTCGCAGGCGCTTACGGATTCGTCGGGATTGCCCTCGTGCTGTTCGCATC
>SL_4KL_010_BRINEDRAFT_10002131_pt1 | contig 11157 bp, 11 predicted proteins | sample SodLak_010_BRINE_2_FD_10664 | JGI IMG/M metagenome (IMG submission 10664) | reverse complement strand
TATCGAGGCCGGTACGAGTCGTATACAGTGCAGTCGTCAGGCCAGCTGGGCCGCCACCGACGACCGCAACGTCGTAGTCGAATTCACTCATTCACCTACTGATTGTGGCTACACACCCAAAAGCGTCTCAGGGTGTCGCTTGGTACCATAGCGACCACACGGGAGAGCTGCCAGGCGCTCGAGTGTCTCAACGCAACTATCCGGCGACGAACGGTCCACACGCCGGAGCGTGCGGAAACAATCTGAGTTGTCGTCGCTATGGTGGCCCGTCAGCCCTGACATATTGTGACAGACGACTACAAAATTAGCAGCATTTATTAACCACGGGCCATATATTGTTATATGCCGTGAGAGAGACCCGACCAGCGCCACGACAGATCGACCCCCTGCACGTCGGATCGAAAGCGGCGCTTATCGGTGGGTTTCTCGGCATCGGTACGGCCGGCGCGATCAGCGGTCCTCCGCTATTCCAAGCGCTGCTTGCACCATCGATCGCTGTACCCGTCGCCGTCGTCGTCTACGCCTGCGTGTTCCGTCTCAGTGACATGTGTGGGCCACGCAGGCGGCTGCACCCAGACTCGCTGTCGTCTTCGACAGCGTCATCCGTTCGATCGACCGAAGACGGTGATCGTTCCGTACCCGAGTAACGGTCTCTCCTCGTACGGTTTCGGTCCGTTCGTTGGTCGATTTCTCATCAAGCGCAATTAGTCGTCGGCAAGAACAGCCTGCCGGTTCGACCGTTCTCGACTGGTTAGCAACGGGGTTCCGTCAGCTCTGGGCCCGAGTCGTGGACCAAAGGGTGGGTCGTCGGGGTCGATTACCCGGCGCGTTTCGTAATCAGTCGAGCGTTCGACCGGTGTGCGGCCGATCGAAGAGATCATCTCGACGTAGTCTGTGACCGAGCGGAACTCGCCGTAGACACCGCCGGCACGTTTGGTGATCTCTTCAGAGAGGATCGTCCCCATGAAGTCATCGGCCCCACACGAAAGCATCTTCAACCCGCCGTCGTCGCCGTATTTGACCCACGACGACTGGATGTGCTCGATGTTATCGAGAAAGAGCCTCGAGACGGCGATCATGAGTTCGTCCTCATCGCGGCTCGCGCCACCGGAGACGACGCCGTGTTCGTAGAGCGGGGTGTTCTGGTGGACGAATGAAAGTGGGACGAACTCCGTGATTGCGCCGTCGACGCGCTCTTGGAGGTCCCGGATCCGTTTCAAGTGGAGCGCACGGTGGGCCTCGTTTTCGACGTGGCCATACATAATCGTCGCCGTCAACCCGAGGCCGGCCGCCGCAGCCCCCTCCATCGCACGGAGCCAATCGTCAGTGCCGATTTTACCCGGACAGATCACCTCGCGAACTTCGTCGATGAGGATTTCGGCGGCAGTGCCGGGGACGGTGTCGAGGCCGGCTTCTTTCAGCCGACGGTAGACTGCCTCGTAGGACCAGTTGCTACCCCGCCGAGCGTGGAAGGCCTCCTCGGGAGTCATCGAGTGAACGTGAACACCGTCGACGGCCATCGCGTCGATCTGGTCGACGTAGGTTCCGGGGCTCGTCTCGTAGCGTTCGGGTGGCTTGTAGTTGACTGCCTTCTGGTCGGAGTGGGCCTCTAGGATCTCGCGGTGTTCGTCGTCTAAGGCAAAGGCGGGGTGGAGTCCGGAGACCGAACAGACCTCGTAGATCCCTCGAGAGACGGCGTCGGCGACGATCTCTCGGGACTCTGTGGGTGTCTTGGTAAAGCCGGCCGTCTCGACGTCGACACCGCGCTCGAACGTGTGAGCAGCATCTTTAAAATTACAGAACAGACAGCCGACGTTACACGCGGTCGTGACGTTGTTGTTCAAATTGGCGACGAAGGTAACCTCCTCGCCGACCACGTCCGCACGTCGGCGGTCGGCGGCCTCGAGGACGCGCTCTTTCCGTCGGGGATCGATCCCCTCACAGTCGGTGCCGGTAGTCAGCAACTCGATCGCGTCGTCGACCGTCAGCCGCTCGCCCGCCCGTGCGTTCGAGAGTGCGTTCTCGAACGACTGATCGGTCTCGGGGACGTGTTCGAACTCGAGGTCGGCATCGGCCACCGGGCGGTCCATCGTCGGAACGATACCCGCACAGCGAGAAAAGGGTGATGATCAGGGGGCTGTGTTGCCTTCGTCCCCCCAGGGCTTGCCAACTCGAGCGTTCCCCGAGAAGAGAATACTGAACCCTTTTGACGTGCCGTCGCGGGAATAGGAGTATGAGCGCCGGCGACCGACCGATAGCAGCCGTCGAGTATCCCACGAGGTGCCAGCCATGACGAGCGTCAAGGAGTTTCGAGTCGACCGAGAGCCGACAGCCGACGAACTCGGCCGTGGCTCGTTTGTCTTCACCGATCAGTACTCCGTCTTCGACTGGGGAGAGATGCCCGATACGATCCCGGCGAAAGGTGCCAGCCTCTGTACGATGGGGGCGTTCAATTTCGAACTACTAGAGGGGAAGGGTGTTCCGACCCACTATCGGGGCGTCATCGATTCCGCAGGCGAGTCGACCGATGGCGACGTCATTGCACTCACAGACGCCACCGAACCGCCCCAGGAGATGGCAATCGATCTCACGCAGGTTCCCGACCTGCCCCACGAGGGCCGTGACTACGATTACGACCACTACCACACACAGGCGGNCGAGAACTACCTGATCCCACTCGAGATCGTCTTCCGCAACCGGGTTCCAGTCGGCTCGAGTCTGCGCCGACGGACGGAGCCGGCCGATCACGGCCTCGACATCTCCGAGTGGCCAGAAGAGGCGATCGATCTGGCCGAGCCGATCGTCGAGTTCTCGACGAAATACGAAGAAAGCGACCGCTATCTCGANCNCGNGGANGCCNACNCCATCGCCGGAANNGCCGANNTCGACGANCTCGAGGNNATCGCCCGTACGGTCAACCGGATCGTCACCGAACAGGCCGAGTCGGCGGGACTGGGACATGCCGACGGCAAAATCGAGTGTCTGTACGTCGACGGCGAGATTCGCGTCGCCGACGTCGTCGGCACGTTCGACGAGAACCGCTTTAGCTACGAGGGCGTCCAACTCTCGAAGGAAGTCCTTCGGCAGTACCACAAACGAATCCAACCCGAGTGGGTCGAAGCTGTCGAGGCGGCAAAATCCGAGGCCAAAGACAGAGGCGTCGCCGACTGGCGCTCGCTGTGTGAGACCCAGCCCGAACCGCTCGAGTCATCGGTGCTCGAGGTCGCAAGCGATCTCTACTGTGCGGGCACGAACGCCTACACCGGCGACGAGTGGTTCGACACACCACCGCTGTCGGCCGCGATCGGGGCAATAAAACGGCTTTGATCGACTGGCAGTGATGCTGGCGAAATCCGCGATGAACGGTCGGGTGGTCCTCGCATCCCGAAGATCCATCTGCCGGTGTGTCCTGAACGATGAGGAACATTTCGGCAATAAAAAGTAACGTTCATATGGCGGTATTCGTCAGTTACTACCGACTACACATGAGCCTCGCAAGTATCGTCGCCGCAAGCCTCGTTCCGTTCGATCTGACGATTGTCGTTACCGCCGTCGCTAGCGTTGCCCTCGCGCTGTTCGTCGGCTTCTTTGCGTTTCTCGCACTCGCACCAGTCGTCTCCGAGAAGTGGACCGAGCAACTCGATGCCACCGCCGCCCGCAGGGGATCACTCGAGGCCAACGAGGCCGACTGAATTTTTATTTTCGGGTTCGCGGGAAGATCAGGCAAACAGTGTCCGGGCGTCCTCGAGTGCAGCGACCAGTTTGTCGACTTCCTCACGCGTGTTATAGACGTAAAACGAGGCTCGAGTCGAGGCGGGGACGCCGAGTTTGTCGTGGAGTGGCTGGGTGCAGTGATCGCCAGCACGGACGGCGACGGTGTGGTCGTTCATGATCGAGGCCAGATCGTGGGAGTGGACGCCCTCGAGGTTGAAGCTGACGAGGCCGCCGCGGTCGGGGCCACCCTCGGGGCCGTAGATCTCGACGTCACCTTCGGCAGTCAGTCGGTCGTAGGCGTAGGCTGCCAGCTCTTGCTCGTGGGCCTCGATTCTGTCCATACCGATTTCCTCGAGCCAGTTGACGGCGGCGTGGAGGCCAACGGCTTCGGCGATCGGTGGCGTGCCGGGTTCGAACTTCCAGGGGAGTTCGCCCCAGGTCGAATCCTCGAAGGTGACTTTACGGATCATGCCACCGCCATAGAGGTAAGGCTCGAGCTCTTCGAGTACGGCCTGTTTGCCATAGAGGACGCCGATGCCGGTTGGGCCGGCCATCTTGTGGCCCGAAAAGGCATAGAAGTCGGCGTCGATTTCGCCGACGTCGACGGGCCGGTTTGGTACTGCTTGTGCGCCGTCGATAAACGAGAGGGCATCGTGTTCGTGGGCCAACTCGGTTAGTTCGGTGACTGGGTTGACCGTCCCGAGCGTGTTCGAGACGTGGACAGCAGAGACGATGGCTGTGTCGTCGTCGATGAGTTCGCGAGCATGATTCATATCGAGGCGGCCGGTATCATCGACCCGGATATACTCGACGTCCGCACCCGCCCGGTGGGCGACCTGTTGCCAGGTCACGAGCGAGGCGTGATGTTCCATCTCCGTGAGGACGACCCGGTCGCCGGGGCCGAGTTCGTTCAGCCCCCAGGAGTAGGCGACCAGATTCTCGCTTTCGGTCGTATTCTTCGTGAAGATGACCTCTTTGCGGCCGTCGGCCCCGATAAAGTCGGCGACGCGGTCGTGGGCCTCCTCGTAGGCAATCGAGGCCGCCTGACTGAGATGGTGGATCCCGCGGTGGACGTTCGCGTTCGACTCCCGGTAGTAGTCGCTCATCGCATCGACGACCACGTCGGGGGTCTGGGTCGTCGCCGCGTTGTCGAGATAGACGACCTGCTGGCCGTCGAACTCCCGCTCGAGAATCGGGAACTCCTCGCGGATAGCCTCGACGTCGAGTGACTCGAGGTTCTGCTGGCTCATTACCTGATATCAGGGGTCGCATACAAAACACTCCTTCGGTTCCGGAGACTCGAGTCGACGATGGTCGCTCCGATAGCAGGTCCCGAACAGAATATTCCTCGGCGTTTTTGATACCGTCAGTACATCCGCAACAGCTGTGCGTGGTGAGTCTCGCCGACCTCGAGGACGTTTGCCTCGTCGATGAGTTCGGCTTCGACNGCGAGGCCAACGGCCTGGGTGCCGACGATGTTCGCGATATCGGCTCTGGCGAGGCTATCGATGACTGTCTCCTCGTCGGCCTCTTCGCCGCCGTAGAACTCTTCGGTGACCGTCAGCGAGAACTCACCTTCCTCGAACGTCTCCCCGAGGACGTCACTATCGCAGACGGCGACCAACAACCCCTGTTCGGTCGTCCGCTCGTTGACGATCATTCAAGCCTAAACTCCCGGTCGCGGTCTCGCTCGCCATCCGGCTCGCGTGTTCCCCCCTGCATCTCTCGGCGCTGTTCGACCAGTTGCTGTTCGGCTCGTTCACGCATCGCGTTTGCCTCGTCTGCGATTTCCTCTGCCTCGTCGTACTCGCCGAGTTCCTCGAGAATCTGGGCTTTCTCCTCGAGAACAGTAGCGTTTCGCATTCCCAGCCTGATCGCGTTGTCGATACAGTGAAGCGCCTCCTCAGCCAGACCGCGCTCGGCGAGGAAAAACGCCCGGTTGTACCAGCCCTGGGCGAATCGCTCGTCGATTTCGACGGCCCGTTCGGCGTGCGTTAACGCCTGGCTCGTCTCGCCGAACTCCCAGAGTGCGTAGGCTAAATTCGTCTCGGCGGTCGCGGCGTGTTCGCTCGCGTCGTCGATCGCAAGCGCCTCACGGTAGGCACCGATGGCTTCGTCGTACTCCTCGAGTTGGGCGTGGGCTGCGCCTTTGTTCACCCAGGCTTCCTGCTGTATGAGTTCGTCGTCAGCAAACCGCGCGGTGCGCTCGAAGGCGTCGGTGGCCTGCTCGTAGCGGTTGATTCCCATGTAGTTCAAGCCAACGTCGAGCAACTCCTCGGCGTCGACTTCGTCGGCGGCAATGGTGCGTTCGTCGAGTACGTCGGCGAGGACCCGTGAGTCGACGGGGTCGACCTTCGACGGGTCGACGTTCAGTTCCGGCGGATCCAGGTCGAACTCGTCGTAGGGATCGCCAAAGCCCTCACCTTCGGAGAAACGGTGGTCCTCTCGGTCAGTCATGGCGGGAATGTGGCGACGGCGACTGTTAAGACCTGCGACCCAGCGACTCGTGTTGTCCCCACCGAGACCAAAACACACGTACCAAGCGGCAAACATAGACGAGATAACCTCCCAGGTCGAAACCCACGTCGAGTTGCAGTGTTGAGATCGATCTCCCGGTCAATCGCCAAATCCCAGCAACGACCGAAGCGTTCGCGTCTTGACGCCACATGTCTGGGCGAACGCACAGCTCTCACACTTCGAGCGGTTTTTCGTCCGCGGCGGCGGCCCATCGAGTTCGCGGACAGTCCGTAGCGCTCGCCGATACCGGCCGGTTCGCCGAACCGTCAACTCGAGTGATCGAACCACGCCGTAGGCTGGGTACTCAACCCAGGCGCGATCGACCGGCCGTTCGTATTCCCAGGCCAGCGCCTTTGCGGCGGCGACGGCGTGGACAGATTGAGACTCCCAGACGCCCTGCGGAGGCGGTTGTCCACTCGAGACCAAGACCGGTTCGACCGGATCGGCGAGTACTTTATGTACGACGCCACGACAGTCTCGGCCAGTCACACAGACATCTCGTCGATCCGGGTTCCGAAGTCGCTCCCACTCGCCGGCCTCGCGGAGTCGCCGTCTGGTCGCCGCTAACTGATCGCGGTACTCGACCGGCGAGAGCGCGATCGGTTCGTCCTCGAGCGTTCCCGCAGGTGCCTCGAGCAGTTGCTCATAGCGAGCCTCGAGCCCCCGAATCGCCTCGACTCGCGACGGTGGCTCCCGATCGGTGTCGTTCGTCCGATGATAGTACAGCTTCCGTGGACAGTACGCAGCCGTCCGCAGGTCACTGAACGTAACGTACCCCGACACGTTCGGTGGTGGCCGCCCTATGGTATATAAACAGTCGCCCGTCGCCTCGAGTCACAGATAGAGGAGACGACGAACGCTGTTGTACTTCGTTTGAAGGCGAGACAAGCAGTTGTGTGAGACACGCGGCTGTACCGAGTGGTCGGCGCGAGCCAACCCGAGAGTAAAAAGATCGTTAGAACTCCACGTTCGTCTCCATCCCCTCGGTTGCATCCTCGAGGCCGTCTTCGCGGACGTCTGAGGTCATTCGGCCGGCGAGGTCGGCGTCGGCGAGGATGCTGTCGAACTCATCGCGGTAGCGGTCGTTTGCGGTTCGGGATTCGTCTTCTGCGTCGGCGACTGTTCGATAGCGCTCGATGTCGGCCTCACTGACGCCGTACTCTTCGGCGAGGGTGGCGTCGTCGTCCGCTCTGTTGCGGATCGCTGCGAGATCGACCCCGTCGGCGTCGTCCTCACGAAGAAGATGCAAGGAGAGTCGGGCGTCGAAGACGGTTTCCGGGTCGGTCCCTATCTCGTCAGCGATTTCAGCGTCGCTGTCGCCGTCGTAAAACCCCTTCGCGAGGGAGACGAGGTCGGCTACTGAGAGGGGCGTCTCGAAGCCATAGCGGTCGTTCATCTGTTCGATGACGGCCTCGAGGCGGTCGTCCTCGCTGCCGTCGCCAGCGAGCGAGCCACGGGTATCCTCCTGGGATTCGGTGATCGTTGCCTCGCCGTCGGTGACGTCGGTAAAGATCTCACGGAGTTGTTGGGTTTTTTCGTTCATGCGTGGACACTCCCGACGGGCGGCTATATAAGCCTGTTGCCAGATTGCGTTGGTCGCTACCGGCCGGAAATTTCTATGATAAACAAACAACACAGCGTCAACTGCTCCGGGGTCAAGCCCCGAGGCACTCGGCCTGCCCCGCCTGTAGATTTACGCCAGAGGTAATCGGGGTATGGGTGAATATGACGGGACAAAAACTAACATAGACCCCAGTCGGAACTTCCCGAGAGTCAGGGTTCGATTTCCGCATCCAACAACGGCTCGAGTTCGTCGCGAACGGATTCGATCAGCTCAAACTGACGTTGTAGTTCCCGGATACGTTTTTATCTCGGGCCACGAGTCGGATCCTATGGACGGTCTCGCGGGACGGCTCGTGCGACGGCTTCGTAGCGAACCCGAAGCGCCGACGCTCGTCTCTCTGGAGGACGAAGAGGCAGACCGATTGTTCGATGCGCTCGCCTCCGAGACCTCTCGAGCCGTATTGATGGCGTGTTATGATGACGGTCACACCCGGTCGGAACTGGCCGAAAGACTCGAGACGAGCGTTCAAAACGTCGGCTACCACGTCGACAAACTCGAGACTGCGGGGGTACTCGAGGAAAGCGAGATTCGCTACGGCGAAAACGGCCGCGAGGTTGTCGTCTACGAGCCCACAAAGCGTGCGGTCGTTATCGCAGCGGGCGAACAGCGTGCGATCGACCGACTCGCGGCGACCGTCGACCGACTCTTTGCCCCGCTAGTCGTCGCTGCCTTGCTCTCGACGACCGTCGGAATTCTCGCTCGTGGACCCGGACGAATCGGCATGCTAGCCGATGACGCCGCAACCAGGGCAAGTACCGCCGTCGGTCCCGAACTCGTCTCTCTCATCGTGGCACTTTTTCTCGGGGTCGTACTCGTCGTCGTCGCCGACCAGCTGGGAGCGTTCGAACGCTCGCCCGAGCGTCGCCCTCCCGGACTTCGACGTGTTCTGCTCGGTCGCCGAATCGACTCGAGTCGTCGGTATGTGCTCTGGACGCTCGCACTCGCGCTTGGGACGCTGATCGCACTGGACATGGTTGCGGTCGGGGCGGGTCATCGCGTTACCGTGGCGGCGTGGCTCGCGGTCCAGTTCGCTATCCCGGCGAGCATCTTCGTCGCCGCGGCGGTCGCCTACACGAACGACGGCCTGTTCGTCAGCTGGGCGGCCACAAGCGCCCCCGTTGTCGGCCTCTGGGGGTATCTCCTCGCGGGTGACCTCCTCCGTGGTGGCTTCGAACCGGTTTTGGTCGCCCTTGGCCCCGTTGCCGTTGGACTACTGGCAACGCCGCTTGGCTCGGTCGCATACCTCCTCGGCAGGCTCGTCGCCGGCCGCCGCGGTCGAGCACCCTCCCTCTCGAGGCGAACTACCGCCCTGCTCGTCGCCCACCCGCTGGCCGTCGGCTGTCTGTTCGGGGGATGGCTCCTCGTGGTGAGTTGACGTGCCTGGACCGAGTTCCGATAGTACCGATCCACCGCAGGCGCTCGTTCGAGCCGCCGTCGTTGGCTTTCTCGCCTTTCCGTTGGCGGTTGCCGCCGTCTTCGTCGTCCTTCCGGAGCAGGCGACGTCGCCGTGGTGGCAGCGATTCTCGCCGCTGCTGTGGGTCACATTCGTCGGTGTCTTCGGGCTCGTCGGTGTGGAACTCGCCGCTGCGTGGGCGCTCGAGTGTCGGATCACCGTCGTCACCACCGTCCTCGCGCTTGCCGGCGTCGTCGCCTGGCTTCCGCTCGCGTTCGGCGAGCCACCGAATATCGTCTTCGCACTCGGCGGAACCGTCCTCGTCGTCGTGCCACTGTTGACAATCTCGAGCGCCCTCGAGTACGGTCTTCGAGCCGACGCCTACAACCCCCTGGGTCGACTCGAGGTCGTTTCCCTCCTCGCGGGCATCGCCCATCTGTTCGTCGTCGACGGGCTCACACGGGTGCTCGAGCGCCGGTCGCTGTTGCCGGGCGTTGCGGATCTGTCCCGGATCGAACCTATCGGCGTGGTGGTTCTCGCGGTGGTCTCCACTGGCCTCATTTTCGCGCTCGCGGTTCCGATCGTCCTCGCTGGTCGCTATCGGCTCGGTTCGCCACTCGCCGTCGTCGTCGTCGGCTTCGTCTGTGTGAGCTACTGGACGTGGCAACTGTCACTCGAGACGCTTCCGCCTGCGGGCCCCGGATTTGGCATCTCGCCGACGCCATTGACGGCGTATACCTGGGGATCGACGGTGCTGGTCGTCGTTGTACTCGGCTGTGGCGGACTCGAGATGTTCGTTCGTCGTTTGCGCTCGACAGGGTGAACTACCCCTGCCTCAAGGAAGCGGCGAAAGCCGCTGAGTAGGCAGGGGTAGTTCACTGGTCATCTATTCTGGAGAGACGACACACTACCTGCTGGTAGCCGACTTTGTACATCCCAGCATACAACAAGACAAGTCCAAATCCCGCAAGCCAGAGGGCAACGGTCGTTTCGCCGGCACCGAACTGCTGGAGACTCGAGTACTCGGCGAGTGTACCCCCTGCGGTGAGAACGGCAGCGACGAGCGCATACAAAAGGACAGTCAACGATTCTGCGAGCAGTTCCGGATCGAACGGAGCCATTGCCCTCGAGAGTCGCCCAGCGAACGTAAGCCTGTCTACCCGGTCTTGATTTCGAATTTGGCACCACCGCCCTCGCGGGTAGCCACCGTAACCTGCCAGCCGTGGGCTTCGATAATCCGTTTGACGACGGCGAGTCCGATGCCGGTTCCGTCGTCGTCGGTCGTGTAGCCGAACTCGAACAGCGAATCGCGGTCGGTCGCTGGGATACCGTTGCCGTCGTCTTCGATAGCGAATCCCGCGGCAGTGTCCGTAACGAAGACCGTCGAGGCTCCACCGTGGTCGTTTGCGTTCCGAAAGAGGTTCTCGAGTGCCTGGCGCAGTCGGCTGAAGTCGGCGTCGACAGTTCGGTCTGTCTCGACGACGAGGTCCAAGCCGTCGGTCTCGGCGGTCTTCCAGGCGCTTTCTGCACACGATGTGATCGAAACCGGTTCGGTTTCGTCGACGGTCTGGCCCTGTCTGGCCATCGTCAACAGCAGATCAATGAGTTCTTCCATCCGTTCGTGGGACTGCTCGACGTGTTCTAGCCCCTCTCTGGCACGCGTTCTGTCCGGGTCGGACCCGGCCAACTCCTCGCGTGTAAGCTCTGTCCACCCCATCGCAGTCGACAGGGGATTCCGAAGGTCATGAGAGATGACGTCGGCAAACTCCTCTAATCGTTCGTTTTGCTTTCTGAGCCGTCGTTCCCGTCGCTTGCGTTCGGTGATCTCCCGCATGACGACGATGTGTCCCTGTGTAATATCGAACTGGTCGGTCACCTCCGTAACCTCGAGGTCGTACGTTCGTTCGAT
>SL_4KL_010_BRINEDRAFT_10002130_pt1 | contig 11157 bp, 4 predicted proteins | sample SodLak_010_BRINE_2_FD_10664 | JGI IMG/M metagenome (IMG submission 10664) | reverse complement strand
ATGTGATAACTCGATTAGAATCTCGTGAGCATGGCATCATACACCGGATCGATAGACTCCAAGTGGCTATCTGTTAATCAGCTTCTCCCGACAATGCGTCCATGACCACCGATGGAGTCGACTCTCTTGATGATTGTGCTACCAAGGTCGACGATGAGTTTACATCTCACAGAGAGTCTGATGAGATCGAAATATTTCTGACAGAATATGATGCATATACCCAACGAGAGTACCATTCTGAGACAGATATACGCGTGCTTGCAACGCTAAATTGAGAGACAAAAATACGGAGTTACACATCGATAACGGGGTGTGATCTTCATCAACATCAATTCTCCAGCCACCAGGTATGCGGGGAGGAAGGCCCTCTTGACAGGGCTGTACGCGCTGTAACGCACACCGTTGGTCACAACTCGGTAGCAACTATTGACGGGTCACGCGAAAGCGTACCTGAACCCCAAGGAAACGCACAAACTGAATATCCACTTCGTGGAATTCTTGCCCTTCAGGGCGGAGAGGATGTCAAGTATGCAGAAGCCAACACCCGCTCAAATCATATGACTCTCTGCAGTGAGTGCCATTCGATAATGGTGGATAGATGCTCCAGCTCACAACGGCTGGGCTTCTGATTTATATTTTTCAAAAATGGCTTCGCCCCATGCGATTGCCTCAGGATTGTCCGTATCAATCCACGATATCGGCGTCCCCATCGATTCGGCGTGAACGCCGATCCCAATTCGGTCCTCGAAGATCGCAAGCGCAAGCGGTAGATCATCGTGTATTGAGGCGACCATGTGTTTGTTTTCGAACGCTTTCGCGGCGATGTTCGGATATTCTGCCAAGATAAGCTCAATCACCTTCGGCTCATACACGATGTCAGATTGCATGCCGTCTTCGATCTGCTCGTGGGCGAGTTCGATGTACATCGGCTCGAGAAAACTCTTGTTGAACCCCTTAATTCGTGTTGCGCCTCTGAATAGGTTGATAAAGCGGTTCATCGGCCGAAACGGGTCATCGTAGGTGGCGTCGGTGACGACTGCCGTCGTAAACAGCCGATGATCGAATCCGAGCTCATCGGGGAGCCCGTTGATCAGCGGTTTGAGCGACGTTGCCGTCGAGATGTCTTGGATGTACGTTTCGACGGTGTCGCCGACAATCTCGCCGTAGCGAGTGAGTTCGTAACCACCGTCAGTTTGGGTGATGAGTTCAGCACCTTCGAACGAGGAAATAATCCGGTGAGCAGTCGGTCGAGAAACCTCAAGTGCTTCGGCGAGGTCCCGTTTGTCGAGGACACAGCGTCCGAACGCCTCGAATGTCGAGTGTCGTCTCACGAACTCGAGGTGTGCCTTCGAATCGGACTGACTGGTCACGGGAAAATCACTACCGCTGGGGACGTGAGACCATTCAATATAGTTTGCGGATATACTCACCGCCCGAACAGTGTACAGAAGGTGAACACTATACAAGGGGTGAGATGTTATGCATTCAGCCTAGACACTCTAAAATGAGTGACGGATTGAGAAAATTGAACGACCAAGAGACATGGTTACAAGTTCTATCAGTTGTTTTTTCTCTGCTGATGGTTACGTCGGTGGTGGCGGTGAGTGGAGTGGGTACAGTCGCTGCGCAGTCGCCAGCCACATTGTCGATGGATGAAGTGGATGAGACGACAACGGACCCCGAAACCGGCGACGACCCAGATCCGACAGCGCAGTTTTTCACCGTTGGAATCGATTCAACGAACTCGCCAATCGATCTTGAGGAAACGCTCAGTGTGACGGTGACCGTCAAAAACATCGGTGAAGAGGAGGGAACCCAAACGATCACACTTGAGTCGTTTGACGGCACCGTTGTTGACGAAACAGAGCAGACCCTCGGTGCGAACGACAGCGAACAGCTAACACTTATTTGGGAGACCGAGCCGAATGATGGGGGAACTGGCGAGATAACCGTGCGCAGCGACAACGAGACGTCGACCGAAGAAATCACGATCCTGACGGACGAGACAATTGAGGTCGACGCGTGTACGGTCATCGATGCGCCCGGCCACTATGTCCTGACTGGCGACCTCACGGGAAGCCACACCTGTCTTGAGATCACGGCAGATGGAGTCACCTTCGATGGGATGGGATACACAATCGAGGGGGTGGACGTAAGCGATGACGAAGCGCAGTACGGTATCTTAGTCAATGGCGCGGACGACGTCACCATCGAGAACGTGACACTCTCCGGCTGGGATATCGGGCTCAGCTACCGAGAGGCAAGTAACGGACGGGTCAGCAATGTCGTCAGCGAGAACGGTGGTACGGGAGCCGAGTTCCGGAACGCACATGACAACGACGTATCGAATCTGACGGTTCGGCACAACGAAAACCGGGGGCTCGCCGTCGGACCGTTCTTTTCGAGTTTGGCTACGGGCAATACGTTCACCAACGTCACCGCTTTCGACAACGAGCGTAGCGGCAGCGGCTTCGATCCGGGTGCGGTAAACGTCGGTTGGGGTGCGAGTAATAACGAGTTCAACGGGCTGACGTCCTCCGGAAGTGTTGCAGGCGTGCGGACGGCCGCCGGTTCATCGTCGAACAGATTTACCGATATCGTAGCTAACGATAACAGCCGGTACGGGTTGGACCTCGAGACGACCAATGGCGATACGTTCGACGGCGTCGACGTCACCGGAAACGGATGGCACGGGATCCGGCTCGGCCAAAGCAGCGGCAACGAGCTGACGAACGTCACGGCGACCGGCAACGACGGAACGGCAATCTTCCTCGTTGGCGACCTCTCTGGGGGCACCGCAACGAGCAACAACGTCTTCGAGTCGGTGACGATGACCGATAACGACGGCAGCGGGTTCCAACTTTCCAACGCAGATTACAACGAGTTGCGGAATCTCGAGTTCGTCAACAACACGGGCAGTGCAGTGAATCTTCCCAGCCGCTCGATTGGCAACACGGTGACGGATGCCGTTGTAACCGAAATGAGCGGGAACATCTTCTACGTCGGCCCAGACACCAACGAGGGCAACACCTTCAATCATATCGAGATTGTCGACAGTCGGGGTGGTATGACGCTTCTCGGTGAATCGTCGACCGTCTCGGATCTCACCGTCAGAGACGGCTCCGGAACGGCGCTCATGGTTTCGACCGGTATGGCAAGCGGCGTCCAAACTGGCGGTAGTGAGAACACGCTTACCGAGATCCGCGTCGAGAATTTTGTCGGGACGGGAATCCGTGTCGGCGGCGAGGCGACGAACAACGAACTCTCCGGGATCACCATCGACGGACTGGAGGGCACTGGTCTCTCGGTGCAAGGTGGCACCAACAACACGATTTCGGAGGCAACAGTGACAGCAACCGATGTGGGGATCAGCCTCAGTGACGCAAGCGAGAACCGCCTCGAGTCGATCACCCTCGGCGACACGACGCTCTCGGGATACGGGAACGACGTACGTCTTAACGCGACCGAGGAACCGACGCAGTTGCCTGCCGGCGTCGAACCGGTGGGCCACTACGTCGAAGTTACCGGAACGAGCGAGTCAGCAGAACTCGAGTATCTCGAACTCTCCTACGATTCGACAGCCCTCGGTGATATCGAGTCGACGTCACTTCGCGTCTGGCGCTACGATGGAGACTGGCATTCGCCAGCAACGGAGCCGTTTGTCTCGGGCTACGACACCGACGAAACGTACGTCTTTGCCTACGGAATCACCGACTTTTCGACCTTCGGGGCCTTCGGCGAAACCGACCCCGAACCGTTTGAGACTGGTGACCTCGAAGGGACCGTCTCCGAGGACGGAAGTGAGAACGCACTCGCCGGGGTTCAATTAGTTGTCTTCGATAGCTCCGGTTTCGGCGTGATCACCGACACAGCGAGCGATGGTGGCTATGATCTCTCGCTCCGGGTTGGTACTTACGAACTGGAAGCCAGCCACGATGGCTACCTCCCGACAACGATTACCGAAATAACGGTTCTCGAGGACGGGACGACTACCGAGGACATTCTCCTCGAGCCAGAGCCCGAACCCGGCACGCTCTCGGGCGTCGTCACTGATGACGAAACAGGCAACGGGATTTGGAATGCAGCGCTCACGGCGACCGCAACTGGGAGCGGCGAGGAGTGGACGACGACAACTACGTACGGTGGGGCATACGACCTCGAGCTACCACCTGGAACGTACGACCTCGAAGTCGACGCGGTTGGGTACGAGTCGACGATCCTCGAGGACGTGACGATCAGCGAAGCCGAGACGACAACGGCCGACGCCCAACTTGAGCAGACTCAGTACGCCGTGTTCACCGTGACACCCGCTGAGCCAGTCGTAGACGAGACCGTCACCTTCGACGCCAGTGAGTCGACGCTTCCGTATGGCGATATCGAAGGCTATGGATGGGACCTGACCGGAGACGGACGGATTGACCAGACTACTACAGAACCTGTTGTGACGCACAATTACACCACGGTAGGTGACTACGAGGTGCGACTCGACGTACAGAGCAACTTCGGCTACTCTGAGTCGACGATTCGAACAGTCACGGTCAGCGAGCAACCACAGACGAATATCGTCCTCTACGGTGCGAGCGTCGACTCGACGACCGTTGAGGACGGCGACACCGTCACCGTCACCGGTAACCTGTTCAACGACGGCTCACTCGACGGACAAAAGCCAATCACACTTACAGTCGATGGCGAAGAAGTCGACACTGAAAACGTCACCGTCGATGGGGGCACGATCAACACTGTCGAACTCAGCTGGGAGGCATCCCTTCCGGAAGGCGAGGAGACAGCAACAGTCGATGTCAGGCTCAACAACCTTTCTGTCGACACCGTGACGGTCGAAAACCTGTTCTCGGATATTCAAGTGATTGCAGCCTCGGTCTCCGAAGATGAGGTCGTTGCGGGCGAGGCGTTCAGCACTATCGGCAGCATCTATCAGGCCGGCACAATCAACGGGCCCGAAAACATCACACTGAACGCGACGAACGACGAGACGGGCAACGTGGCCGAACTCGGCGTCCGAGAGGGTGTCTCGCTCTCGCCGGGCTTCTACCATCTCGGGGCGATCAACATCACGACGACAATCACCGAAGCTGGAACCTACACCCTTGAGTTGGGCGAGCGAACGGCTGGAACGATTGAGGTCGAACCAGCAGAGTCGGATATTCAAGTGATTGCGGCCACAGCCTCCGAAGACGAGATTGTTGCGGGCGATGAGTTCTACACGGTCGGCAGCATCTACCAAGGTGGAACGATCGACGGATCCGAAGATATCGTGTTGAACGCGACAAACGACGAGACGGGCGACGTGATCGAACTTGGCGTCCGAGAGGGTGTCTCGCTCTCGCCGGGCTTCTACCACCTCGGGGCGATCAACATCACAGCGACGATCGATCAACCCGGAACCTACACCGTCGAGTTAGGCGAGCGAACGGCTGGAACGATTGAGGTCGAACCAGCAGTCTCGGATATTCAAGTAATCGCGGCCACAGCCTCCGAAGACGAGATTGTTGCGGGCGAGGAGTTCTACACGGTCGGCAGCATCTACCAAGGCGGAACGATCGACGGGCCGGAGGACATCGTGTTGAACGCGACGAACGATGAGACGGGCGACGTGATCGAACTCGGTGTAAATGAAGGTCGGATGCTTGCCCCCGGATACTACCACCTCGGAGCGATCAATATCACAGCGACGATCGATCAACCCGGAACTTACACCGTCGAGTTAGGCGAGCGAACGGCTGGAACGATTGAGGTCGAACCAGCAGTCTCGGATATTCAAGTGATTGCGGCCACAGCCTCCGAAGACGAGATTGTTGCGGGTGAGGAGTTCTACACGATCGGTAGTATCTACCAAAGCGGAACGATCGACGGACCCCAAAACATCGTGTTGAACGCGACAAACGACGAGACGGGCGACGTGATCGAACTTGGCGTCCGAGAGGGTGTCTCGCTCTCGCCGGGCTTCTACCACCTTGGGGCAATCAACATCACAGCGACGATCGACGAACCCGGAACTTACACCGTCGAGTTAGGCGAGCGAACGGCTGGCACGATTGAGGTTCTCCCAGCAGAGTCGGATATTCAAGTAATCGCGGCCACAGCCTCCGAAGACGAGATTGTTGCGGGCGAGGAGTTCTACACGGTCGGCAGCATCTACCAAGCTGGCACAACCAACGGACCTGAAGATATCGTGCTGAACGCGACGAACGATGAGACAGGCGACGTGATCGAACTCGGTGTAAATGAAGGTCGGATGCTTGCCCCCGGATACTACCATCTCGGAGCGATCAACATCACAGCGACGATCGACGAACCCGGAACTTACACCGTCGAGTTAGGCGAGCGAACGGCTGGGACGATTGAGGTTGAGCCGGCGGTCTCGAATATCCAGGTTATCGCAGCGTCACCCTCGGAGATGAACATCACCACAGGCGAGGATTTCTCCGTCGTTGGCAGCATCTATCAGGCCGGCAATATCGACGGAAACGAGGACATCGTGTTGAACGCGACAAACCACGAAACGGGTAACGTGACCGAACTCGGCGTCGCTGAAGACGTGACGCTCGCACCGGGCTTTTACCACCTCGGGGCGATCAACATCACCAGCTCGATCGATAAACCCGGCCGCTACGATCTCACCCTAGGCGACCGCGACGCTGGAACGGTCGGGGTCGACGAATCGCCTTCCGACATTCAGGTTATCGCTGCCTCGCTCTCTGAAATTGAGGTTCTCGAGGGTGAGGAGCTCTATGTCATCGGAAGCATCTACCAGAACGGGACCGCAAACGGCAACACGTTCTCCGAGGATATCGAACTTCGGGCGACGGATCAAGACGGCAATGAACAGCTCGTTGGCGTCCAAGAAGACGTCGAACTCCAATCGGGCTTCTACCACCTCGGGGCGGTCAACATTTCGTTTGCGATCGACGAACCGGGAGTGTATGATCTGACGCTGGGCGAACAAGCTGCCGGCCAACTCGAGGTAATTGAAGCGAAATCCGATATCCAAGTGATTGCGGCTACAGCCTCCGAAGACGAGATCGTCGCAGGCGATGAGTTCTACACAATCGGCAGTCTCTACCAGGGCGGAACGATCGACGGGCCGGAGGATATCACATTAACGGCGACGAACGACGAGACAGCCGAGGTGATCGAACTCGGTGTAAATGAAGGTCGAACGCTTGCCCCCGGATACTACCATCTCGGAGCGATCAACATCACAGCGACGATCGATCAACCCGGAACTTACACCGTCGAGTTGGGCGGTACGACCGCTGGAACGATTGAAATCCTTCCAGCAGAGTCGGATATCCAAGTGATCGCGGCGTCGACCTCCGAAGACGAGATCGTTGCAGGCGATGAGTTCTACACGATCGGTAGTCTCTACCAAGGCGGAACAATCGACGGGCCGGAAGATATCGCATTGACGGCAACGAACGACGAGTCCGACGAAACCATCGAACTCGATCTGGATACGGATCGGACGCTTACTCCCGGCTTCTACCACCTCGGAGCGATCAACATCACAACAACGATTGAGACTCCCGGAACCTACAGCCTCAAGTTGGGCGGTACGGCCGCTGGCACGATTGAGGTTCTCCCAGCAGAGTCGGATATCCAAGTGATCGCGGCGTCGACCTCTGAAGACGAGATTGTTGCGGACGAGGAGTTCTACACGATCGGCAGTCTCTACCAAGCTGGCACGATCAACGGGCCCGAAGACATCATACTGAACGCGACAAATGATGAGACAGACGACGTAATTGAGCTTGGCGTGGATGAAGGTCGGATGCTTGCCCCTGGATACTACCACCTCGGGGCGATCAACATCACAGCGACGATTGATCAACCTGGAACCTACACTCTTGATTTAGGTGGCCAAATAGCTGGTACCCTCGAGGTCCTCCCGGCCGAATCGGAGATACAGGTCATCGCTGCATCGGCCAGCAAAGATACTGTCGCCGAAGGAGAACCGTTCTTCACCATCGGTAGCCTTTATCAGGCCGGAACGATCGATGGGCCCGAGAATATCGCGCTGACGGCGACGAACGACGAGACCGACGTAACCATCGAACTCGGTATGGCGGAAGACCGGACGCTTACTCCCGGCTTCTACCACCTCGGGTCGATCAACCTTACCGCTGCCTTCGGGCAGGGAGACGCGGGCACCTACAGCCTCGAACTCGGCAACCGAAACGCCGGATCGATCACCGTCACTGAGCCGACGGTCGACCCAACGATCACTGACGTTGCCGGCCACTCGAGTGGCACTGATCCCGATACAGGCGAACCGCTGGTGTACGCGAGTACCGAGGCGACAGTGAATATCGACGTTGAATCTGACCGCTTACTCGAGGAGGTAACGCTGCTTGTCGACTCACTTGAGACGAGCTATCGTGTGACGGCACCGGCAAGCCACGAATCCGGTGATCGATGGACGGTAGCGGTTCCGATCGACGACATCCCCGACGACGGGCGCTACGCGCTCTCGGTTGTTGCTGTCGACGACTTCGAGAACGCAGCACTCACTCAGGCCGACGAAACACTCGTCATCGACCGCGAGGGGCCAGCGATGTCGGTCAGCTTCGAAGAGCTTGACAGTTCGGGTGCGACGGTCGTCATCGAAAGCACAGACGCACTCGCCACACTGCCCGACGTCGACACCACGCTCATCGAACCTGATGGTTCGACATCGCCCATCACCATCGAAGATCTCGAGTCCAATAGCCACAACACGGTGTACACCGGTAGCGTCGACTTCACCGAATCGGGCAACTACAGCGTGACGGTTACCGGGACCGACCGAGCTGGGAACGACGGCAGTGACAGTTCGTCAGTCGCCGTCAATACCGGCTTTATGCTCGATCACGGCGAAATCGTTATCGACGATACGGGCACGTCAATCGCGTTCGAGGTTGCCGACGATGCCGACACGGCGATGAAAACCCAAGAACTGTTCGTGGCGCTTTCGGAAAATGCCAACAACGCGAACCTCGACGGTGGCGCACTTGGCGTCGGATTCATTACCGCTGAACTGGACAGCTTCCTAGATTACCACTTAGACCAAGGAACCATCGAGGGCGCAGTGATCTCGATGGCGATCGACGAAACCCAACTGGGTGCTGGCGTCGACGCAACCGACGTAGAAATTCAGTATCACGACGAGGCTACTGGCGAGTGGACACCGGTCGACTCAACAGTGACCACCGTCGGCGGCGATCCGTTCGTCACCGCAACTGTCACCCACTTCTCGACTTACGGGGCAGTGGTCCCCGACAATGAGCCGCCGGAAATCACGAGCGTCTCACCAGTTGATGGCGAGCAATTCGGAGCTGATACGAACGAAACAACGATCGAATTCAGCTACGAAGACGCGCTGTCGGGTATCAACGTCAGCACAATCGCTCTTGAGGTCGATGGGACACCCGTGACGGGCGCCCAAAGCACCTCAACGGAGACGACCTACGACCTCGCCGTTGACGCTGGAGAGACCTACACCGTCACCCTCTTTGTCAGCGACATGGCTGGAAACGAAGCCAACGCTGAAACACGGTTTGTCGTTGGAACAGATAGCGACTCGAGTGATAGTGGTGGTAGTTCCGGCGGTAGTTCGGGCGGTGCGTCGACTCCCGACTCAGGAACAAATGAAGATGCAGATGAGGAGATAGAAGCCGAAGCGGACGACTCCGGAGCAGATTTGGCGGACGACGACACCGATGACGAACCAGCAACCGACACTGCCGTCGGGGATGACACCCCGCCAGCAGACTCTGCGGTCGAGGATACTGTTCCCGGCTTCGGTGCCGGCCTCGCTGCCCTCGCGGTCATCCTCTTTGCGCTCCTGATCGCTCGACGGACCGAGGAAGACTAATACAGATCGGTATGATTGTTGCCGGAGATCACTGCTCCGTTCAACCGATCATCGGTGCCGAATCATACGATCCCGAATGGCTCTCGTTCCACTGCGAACGGTTTGTCTTTTCAGCCAGTTGTCGACTGATTTGTGGGATTTGAGATTGGGTTAAATCGGGCTTTTCTCCGATTGAGCGAAGATCAGGAATGAATCTCGACCAACCCCGAGACAGCACTCGAAATGTACTGACCAACCGCGAAAACTAGGTTGGAAAAGCGACTCTGTACTCTCACCGTTCACGGCTTAGCCACTTCGTCCGCTGGTGTGATGAGAACGAAGTTGAGAATCTCAATCAGCTCACAGGCCGCATGCTGCACCAGTACCGTTTGTGGCGACGCGATGAAGGCGACATCAGTGTGTAACCGAAAAGACGCAGATGGACACACTCCGTGTGTTCATCAAATGGCTCGAATCCATCGATGCAGTCGAAACAGATTTGCACCCAAAGGTTCTCTCACCAACGCTCAGTTCAGGAGATAACGTTTGAACAGAAATGCTTGAGACAGAGCGAGCAAAGCAGATACTCAGTTATTTCGGGAAATACGAGTACGCCTCACGACCTCATGTCGTCATCTCTCTTCGATTCTTAAGTATAATTTTCGTTGGCAAATTGAGAGTGGCTACAAGAGCATCAAGCGATTCATGGCCACGACCACATCGAAGAATTTCATACTTCGATTATTCTATTTCGCATTTGCGTGCCTCCTGTATTCGATCTGGCGGGCTGTCGATCTCTTAGTACAGATCGAACTGACGGGCGAGTACAATCACTCCCCAATGGTGACTGCGGACAATACGCTCACACTGTTGAAGAAACAGACTGGAATCGGTTAATCATCCATCTCGGACCGGGAAAATGGGCGGTGGTGAGCGGCAGCGCTGGCCTGAGTTCTTTATATACGTAATTCGAGTTGGGTTACTAACTGAACAGGTGTCTCTACCCGAGCTTGAAGAGGATCGAAATCATTGGTTCGGCTGAAATCGTTCATCCTGGCGGTTCTATAGCCCGTGTAGTCTCACATGGGCAAATTAGGTATATCATTATGAACTTTATCATCATTGCCCGAAACCACTCAAATGCTGTATTCATAGATTAGAGCGGCTGTAAATCTATTCTAATTTCATCGCAATCGGATTTTAGGTCACTGTGCATTAGTCCAGTAGTACTGGCCAGCAATACTACCCAATTACTCAAATATTAGCCTTCGAACTCGTATCCCCATTTCCTCAATACGGAGTCGACA
>SL_4KL_010_BRINEDRAFT_10002127_pt1 | contig 11166 bp, 7 predicted proteins | sample SodLak_010_BRINE_2_FD_10664 | JGI IMG/M metagenome (IMG submission 10664) | reverse complement strand
TCTATATCAACGTCTGCTAGGTAGGTAACGTTTTCTTCTGAACTGTGTGCTTCGTTACTGTCGTCCTTTGAAAGGATTTTAGGGTCTACTTCAGGGTTTGAGCTTCCTGTCAGACTGTATCTTCCTGTCTCTTCGATTGTGGTGAAAGTCAGTTCTTCTGTATCACCGAAGTCCATTGTTATGTTGCCTTTTTTCGTGCAGTCTTCTCCATTACTGCTTCCACGATCACACCTGTCATGATCAAGTTCAGTCGTCCCATCACTACTGTTAATGTAAGACGCATTCAACTCATACTCTACAGTGGACTGGTACCAAGATGTTAAGTCTGGTTCATCGCCGAACTCTCCATCAGGAATGTAACTTGTGTAGTCTGTCTCTTCTATCGGCGAGTCAAGAGTTATGTTGACACCGACAGTTACTGCATCTCCTGCAGCCAGTTCATCAAACTGCTCAATCTCAATCTCGGCCTCAGCATCCTCTTTTTTGCTTAAGGCTAATTCTGCTGCTTCTTCGAAACTTTCGTCAGGGTCTTCTATAGTTTCAAGATGTTCGTATGTTATGTAATCGTCTTTGTATACGTAAAATCCGTAATGACCAGGATCATCCTCTGATCCTTCGGCATCGTACTCTAGGGTCGCGTTGTATTGTTCAAATTCTTCTTCTAAGACTATTTCTTTGGGGTTTTCATAGTCGTCAGATTCGAATTTGTAGCCTATTACCTTGAATTCATCTATTGTATTACTCGTGTTTATATTTAGGTCTCCTTCTCCGTCTATTTCTCCTTCGTATACTTCTATTGGGGATTCAAATGAGGAATCGGATCCTGCTCCTAATGCTAGAAATGCTGTGAGAGCGGTTAGGATTGTTAGGGTCTTGAGTTGATTCTTTGTTTTCATTTTAATCACCTAGTTTCCTCCAGGACCTCCTCCTCTACTGTTACCGCCGGAGTCTCCTCCGCCGGAGTCTCCTCCTCCGCTTGATGAGGAGCTTGAGGATGATGAGGTTGTGCGTGGTGTGTGGGTTTGTACTAGGTCTTCTGGTTCTTCTGGTTCGTCTGTCCGGGTTGTTGGTATTTCTTTTTCTTCTTCTAGTTCTTCTTTTATGTTCATTATTGCTTCTTCACCTAGGTCTCCGTCTTTTGTTAGTTCGTAGAATTTGAGTGATTCTTCTGTAAGTTCATTTTCTAGGTATAGGTCTGTGAACTGGTTTACTCCTGATAGTTTTTCGATTAATCTTGGGCTCCACGTTGTACTTCTTCTTTCTGAGTCTTGGAGTCCTTCTTCTGTTATTTCTTTTATTGTTTCTTGGTCTTGGTTTTGGTGTTTTATTGTGAAGTCTGNTANTCTTCTTAATGCTTCGTTTCTACTGTCTACGAATTCTGATCTTTCCCAGTCTGATTGTTCTTCTTTTCCGTATTCTTCTCTGATGTCTTTGAANTCGTTTTCGTATAGTTCGTTCCATTCTTCTGTTTCTAGTGTTGTTGTGAATGTTTCTCCGGTTATGCTTGATTCTTTTTCGAATACTATGTTTCCTGATTCTATTTGGATGTCTTGATATGTTTCTTCGTTTAGATCTGCTAGTAGTTCGTCTCCTTCTTGAGGGTCTATGTTGAGATCTAAGTATAGTTTGTTTCCGATGCTGTCTCCTGCCCAGTTACTGTTTAACGGGTTTTCAGGAAGTTCTTCCACCTCGGTTTCGTTCAGGTATGATAGTTCTGTGTCTGTTATGTTTTCTGATTCTTCTTTTTCTGTTAGTGTTGCTTTGATTATTCTTTCTGGATCGAATATTTCTGGTTCTTTCTCTAGTTCTTCTTCCTCTTCTTCTGGTGTTTGTGCTTTTGTTTGGTATGTTTCTCCGATTTCGTATGCTGTGTTTAGAAGAGGTAGTTGTGTCTCTAGGTCTTGTATGAATGTTTCTGTGTGTTCTGTCTCTGTTTCTTGGTCTATTTGGTGTACTGTTGCGTATAGGTTGAATGCTCTGGTTATGTCTATACTTGTTTCTGGCGCGTTTGATGTTTCGCTTGTTGTCTGGTTGTATTCTGTTGAGTTTTCTGTTTCTGTGAGTTCTGTTGTGTTTAGTCCTGTGTGGTTTTGTGCTGTTGTCTGGTTGTATTCTGTGTCTAGTTCTTCGTCTAGTTCTTCCTCTATTTTTTCTTGACTGTAGAATTCGTTTATCTGTTCTAGGTCTTCGAATAAGGGTTGGTCTTCGGTTCTGTATTCTTGTATTAGTTGTTCTACTTTTTGTTGGTCTATTTGGTCTCCGTCTAGGTATTCGGATTTTATGTTTTCTTCTCCGCCTGTTAGTTCTTGTTGTATGTCGGTTGTTATGTTTTCTGAGTTTTCTAGTATGTTGTATGCTTCGGTGTCTGTAAGGTTTTGTTCGTATAGGTCTTCCCCTACGTATTGTTCTTTTATCCACTCTTCTGTTATTTCAGATTCTTCAAGGGTTATGTTGGCTTTTGGTTCTTCTTCTGTGCTGCTGCTGTCGGTGCATCCTGCCAGTCCTAAGGTTGTGGCTGTTGCCCCGGCTGTTAGTAGTTGTCTTCTGGTGTATTTTTTTGTCATGAGTGTTCTTCACCTTAAAATCCTTGTTTTTCCTTTGTTACTTTCTAATGATTACAGATTATTGTTGTTCAATAACTTTTATATATCATACCCATACGTACCACAACAAAAAAACCAAACCTGACTACAAATTCTCTATCAAAAACACAGTCTACTTAGTAATCCCATACTTAGAATTCTCCCGTTTCCAACCTGGCTCGAAATCATACTGTACACCAGACTTCTTAATCCTCTCTATACAACCTTCAATACTTTGCTTGGCACATGAAGGAATCAGATAACGCCATTCCTCATCCGATTTAATCCTCCTTCTGACCTCACTACTTGAGTATATACCAGGATCAAACTTTTCAGGCTCTTCAACAGCTATACCAGTATATTTTTCTATCACATCCCGGGTCTCCTTGTTACCTGTGATTATTACATCGAAGCCTAATTTCTCCAAGTCTTCAGCCCATTCTTCGTCATCCTCTCTATCCTCCAGCCCTACTATCTCGACCCTTGTGAAGCATGATTTTATGATCTCTTTACGTTCTTCGAAGCTCAAAGGATTTTCCTCTGTCCCAGATTGATCTGAGCTCCCTATAATTATCTTGAACTGTTCAAAGTTTTCTGAATACTTTTCCACCACTTTGTAATGCCCCTGGTGCATAGGCTGGAATCTTCCAAGAAACCCTGCTTTCATCTAATTATACACCTGTTTAACAGTTTCTTTTACCTCCGACATTTTCAGACCAGGTAATTCCTCAATACCATATTCTTCCAACATTTCTGAAACCAGTTTTTCCCCAATCAAACCCGTATTCCGGTATAAAAGTTCCTCACACTCCATAATTGGTTCTGAGAGCTCATCAACAATATTCAATTCCTCCACTATTCCCCCGTCTTCTCTCCTTGCTTCCATGTTTTGAACCTGTTTTTTTCTTGCAGTGGTGTAGACATCTTTTAGTATCTCTTGCCAGACAAAATTGATGGTATTATACTCTGTTTTTTCTATGAATTCTATTTCTAGTAGGGTTGACAGTATTTCCTCACCGATTTCTTCCTCCCATTCTTTTTCAGGATCTACTGATATGTTTATTTTGTTTCTGCTACTGGCTTCGACTATAGCAGGATGTTTTAGGCTTTGGAACCCTGTGTAGAAATCAACACTCTCTATATCTATACTGTGAGAGTATTGTCTGGCTGCCTGTTCCACTTTTCTTCTGAGTTTGGAGAACTGGTGTTCTCGGGGTTTGACTAAGTAATCCATAAACTACCACTTTAGCAGTGAAACCTTGTAAAGCCTTTGAAACACAGACATAACTTTCCCCCCCCTCATTCTTGTCTACACCACAAATTATTGTCAAGAGAGGTTTGTCTACCAGTCTATAGAGCTTGGAAATTGATCGGTTAAATTATAAACATCGCACAAGTAAACAGTTGCTATGCAACTTAGCATTCTCAGAGCCGGTATAATTGCTTTATCATTAATGTTTTTGATCTCTACGGCTTCCGCATCGGTTGTAGTCAACTCTGAAGACTGGAAGGATGTTTATGCAGGTCTTCAATATGCAGAACAGCAAGATAAAAACGCCTTTTTCACTAGATCAAGTTCAGCATCAGGAGTGCTAAGTGATATCGGTGCAGCAGAAAATTACACGTTAATACAGTCCGAAAACGAATATTTCCTACAAAACCTTGATAATCAAATGGAAACAAGAGGAATGGAGATCACCGAATCCATAGAAATAGAATCTAACGCAGACTTAGTAGATGAAGACGAAGAAAACTTTATTGTAGTGCCTGAAAACGATCCATCAGCCGCACTACCATCATCATCCCTGGCAAGAAGCATAAACGGAACAGTAATAATCGCAACAGACGAAAACACAGACCAAGTAGAAGAAATACTAGATGAACAAGCTGAACAAGTTATAATGGTTGGAGAATTCACAACAAGCCTTCAAAACAGTGTAGAAAGCTTCGCTGACGAACACTACGACAATCCCAACAATTTTGAACTATCAGTCGAAATCGCTGAACGAATAGAAGAAGAGGAAGAATTCTCATCAGCCCTAATAACAGACGGTAGAACAATCGAAGGCGACCTAGTCTCAGGTCAAAACCCTATACTGATAACAGGAAGCAACTTCCTAGCCGAAGAAACAGCAGAATACATAATACAAAACGAAAACATACAGACCACAGAATTCATCGGAGCAGGATTAGGATCAGTAGCACAAGACCTCAACAGCGAGGCAAATGAAAACGATAGAGACATAGGAGTATTCGTCAAATTTGGTTCAGCTACACCAGGAGACAACTTCCAAGAAGAAGTACTAGGACTAGACATGTTCCCACTACCCACAGGAGAACTAGACCTCTCAATCACATTAGCACAATACGTACCAGACCAAGACATATTCCTAGCAGGCTACACAAACCAGGGATCAAGCAGCGTACACGCCTCAAGCATAATCACAATACTAGATAACGACGGAAACGAAATAACAGGTATTTCAGATGAAGATACACAGTTCATACCAGGAGAATCCACAGAAATCATAGCATACGACCTTGATATTGATGCAGAGCAAATAGAAGAAAACGGGGCAGCAGAATTCACAACAAATTACGGAAACAGCCCAGACAACCTTAACGAAGTAATAGAAAGCGAAGAAGAAGGAGTATTCGAACCACCAAGAACAATGCCAATCTCACTAGTAGACGTAGAAGACCAATCACAGGTCGAAATCGAAGAAGCAACCTACATAGAAAACAGAGACCGATTCGAAATACAGGTTGAAAACATTGGCGAAGTAACAGCCTACACAAGAGCCAACATACTTGGAATCGAAATAGAAGGAGTAGAAAGATTCTTCAGCTCAGACATAAACCAGCTTGAATCAGGAGAAACTGCTATACTTGAAATCGAAGCAGAAGACCTGACACAACAAGACTTAGAACAAAACGAAAACGTTACAGTACAACTAAACTACGGAGAATTCGATGACTTCCTGATCCAAGAAACACAAACGGCAGCAGAACTTCAAACTGAAGACGACAACACAATCAGACTAATACTACTGGTAACACTTGCAGTCCTGCTAATAATCCTCGTAGTTAAAAAAAGAAGTAACAACACAAGCTACTAAACACAGGAGTTCGATAAAACGTGGAAAAAACCAAACTAGCTAAAAAATTTACCGTAGCACTCCTACTATCGATCCTGATAAGTCTAACAGCGGCAGACACACAAGAAATAGAACTAAACCAGAACGAAACAGGATCCGCAGAAATACTTTGGCAAAACTACTTCAACTCCTCAGACTTTGATGATAACCTAGAAAACGTTTTCAGATGTGTGCCTCAGGAAGAAAATCCTGACTCGGTGAATTCGATCAACAACTCTGAAACTGAAGACATAACCGACGGAAATACGGATGAAGACGTTATAAATGAACTATTGTCAGAATCCCCTCAGGAGTACTATGTAGAAGCAGAATGTAATGAAACCGTCAACACCACATTTAATACAGATAATCTGACTTTAGACAGTAATTTCGATGACGAAGTGAAGCTTGGGAAAGATTACAGTTTGGATGTCGAACTGAATTCTACATTTGATAATGACTTGCCCAAATTCAACAACTTGAATCTTTCCAGCGGCGGTAAACTCATTGAACAGTCCAATAATCAAGATAACAGTTTTGATACATCCGATTGGAATAGCAGCCACCTAGAACATAACGGCGATGACTTAAATCTTTCTTTATCTGTTGAGACTGAGCAGAATAATAGTATAGAGGTTTTGGAGCAAGAGCTTGAATCCGAGTTGTATGTTTTGGATTTCGAAGGTTATGTAGTTAACAGTACCGGTTCAACTTTTGAAGCAGATTTCAATATACCTGATTCTTCCTTGAACTTCTCAACGAATGATAACGGATATTTTTCTGAAGAAATCCCTTACTTCCGGAATGATTTAATGATTGACTTTGATTCTAACGCTACTTTAAGGCTTGGCGGTTTCGAGTTTGTTGAAGACCCAGACACTTCCAATATCTCAATTAACTACTACGGTAGTAAACCTGAAAACTCCAGTATAGATGAAGATATTGACTTCGTTAACCTGGTAGGTATTGAAATCGGTTATCCCTTTGACCCGGGCAGCAGCTTTTCCGACATAGANATAGAGTATGATCGTTCTAAGGGTAATCCTGAGNAGATTGAGGTTTATGAGTGCGACTGGTGGAATATAGATGCTGAAGAATGCCACCACGACTGGGATGGACCTTTCGATGATATGACAACCACTTGGCAGGCAAGAACACATCTAGAAAGTATAAAATCGTTTGAAACAAGTGAGAGCAACAGAGATGTTGTTTCAAACGCATATATGGTGGCGATGCAACAAGAAGAGAATGAAACAGATAATAACCTGACAGAAGATGACCTAGACTTTTTAGATCCTGACTTAGAATTTAACTCCACAGAATTAAGCGCCGACACTGTTGATATAGGTGACGAGGTTGAATTTTCAGGATCAGTAATGGTTGAAGACGGAAATGCTACAGACGAGGCGAACGTAAGCCTAGAGTTTGACAGTTTTGAAAGAAATACAGTTACGGACGAAGAAGGATTCTTCGAGATAATCTTTGACGCACCTGAAAACAACGGAACTCATGAACTGGACATTGAAGCAANTAAAGAAGATTTCGACCCAGCCAAAACAAGTGAAAATTTAACAATAAATAAAAGATCAGAATTAGAAATAAGCTCTGCTGACGGACAAGAACACGAAATAAGCCCGGGAAGCAGAGACGTAGTCACATTAACTGTTGAAAACAACGGTCACACCAATATAACAGACTTGAATATTTCAGAAACACAGATCGAGGACGAAGATCAATACTCACTGGATAAAACAGGTTTCACAGACTACATTGAAACAGGAGATGCAGGAACACTAACATTCACATCTTTCATATCAACCGATTTCTGCAGATCAGAAGGCTGTGAATACATTGAAATTAATATAGTGGGCAGCGATGAGAAAGGAGATGTCGAAGAAGCTTACGGAATCAGTATAGACTTTGAGGAGAACGAGACCGAAGCATCAGCAATGGAAGAAGAATCAAATCAATCCATAATAGGTCGAGTATCCGACCTCTCAGAAAGCTTTGACCAGGGAAGCTCAGACCTTAACCCTGTTAACTCAGAGTATGTGGAAGAACTCGACACTGTCGACTTCTTGATGGCGGGACTAGTACTAATGATCCTGGCTGTCATCTTTTCAGACAATATCAAAAACTTGGTTGGCGGAGCCAGCGATGATAGAAGGTTTGTAAGATCTAATGCACCACCAATAGTACAGGATAACGTGGTTAAAAGACCTGACATATCATCTGAAGACAAAGAAGATCAATGAATAAGCTACAACTTGGAAAACATCTCTTGCAGTAAATTTTCTCCTCACTATTTTGATTTATAGAAGTTTTATTAGTGTCAGTTCATTGATTTTATATCTATGTCTAAGGGCGAGATACTTGGTTTAGTATCGGGGAAAGGAGGTGTAGGAAAGACAAGTACATGTGTTAATCTAGGTGTAGCCCTTCAAAACTTGGATAAGGACGTTACATTAGTGGACACTGATTTCTCATCATCCAATCTAGGAGTGTATTTAAGCCGTTATGACCATCCTGTAAAGCTTCAAGACGTCCTAGACAAAAATATAGATGTGGAAAAAGCAGAGTTCGACCATCTAACCGGTTTGAAAATAGTTCCTTCAAGCAACAAACTGGAGCAAACACATCCAAACACAGAAAACATCAAAGAAGTGTTCCAAAAGATTTCAAAAGACAGAGATTACGTACTAGTCGACTGCGCGCCAGGAATCGATCAAAACCTTTCAGACGTAATGAAAGCCTGCGACAACCTGATAATTATAACCGAACCCACACAGACATCATGTATTAACGCAGCACAAATAATAGAAAAAGCCAAAGAGCTCGAAATACCGGTTTACGGGACTATAATAAACAAGGCAGAAAACAATCCTGACAAAGAACTGGTGGATAGAGAAATAGAACTAATGACAGAAAGCTCAATAATAGGAAAAATACCTTACGATCCATTAATGAAAGAAAGCCTATTCGAAAACAAGCCATTAGTAGAAACCAAGCCTTTAGCACCGGCATCAATCCAAATACAAAAGATAGCAGCCAAACTAACAGGCAACGAATACAAACCGCCTAAATTCCCCAAACTAAGACGGAAAATAAACTCGCTGATCTAAACAAAAAGAATTTTTTGTGGTACAAAGAGGAAAAATTTTTGAAATGCCAAAACACCANAACAAAATCCAAATACTTCTCATAACAACCATACTTTTCCTATTCCTGGCTTACNCCTCAGACGTTACACTGGAGAACAAAGACGACTGGAACCAAGGAAGCTTCAACGCAACAACTGCAGAAAACATAAACACAGAAAACCATTTAACACTAGGTTATAATGATGAAGAACCTGGTTTAACCGGATTCTGGCGTCTAACACAGACAACCGAAGACTTCTCAGGCAACAACTTACAAACCATCGACACTCAAGGAATAGAGTACAAAACCGGTATACTTGGCGGCGAGTCAGCAGAATTCAAACCATCAAGAAACAGTCTAATTGAGGTGGAAGACGACTCCGCGCTCCAACAAGAAAACTTCACGGTCTCAACCTGGGTGCAAACAGAAAATCAGGACCAAACAAAACCATTGATAAACAAGAAATCAAATGATAACGGGTTTGAACTGCTTGTACAGCCTTTTAACGATAAAGATAGGCTAACACTCAAAACACATGACGAAGGCGAAACCTTCGAATTCCGGACCGAGAAAGAAGTACCCAAAAATGAATGGGTGCACGTGGCAGCAACTTTCAATTCNGCNACAGGACAAGCAGTTCTCTATATCAATGGAGAAAACCAGGATTTAGAAACAAGTGGCTCTCCGGCAACTTTTGAAACCAGTACGGAGAACCTTTTCATAGGAACGGATCCAAATGACAACCATTTCGACGGCAGGATAGATCAGTTGAGAATCCATCAAGACAATCTAGGAGAATCAGAGGTAAGACAAGAATACTTTTTTGGCACAGACAGTGTTTTTGAAGGAGATTACAGCAAAGAAATAACTTACGAAGACAGCACTGCCTTAGAACAGGCAGAATTTGAATCAAATAAAACCTCTGATACAGACTTTTCCACAGTCTTTCAAACATTAGATGAAGGTAGTGTGGTTGATAAGCAGGCTGTGGAACCTGAATCCGGTGAATTCACAGAAGAACTCGATCTAGAAATATCCGATACATACAGATTCGTGTTGGAAGGTTCTACAACCAGTATCACTGAAACATGGGTTTTGGAACAGCTTGAAATTGGAGGCGTACAGGATCCGGATATCCAGGTCCTATCTCTGGAAGCCGAAAACCTTGTAGAGGGAGAAGAGTCTGTTATCACGGCTGAAATCAGCGAGGAAACAGGTTTAAACATAGAAGAAGATGTTGAGATCCGTTTAACTCTTGAAAAACTAGAGGATGGTGAATGGAAACAATACCTCGAAACTATGAAAGAAACAGACCTAAAAGGCGGAGAGCAAAAAAACGTTATCTTTGAGGAAGATTTAAAAGTTGGTCCAAACCGTTTAACTGTTGAGGCAGACCCTGAAGACAAAATAACTGAATCCAGTACAGAAAACAATACTAAGACCATTACTTCGGATATACCGTTCTACAGTACCGTTTATGGTGATACACAGAAAACATTACAGCTTGAAGGAGAACAAACCAGATTCTTGGAAAACGTTGATGAGGAGCCCGAAGGTAATCTTTACTATGCGGACTCGGACGCAGAGTTCGAATTCTCAAACCTTCAACCATTAGAAGACTTTGAAGATCTCAAGACAGCTGACGAAGCATTAAACTCGACAGGTTTCAACGACTCAGTACAAAGTTTATGGGGTGAAGAAGAAAGTTTGAAAAGAACAGAAACATTCACAATATCCGGAGAAACCGTCGAAGATGTACCAGTAACAGATTCAACGAAGGATTCACCTTTCGATACAGGAATAGTCTATGCAGACTCTGATCAAGGAAGCTACGCAAAGGAAGACCCTTTAGTTTTCCTCACAGAAATCCAAAATCAAGAGGAGGGAGAATTCGGCGTCTATGATTACGAAGTCAAAATACCTTCCAATCTTGAAACAAATACAGGTCCTACTGAAACCATCACACTCTATATAGAAATCAACTAACCTCAAACTAGTTTTAATCCTTTTGTAACAACACAAAACCAGCTAAATATTATAAACAAGACAAACACAATCGTTAGTATAGAGGAATACCGGCACAACATCCAACACACCAAACATATCCAACGCCGGAAAACAAGCAACAAACACTATAACAATGTTCAATACAACAATTACTCGTTCAAAAACCCATACAATCAAAAAAACACACTTTAAATGGAGGTGAACAATTAAAACAATGAAAAAAACACTAGTAGCACTAACAGCACTATTCACAGTAATAGGATTCGCAGCAATGGGTGCAGCAGACGTAACAGACGCCG
>SL_4KL_010_BRINEDRAFT_10002124_pt1 | contig 11172 bp, 11 predicted proteins | sample SodLak_010_BRINE_2_FD_10664 | JGI IMG/M metagenome (IMG submission 10664) | reverse complement strand
CGATACAGACGATATCGAGGATGCGCCCGCCGGGTTCGGCGACAGCCCCGCCGAGTTGTCGGGCGACGATTCCCGACCGCTGCTGTTCGAGATGGGCACACAGCGCCAGTTCGAAGGCGAACTCGGACACGTATCGCAAGACGCACGAGGAGGAAAAAAGCGATCGGGTTTGCCAGCTAGGTCACTCTGTGAAGAATCTCACGGACGCGGGGCAGCCTTCTGCAGGGCAGTCTCTGCAATATTGCCACCATAATCAGCACTCCGTGAGAGCGAATCGAGGATTAACCCAAGCGACTGGGCCTGAACGGAGTCGAGTTCGCGAAGCATATCATCGATCCGACGGGTGTGTTCGTCGATCGCTCGGACAGAGTCGATCGCGTCGTGGGCGAGGTCGGTTGCCTCCGCACTGTCTTCAGCAAACAGCGCGTCCATAGATTTATCCAGAATCGTCGCAGCGTCGGTATGAAGCTCACACAACGCTTCGGCGACATCGTCGGGAACCGAACCGAGTTTGAGCGTGAGTTGACTGATCTTGACGGCGTGGTCAGCGACTCGTTCGAGTTGGCGGGCGCTCGAATGGATGTCGAAACAGTCCTGTCGAGAGACGCCGAGGTCTTCGATGGCGTGGGGCGATCGCAGCGTCGCCCGAAAAATGCGAGAGACGACCAGAAAGAGCCGATCGACATCGTCGTCGCGGGCGGAGACATCGTCGGCCAAATCGTCGTCGTCCTCGATGAGTGCTGTCACTGCATCCTCGAGCATAGACATCGCGATCAGGCGCATCCGCGTGACGGCGTTGACGATCGACAGCTCCGAGGAGTCAAGCAGGTCCTGAATCACGACAGTGTCAGACTGTTCGTCGACGATTTCGACGCCGATGAGCCCTTGGATCGCAGTACGGATGGCCCGGCGCTGTTCAGTCGTGATCCGGTTGGCTTCGAGCTGGATGATGTCGAAGCCGCTGACGTACATCGTCAGGATCGACTGGATCAACTGTTCCGGTTCGAGCGCACCGATATCGAGTGTGCCCTCTTCGTGGTTGGCCTCCCGCTGTGGGGTGACAATCAACGTATCGTCTTGCGTGTAGATTTCGACCGTTGTCCCGCTACTAACGTTATTTTCGGTTGCCCACGGTTTCGGGAGCGAAACGGTGTATGTCGATCCGCCGGTGACCTGGACCTTTCGCGTCTCCATACCTTGGGGTACTGATGAGAGAGATATAAACCTATTCCAATCTATAGAGAGATTCCCAGAGTTGCGTAAGCTGTACGTAAAGCCCCTATCTACCGCAGTCACGTTCTAAAACTGGCAGAAAAATACAGATACAAAAGTATGAATTAGTATAGATATATAGAAATCAGTTCGGTATGTATCCCACCGAAATCCAACCGAGCAGTGGCTGTAGGATCGAAGAAAACGTCACGTAATTCCACGACTTCAGGGTGAGTAGCTCACTAGTAGGTTCGTTTGCTGACGAAGAGAATTGTTTTGCTTCCTCGGACAGATCGTCTATTATGACTTCTAAATCGGCAGACGGCGTCGTGCGCCTTCGAAAATCTGGTGTGGGAGTCGTTCTTGGCGGGATTCTGTTTGCCATCGTCGCCATGATCCTCTCGGGCGCTGTTGCCGCGGGCGTCGTAGCCGTGTTCGGAATCGCTGGTGTCATCTTTGGCGACAGCACCGATGTGGTTCAGGGGTCAGTCGGCGTTCTCGCTGTCGGCGGGATCGGGCTCGTTGAGGCCGTTCCGGGCGTTGGATTAGGGCTTGAGCCGTACGTGCTTGCGGCGATCGCTGTAGTTTTCGGCACGTTCGACGTCTTCGCGAGTCTGTTACTACGTCGGTTTTCAAGAGCCAGTCGGTGAACGCCAGCGTACCGTTCGCTGTCTCGTTGTCGGCCAACGCGGTTGATTGTGCGGTTCCGCTGTCAATAACGTTCTTGTATACTGGCCACTGACCGTCACTGCACATCCGATCGCCAGAGTGCGTTGCGATCGGTGTGCAAATCGGCTCAGTTATTATCATGCGTGAGCCACAGTTCTGGTTTCTCAATCAAGCGCTATATTGTCCTATTGTGACGTAACAATCACTCTGCCCTACTACAGAAATCGCTATATAGTAATAGAATTAGATATATAGATATTAGTCGTGTTTTTGTATGTGTTGCTGGAACAATGAAGTGATGACACCCAGCCAAAACGAGCGGGGAAGCGAGATTACTCGACGAACAGCGATCGCGACGATCGGCAGTGTTGGTACGCTGAGTCTGGCGGGCTGTTTGGGTGGTGACAGCGACGGGCTGTCCGGCAATATCCAAGCATCGGGATCGAACACCGTTGCACCGATCACGCAGGTTGCCGCAGAGGACTTCGAGGCCGAGTACCCCGGTGCACAGGTCAACGTCGAACCCGAGGGAACTGGCGCAGGCTTTCAGGAGTTTACCCGCGCTAATTCCGCGTTCCAGAGTGCAAGCCGCTCGATCACCGACGAAGAGATGGAGCTCGCGGAGGAGAACGACGTTGAGTACACCAGCTACACTGTTGGTCAGGACACGCTCGCCGTTGGGGTTAACGAGGACAACGACTGGTGTGATGAGATTACGCTTGAGGAGCTCAACCAGATCTGGGAGTTCGAGTCCGCTGTCGAACAGTGGAGCGACGTCCGCGACGAGTGGCCCGACGAGGACATCGCCCTGCACGCTCGGGACTCCGCATCGGGGACGTTCGACTACTTCACCGAGAATATCAACGGCGAGATGGGGAATATCCGCGATGACTACTCGGCAACGAGCCAGACAGACGAAGTGTGGGATGCCGTCGGGGACAACGAGAACGCGCTTGGCTGGGGTGGCGTCGGCCACCTCCGTAGCCTCCAAGAGCAGGGTGGCACGGTAAAAACCGTCGACGTCGAGAGCGACATGGATGGCGAGTTCTACCCACCAGAAGAAGAGTACATCGAAGGCGGCGAGTACTCGCCGTTGGCCCGCCCGCTCTTTTTTTACTTCAACCATGCCTCATTAGAGGAAGAGCCGGACCTCATTGGGTCCTTTGCCCGCTTCTACATTAACAACCAACACGACTTCGCCCAAGAGGTTGGCTTCTACATGGCGACCGACGAGGACCTTGTCGACAACCACGATCGACTCGACAGCGTTCTCGAAGAGATTGGCCAAGATCCTGACGACCTCACCGTCGATCGACAGGACCCCTAAATTAGTCGCTCAACAGCTCACCCATCCACAATTATGAGTACAGAAACTCACTCAGGGTCGGGAATTTCTGGTGACGATAGCCTCGAAGCTGCCCACGAAAAGAACAGGCGTGTCCGGCAATTCCTGTTCGGTTGTGCGGCGATCACCGTTGTGACGACGATCGCTATCTTCCTGGTCCTGTTCGATAACGCAGCACAGTATTTTTTTGGCGCACGGATCAGCGAGGCAGTGCTTGAGGGCGACTCGTTCATCCGGACGATCACGTTCACCGAGTTCTTTACCGGGACGCGATGGGCGCCTGATCACTCCACGCCAGCTCATGGGGTCTTGCCGATCGTCTGGGGGACCCTCGCGATCACAATCGGTGCCGGGCTGGTCTCGATCCCGATCGGCACCGCGACGGCGCTGTATCTCTCCGAATACGCGAAGACGGAGACACGAAACAAACTCAAGCCGGTGCTTGAGGTGCTCGCGGGCATCCCAACGATCGTCTACGGCTACTTCGCCGTGTCGTTTCTCACACCCGTCTTGGTCGACGGCATCGCAACGTACCTCGCCAACCCGATCGGTGGTACTCTCGATTCGAACAGTCACTTCGCACCGTTCGTCCTCAAGCCGCTGGCTGAGGCGTTGATGGGCGCAAGCGTCGGTCGCTACAGTATGCTTGCGGGCATCCTCGTCGTGGGGACGATGACAATTCCCATGGTATCCTCGATTAGCGAGGATGCGATGCAGTCGGTACCCGACGAGCTCCGAAACGGCGCGTACGCCCTCGGTGCGACAAAATACCAAGTATCACTGCGAATCGTTCTGCCAGCGGCGGTGTCGGGAATCTTCGCCTCGTACATTCTCGCGCTCTCGCGAGCGATCGGCGAGACGATGGCCGTCACCATGGCTGCAGGCTTCAACGCGAACCTGACGGCAAATCCGTTCGATGAAATCATGACTATGACAGCTTACTTGGTCTCGATGGCACGCGGAACGACTGCGGTCGGGACGATCGAGTACCAGAGTCTGTTCGCCGTTGGTTTATTATTATTTTTGATGACACTTATGATGAACGTGATCAACGACTGGATGAAACGCCGGTTTCAGGAGGAGTACCGATGAGTACGAAACGAGCCGGCGAGTTCCTCACCGGTGTCGACCTGCGCCAAGAGAAGGTACGCAACCGCGTCTTCCACGGACTGCTCGTCGCGGCATCCCTGTTCGGGCTCGTCATGCTGGTGTTGCTGATCGCCGACGTAATCTGGGAGTCATCACAGGCGCTGATAACCTACGACATCGACCTGTGGAACTTTTTCACAGGCACGTCCTCGTCTCGGGCCCCACAGGCCGGCTTTGGGGCATCGATTATCGCCTCGTTCTGGCTGATGGCACTGACAGCCGGTCTGGCGTTCGTCATTGCCGTCGGCTGTGCGCTCTATCTCGTCGAGTATGCGCCTGCAAACCGGACGACGAGGCTGATTGAGGCGAACCTCGCGAACCTTGCCGGGGTCCCCTCGATCGTCTACGGGTTGCTCGTGCTCGCGTTGATCGTCAACGACGTTGGCTTGGGCTCGGTCATCCTCGCAGGGGCAATCGCGCTCGCGCTGCTTGTGATGCCGATTATTATCGTCGCCTCGATCGAGTCGATCCGCGCAGTGCCAAGCAGCGTCCGCGACGGTGCATACGCGATGGGGTCGACGAAGTGGCAGACCATCCGCCGAGTGGTGCTCCCGCAGGCGATGCCGGGAATCCTCACCGGGACGATCCTCGCTCTCGCCCGCGCAATCGGCGAAACGGCGCCGTTGATCATGGTGGGGACGATGTTGCACGCAACGCGATACCCCTCAGGCCCGTTCGCCTCGTTCAGCGCGATGCCAACCCAAATTTATAGCTGGACCTACCAAGCCGATCGGATGTTCAATGGGCTGGCGGCACTCGGTATCGTCGTCCTCTTGGTGTTCTTGACCGGCATGTACGTCGTCGCGGGCTACCTGCGGAAGCGATACGAAACTGATGGAGGATCGATCACCAATGTCTAATCACCCCTCACGCGAACGATCGGCAGCGGAATCGTCGGACAACAAACTCATTCAGACTGAGGTCCACGCGGACGCCGACTCGGACCAAACGAACAGTAGTGCCAAAACCGTCGTCCGCGCCGAGGGCCTCTCTGTGTACTACGATGACGACAGGGCACTCAACGACGTGACGATCGAGATTCCCGAACATCGGGTGACGGCCATGATCGGTCCATCGGGCTGTGGGAAATCGACGTTCTTGCGCTCGATAAACCGGATGAACGATCGAATTCCGGCCGCGAGCGTGGAGGGAGAGCTCTATTTCCACGGGAAGAACGTCTACGATGACGACGTCGACCCGGTGGCGCTTCGCCGGAAGATCGGACAGGTGTTCCAGGCACCGAACCCGTTCCCGAAATCGATCTACGACAACGTCGCGTACGGTCTGCGCGTCCAGGGACAGGCCGACGAGGTTGACCTCGATTCGGCAGTCGAACGCGCACTCCGCGGTGCGGCGCTGTGGGACGAAGTAAAAGACCAACTCGACGAGAGCGGTCTCGATCTCTCGGGTGGCCAACAACAGCGACTCTGTATCGCTCGGGCGATCGCAACGGACCCCGAGGTCGTTCTGATGGACGAACCGACCTCGGCACTCGATCCTGTTGCGGCCTCGAAGATCGAAGATCTGATTGCCGAACTCGCCGAGGAGTATACGGTCATCATCGTCACCCACAACATGCAGCAAGCAGCACGGATTTCCGATCGGACAGCGGTCTTTCTTACCGGCGGTAAACTCGTCGAGTTCGACGACACCGCGACAGTGTTCGAAGACCCCGCTGACGACCGGGTCGAAGACTACATCACCGGCAAATTCGGATAACCATGGCACGAAACGAATACCAACAGCAGCTTGAAACACTCCGCGCGGACATCCTCGAAATGAGCGCCGTTGTCTGTGGACGATTCCGACAGGCGATCGACGCCTACGAAGCCAAAGACGACGAACTCGCCCAGGAGGTGATCGATGGCGACTACGAGATCAACCAGCTGTATCTCGATCTCGAACAGGACTGTATCGAGTTGTTCGCGCTCCAACAGCCAGTCGCCGGCGACCTCCGGTTTATTGCCGCCTCGTTCAAGATCATCACCGATCTCGAACGGATCGCCGACCTTGCCGTCAACTTAGGCGAGTACGCCCAGCAGGCCGAACGCGATCGCTACCCCGACGTCGACATCACCCACATCGGCACCGAGACGATCGGGATGGTCGAAGCCGCGATGGCGGCGTACGCCGACGAAGACAGCCAGCGAACGTACGACGTGGCCGCGATGGACGACGAGATCGACGCCTACTGTGACCGAACCAGCCGGATTGTCGTCCGGGATCTGTTAGACGGCGAGACTGAGGCTGTCGAGACGCTCCTCGACGATGTCTCTCGGATGCTGTTGACGATCCGTGATCTCGAACGGGTCGGCGATCACGCGGTCAACATCGCCGCCCGGACGCTGTATATGGTCGACAACGACGACGAACTGATCTACTAATATAGTAGCCACTGCAAGTCAATGCACACTGATCGCACAGCCGTCGTGCGATCAGTGTGTAACTAGTTGCAGTTGTTACTATATATTGAGTCCGACACCAGAGCCGAAGACCACGATTTCACTTGGGGATACGACGGCACAGTCAGCTCAACGATTGATGATGGGGCGGAGTTTCCCTCGTACCGATCGGGGCGACACGGCGTGTTGCCAATCGGCTCCGTCCATCGAGTCCTCTGCCGATAGAAGTGGTACATCTGTCGAATTCGAGCGAACTGTTTTTTATACGCGTTCCTACAGTGGCACATGATGTGGACACGCCGAACATTCATAGCGACGACCAGCGGTGGGGCGTTCCTTGCTGGCTGTCTCGGAGCCGACGACAGTTCAGAGACCGACGACTCGGGCGAGGATGAGAGTTACGACACCAGACTTGACGAACTCGACAATGTCGATCCGATCGATCGCACCGGCGAGGAGACAGTCGAGATCGCCATCTCGCCGACAGACGACCAGCCGTTCGATCCAGATCCAGTACTGGTCGATACACTGGCGCGGTTGGACTGGTCGTGGCCAACCAGCGACGGCGAAATCTACCCCGCCGATACGCCGGACCCCTGTCAGTGGTCGGGAAGTGACGGAGGAACAAGTCACTCGTGGGAGTTTGCCTTCGAAGGGCTGTATGAGATCGGGTACACTGACCCAACTGTCGAGGAGGTAGTCGGCTCCGTGTTCGTCGTCGATCCTGATAGGTAATCGGCGCGCGCTGTCGGCTACTCCTTGTCAGCAACCTCGTCGAACAGCTCGCTTACGCGTCGTTCAATCTCGTCTCGAATCTCCCGAACCTCCTCGATCGCTCGCCCATGGGGATCGTCTAAGGCCCAGTCACGGACTGTCACGTCGCCGTCGAGGTCCAGCGTCGAACAGCCCATCGTGACGACGACGGTACAGGCTTCGAGTTCGTCGTCGGTAACAGACTGGGGCGTTCGATCGGACAGATCGATATCGAGTTCGGCCATCGCCTCGACGACTTCCGGATGCACCTCGTCTGCGGGGTTGGTTCCGCCAGTGAGGATGTCGACTTCATCTTCGAGTCCTCGCTCCGATCGTTCTCGCCGTGCAAACGCTGTCGACATCTGGCTTCGGCCGGCGTTTTGGACACAGACGAATCCGAGCTGTAGCGAATTACTGTTCATACAGACCTCACATCGGGCGGCCAGAATAAGCGTTCCTAAGAGCAGTATAGAGCACTACATAGCCGATCGAGTGGGAGAGCCACCGATATACTATCGAACGCACAGACATCTATCGGATATCGAACCGTCGGCGTGTCCCGATCGGTTCACACTCGATCTGGCTATCGCTCGTTGAGTTGGGTGTGTCCAACAGTATCAGAACCGTTCCGTAGCGTTTTTGACGGCTACGGGGAAACCGGAGGGTATGACTGCGCCTTGGGACGACTGGAACCACATCCTCAAACTCGATCCGGACAAGGATCTCCCCGAGGGGATTACGTACGGCGACCTCTGTGCGACCGGGACCGACGCGATCGAGGTCGGCGGAACGATGGGAATGACCGAAGAGAACATGACGGCAGTGATCGAGGCCTGTGCAGCCCACGACGTACCGCTGTACCAGGAGCCATCGAATCCGAGTGTCGTCGTCGAGAGCGACGCCCTCGAAGGCTATCTGGTGCCGACGGTGTTCAACGCGGGGTCGCCGTTTTGGATCACCGAAGCGCACAAAGAGTGGGTCCGCATCGACGAGGATTTAGACTGGGAACGGACGACGCTCGAAGCCTATATTGTGATGAACCCCGACGCCGATGTCGCCGAACTCACGGAGGCAAACTGTGACCTCAGAGCAGACGATGTCGCTGCCTACGCGAAAGTCGCCGAGCGAATGTTTGGCCAAGAAATCGTCTACGTCGAGTATTCCGGAACCTTCGGCGACGAGGAAGTCGTCGAAGCTGCCGGCGACGCCGTCGAGGACTCGACGCTATTTTATGGCGGTGGCATTCACGACTACGACTCGGCGTACACGATGGCCCAACACGCTGACGTGATCGTCGTCGGTGATCTGGCCCACGACGAGGGTGTCGACGCGGTTCGTGAGACGGTTGAGGCCGCCAACGACGTATAGCGTGGCGAACGCCTTCACTCAACCCTACAGACGGCATCCCGAAGCCGCGGCAACAGTTCAGTAACGTCTTCTCGATAATTCTCGTCGGCGATCCGATCGTAGGGGGTCGGTTCGAGAGTGACGATCGCCACCGTTGCACCCGACGCCGCAGCCAGCCGGGGAAGCGAGGCAGCGGGTTCGACAACAAGCGAGCTCCCGATCGCGAGGAACACGTCGCTTTGCTGGGCGAGCGATCGGGCCCGGTGGATGACTGCGCCGGGGAGTGTCTCGCCGAACAGCACGACATCCGGTCTGTAGAGTCCCCCACAGTCACAGGTCGGTGGTCGGTCGCCGTCGGCGACGCGATCGAAGATCGGGGCTGCGACTTGTCGCCTCCCACACTGCTCACAGCGGACCCGCCGGGCGTTGCCGTGGAGTTCGAGCACTGTCGCCTCGGTGTCGCTTCCGGACGGCTCGGCCGTAGCGTCGCCGGTTCGATCGGTCCCCCAGCTTGCGGCGTCGTCGGTCGCTGCTCCGTGCAGGCCGTCCGTATTCTGTGTGAGAATCGCATCGAGATACCCCGCTCGTCCCAGCCCAGCCAGTGCCTCGTGACCTGCGTTGGGTTCGTACTCCTCATCGAACATCGTCCGGTGGAGTTCGAGTCGATCAGTCCAGAAGCCAGCGGGGTCGGACTGGAATCGACCGTACGTGAACTGACCCTCGTCGAACTGTTCCCAGACGCCGTCGTCGCCACGAAACGTTGGCACCCCCGAGGGGGCGGAGATACCAGCGCCGGTCAACGCGACGACTGTCTCCGCCTCTTCGACGCGTCTCGCGAGTCGCTCGCAGTCATCCATACCGATCGATTGGGCTGAAGGGTGAAAACACGTACTCGTTGGGGCGATCGGTGGAATTTTGCGATCCGCACACCCCGATCGCGCGGTAGCGCCTCTCACGGGACCCGGAGAAAGAAACGTTTAAACATACCAGCGGTCAACTGACTGATGCCGACGCGGGCCAATAGCTCAATCAGGTTGAGCGCCACTCTGATAAGGTGGAGGCTCTCGGTTCAAATCCGAGTTGGCCCACTCACTTTCTGAACGCTTCTTAGACGCCCGTCAACGCTAGGTTTAGCGTTCAACAGTTCCGTTCACGGCGTTCGAGGAGATCGGTACCCCCTCGATTTCGCCGGTTAGTTGATTCAAGTTTGAACGCGGGTCGCCTCCGTCTTGGGATTCCGATTAGCTCAAACGGTTGTCAGGATGATAAATGTAGGGTGTACTAGTTAGGGATATGAGTTTTCTGAAGTAACGGACTCTGTTACGACCTTGAGAGTCGGGTGTGCCGAAGAATTCCGGCAGTCCGGTTCGGTGCCGACGAATGATTGCTGGAGAGCTACGGATTGTACGCGTCGCAGTCGCCGTTCACAGGACATTCTGCGCAGGTTTTTTCATCAGGAGCGTCACCAGCGTCGATCGCGCCCCACGAGTCTGTCTCGCGGGTCGCCTCAATCTCGTTGACCGTGTCACCGAAGGCGTCCAGCGCGTTCTCAACCATCGAATCGTCGAAGGAGATGGTCAGCCGCTCGCGTTGCGGGTCGTCCTCGTTGATGAAATAGATTACTCCCTCGTCAGGCAGTTCTCCTTCCGAACGTCGGTACAGCGCGGCGTACGCTTTGAGTTGCCGGCGGTAGTCCGCAAGCAACTCGTCGTCTTCTTCGGGGTGTTTGGCGGCTTTGTAGTCGCACAGTGCCACGGTGTCGTCCTCTTTGATGACGTCGACGACGCCGTTGAGCACGGCCGATCTGGTATCATAGCGGAGTTTACACTCGGTGTCCGTTATCCCAGGATACAGATCCGGCCCAACCGTCCGGTTGAACCGCTCGATATGGTCGAAGATCGTGTCCTCCACAGCGGAACCGACCGGGAGGATTCGTTGCTCACGCAACGCGGTCACCGACTCGTCGAAGTACTCTCGCAAGGTGTCTCTGTCAGGGACCTCACCCCCGGTGACACCGTCGATATCACCGCGGAAGTGCCGGTGGGCGCGGTCGAGTGTCCGGTGAACGACGAGCCCAGCGAACAGCTGGGTCGCCTGTGGCGTCGCGTAGTCGTACTCAACGAGGTAGCCGTACTGACGCGGGCACCGCCGGAACGCGAGCCAGTCGCCGACGACACTGTACTCGCGCTTTGGATCGCCCGCTGACGCGGGGCCAATCGGCGTCGATGGATCCGCGATGTCGTCGGCACCACGGACCATCCTGTCAGGAGCGAACCAGTCTAGACCCACTGACGT
>SL_4KL_010_BRINEDRAFT_10002123_pt1 | contig 11173 bp, 8 predicted proteins | sample SodLak_010_BRINE_2_FD_10664 | JGI IMG/M metagenome (IMG submission 10664) | reverse complement strand
GAACCGTCTGTAAGTAGGTTACTACTAGGCACAATGGACACATAACAAAGGCCGAAACCAGTCTTCTGTTTGATACTGCACTCGTGACAGCACTGTCACGGCTGAGAACGACCGTCATCATGAACTTCACTGACACTACAGTCGCGTCTAGACCTGCATCGCCTACCAGAGCTGGCTCTCGGGAGGCACAATGAGACAGATCCCAATCGCTGATCCAGACATTGGCCCCGCAGAACACCGCCGCGTCCAGGCCGTGCTCGACAGCGGACGACTGGCTGATGGGCCGACCGTCCGAGCGTTCGAATCAGCATTCGGCGAGTTCTGTGGCGTCGAGCACGCTGTAGCCACCTCGAACGGTACCACCGCTCTTGAGACAGCGATCCGCGCGCTCGGGTTGGGTGAGGGTGATACGGTGTTGACGTCTCCGTTTTCGTTTATCGCCAGCGCGAACGCGATCCGGCTGGCCGGTGCGTCAGTTGCGTTTGCGGATATCGATCCTGCAACCTACAATCTCGATCCTGAGTCCGTCGAAAGAGTGCTTGAAACCCGTGAGATCGACGCGATACTTGCGGTTCACCTGTATGGACTGCCGGCACCGATGGATCGGCTTCGGGAGCTGGCCGACGAGTACGACACGCTGCTCGTCGAGGACGCCGCCCAGGCCCACGGAGCAGCTATTGACGGCAAAAAAACGGGCTCGCTCGGTGATGCGGCCTGTTTTTCGTTTTATCCAACGAAGAATATGACCACCGGCGAGGGCGGAATGGTGCTGACCAACGACGAGGCGGTCGCCGAGCGGGCCAGTCGGTTTGTCAACCATGGCCGGACCGACAGCTACACGCATGCGACGGTTGGACACAACTTCCGGCTGACGAGCATCGGTGGGGCGATTGGCCTCGCACAACTCAAAAAGCTCCCCTCGTTTACGACGGCTCGACGCTCGACAGCCAGCCGACTCACCGAGGCCCTCGACTCGGTCGAGTCGGTAACCCCACCGACCGAGCCCGACGGGTTCAGACACGTCTATCACCAGTACACCGTTCGAACCGAGAACCGCGAGGCGCTCGAAGCGTATCTGGACGCTGCCAACGTCGCTACCGCGGTCTACTATCCGACACCGATTCACAAACAGCGTCCCTACAGGGACATGGACGTTCACGCGCCCGAAGCCGAACGCGCCGCCGAAGAAGTCCTCTCACTGCCGGTCCATCCGGGGCTCTCGAACACGGATGTCGAGCGGTTGACGACGCTGTTGACTGCCTACGGGCGGTTCGATGAGCCGGCTGCCGCAGAGCCGCCGACACCCACCGAAGGAGGGAGCTCGGATGACTGACCCTCTCGCGGTCGGTGTGATCGGCGTCGGTAGTATGGGCCAACATCACGCCCGCGTCTACCAAGANCTGCCGAACGTCGAGCTNGTCGGCGTCTCGGATGTCGATCCCCAGCAGGCCGCCGACACTGCCGAAAAGCACGGCACAGTAGCGATGTCACGCGAGTCGCTGCTGTCAGTTGCAGATGCGGTTTCGATCGTGGTACCGACAGCCTACCACTATGAGTTGGCGATGACCGCCATCGAGGCTGGCGTCAACATGCTGATCGAAAAGCCGATTACCGAAGACCCCGCGGTCGCCAGAGAGCTGGCTGCNGCGGCTGCCGAGGCCGGTGTTACGCTGCAGGTCGGCCACGTCGAGCGGTTCAATCCCGCGGTTCGGACGCTCTCGGANATTACTGCCGATCTGGATATTATCGCNCTCGACAGCCAGCGGCTTGGACCACCGACTGGTCGTAAGATCGACGACGGNGTCGCACTGGATCTGATGATTCACGATGCCGACATTCTGTTGTCAGTCGTCGATTCACCGGTTGCGTCGGTCTCGGCAGCCGAAACAGCAGGCGATCAGTATATCGCAGCCACCGTCGAGTTCGAAAACGGTGTCGTGGCGACACTAACCGCCAGTCGGATCACCCAACAGAAAGTTCGAACGCTGTCGGTGACTGCCGAACAGTGTCGAGTCAATGTCGATTACATGGCCCAATCAGTCCAGATCAACCGCCACTCGCTGCCTGAGTATATCGAGACGAACGGTGATGTCCGGTACCGATACGAGAACATTATCGAGCGACCGACTGTCGAAAACGGCGAGCCACTTAAAAAGGAGCTGGCGTCGTTTGTGACCACAGTACAGACCGACCGCGAGCCAGTTGTGTCGGCGGACGATGGCATTCGCGCGCTCGAACTCGTCAAGCGAATTCAGTCGGTTGCCGTAAACGAATGATTGAGTTCGCACGACAGCCGAAGTCGGAACGGGCCGCAATCGGTGCCGATGGAACCCTCAATCCCGCCACAGTTGAGGTAGCTGTCTACGGTCTTGGTCCAACTGGGCTCACGCTGTCGGTGCTCTGTGCACGCGCCTTCCCATCGGTGACGGCGGCTGACACCGACACGACCAGAGTGACAGCAATACAACACGGCCAGTCGCCGATCTCGGATCCACTCCTCTCGGAGTATCTGACTGAGGTGACCGAGACAGGGTCGCTTCGCGTGACCGCCGAACTGCCCGCAGCCGCCGCCGAGGCGACGGTCCATCTCGTCGCGGTACCGACCGGACTCCGGGCGGACGACGTGCCAGATCTCTCAGGACTCCGCTCGACGGTCCGCGATATTGCGAGTGAGCTTTCGGCTGGTGATCTGTTGGTACTCACAACGCCAGTGCCGCCCGGAACGACTGACGGGGTCATTACCTCGATAGTCTGTGACGAAAGCGATCTCGACCGCGAGGAGTTCGGGATGGCAGTCTGTGCGTTGCCGACTAACCGATCGCTGCGGTCGATCAGAACAGGTACCCACGTCGTCGCTGGGAGCGACGCCCGAAGTCAGAAAGCGACCAGAGAGCTGTTTTCGGCGATCACGACCGGAACCGTCTCAACGACACCACGGATTCGAACCGCCGAATGTGTCGAGGCAGTCGAGCGGAGCGCCGCCGAGATGTTGCGGTGTCTCACAAACGAGTTGGCGCTGTCGGCTCCCGAAATCGAGGTGCCAACCGTCGCCGAGCTTATTTCGATGCGTGGCGAGATCGAGGTACCCGGCCCTGGTGTTGATGCGACCGAGCCAGTTGGGACCGGTTTTCTTCGGGACGCGCTGTTCGAGCAGACGCCGGTCCTCGACAGCGTGTATGGAGCGACCCAACAGTTCCCAAAACTGATCGCCGAAACCGTGCTCGCAGCTATCGACGACGAGCCGACTGCTGAGAAACTGCCGGAGAACAGTAAATTCGAGTTTGACAATATCTCAGATGATGGGGACAGGGACGAACAGACCGTCCTGATTTTGGGCGTTCCAACCGCCGACAGCTCGACTGCAGACAGCATGCCAACCTCGCTTTTGATCCGCGAGCTGACGCGTGCAGAGATCAGACCGCTTATCTGTGATCCGGTTGCCGATCTTCCGCGGAGTCTCACACCGCACACGGTATCGATACGATCAGTAAACCGCCTCGATCCGGATGCAGTTGTTGTCCTGTCGTTCCGACTGGTGTTCGAGGATATCGAGTGGGATGCGTTCGACGATGCGGTCGTGATCGACTGCTGTGGCTCCAGTCCGGCGCTAGACACAGAGGTCCATCGGCTCGGTGTCTCGGAGATTCTCCAGCGACAACAGTAGCCCGAACAACTAGTTACTCACAAGAGCGCGGTGGTTGATCGCTGCGATACGCCGTCGAGATCAAACGGCATAGTGGAAACTAGGCAGCTCAGTATTCACGAAACCGGACAGCAATAAGCGCCACGAGCAGCACACTCAGCGCGCTGAAGACACCAAAGCCGGGAACGTCGTCTTCGGTCTCATCGGTCGACTCATCATCAGCTGTGTCGGCGTCGTCATCTGGTTCTTCAACCGCGAGGCTTACCGACTCACCGTTGACCGAGAGATCGTACACACCTGTCGAGGCGAACGATTGGGAGAACTCGACAGTCTGTCGACTGCTTTCGTTGACATTGACCGTCTCGGTCTGTAGCTCAGTGCCAGCGACTGCGAGGCGCAACTGATAGCTGCCAGCAATCTGGCCACTGTTTTCGACAACGACACTGAGTTCAGCCTGCTCGCCGGGTGCGATCGTCGACTCATTGAGTGTGACCGACTCGATTTCGAGCGCTGGAATCTCGCCTGAAGGTTCGGTTTCCGTACTGCGAACCTCGATAGGTTCGTCGAGATGCTGCAACGAGATGCGGTCGAACTCGCTGTCGCCCGCTGGGACGATCACCTGCCAGTCATCGATTGTCCCGTTGTATCGCTCGCCCGTTCCCGGTCGATCCGGCGGCTCGTCGGCACGGCGCTGGTCACCGTAACGGTGGTATGAGTCGTTGTTGAACGCCGGATCGATCGTAATCGAGGGCTCGGTGCCGATCCCGCGGAATGCCATGCCATCGGTTCGACCGGTCAGCCAGACCCAACTCAGCATGGCGTCGACATCGCTCGGTGGCTCGCCGTCGTTGCCAGCCGCGCCTGTCTGGTGGTCCTCGTCGAGGTAGAAGATATCGTCCTTTTCTATATCATCGCTCACCCAGCCGTAGTCGTCATCGATAACAGCCCACTCGCCGTCTTCAGGCAGCCCGGTTACCTCCCAGCTGACAGAGCCACCAGTGGTTCCCTGTGATTGGTTTTCGTGGTATCGGTCGTGTACGGCCACGAGGCTTACACCCTCGGGGCCGTCGTACAGCATGAGAATGCTAGTGTCATCCTGTTGGTACTCGACTGTTCCCTCAGAGCTAAACGACCGACCCCAGAACGGATGGTCCCGATCATCGAATTCGGGATGGCGGTACTCGTAGAACTCCTCGACGGGCTCGTCACCTTCGACTGGCTCGACCGGAATAACCTGCTCGCCCTGGACGATTTGGTACGATGGCTCGGAGGCGTTCGTGTCGGTCTGGGCCGAGGCGCTGGAAACAACCAACACCGCAATCAGGAGTAGACACAGTCCACTGAGACAGAAAATCCGTACTGGCTGTCGCATAAGTGTTCACCCTCGAAACCCGTACTGAAGAGTTACTGGCTGTTGTGTGGTGCGCCTCAGAGATCTGTCGTTGGTGTATCGCCGGCTCATTGGGGATGGACAGTACTCCGAACGGTTAGTTATGAATAGCAAAACAATAGTAGTTGGTTACTACCAGCAGTGACCTCTGTTCGTTCGTCGAAAGAACACAGTAACCCCAAGAGTTGGTGGTATACTCGTCGGATCACGACGTTCGGAGACCAGCAGTCGGGTATCAGGCAGAGCATAACAAAACCCCAACCGGGCTGTGTGTGCTGTAGTGGCTGGGCTAGTTGTCCGCCTGATAAATCAATGTACACAGACCAGACAGTCGCCGTTGTCGTACCGGCATACAACGAGTCCGGATTCGTCGGAGACGTGATCGAAACCATCCCTACGTTCGTCGACCGTGTGTACGTTATTGACGACCACTCGACCGACGACACGTGGGCCGAGATCACCGAGACGGCTGCCGCAGTCAACAACTCGGTGACCGCAACCGATGGTGGCGCGGAGTTCGACCAACGGGTCGTCCCGATTCAACACGACCAAAACCGTGGGGTCGGTGGGGCGATCAAAACAGGGTATCTCCGTGCCCGCGAGGATGAGATCGATGTAACTGCCGTGATGGGGGGTGACGGACAGATGGATCCGACAGTTCTCGACCGCATTATCGACCCCATCGTCGAGGGTAAGGCCGACTACGTCAAAGGCAACCGGCTTATCAACGAACACCACCACGAACAGATGCCCCGGTTCCGGCGGATCGGTAATCGGATGCTAACCGCGTTGACAAAGATCGCCAGCGGCTACTGGAAAGTCGGCGATCCACAGATGGGGTATACGGCCATCTCGCTGGACGCGCTGCAAGCAGCCGATATCGAGGAAATGTACGAGTTTTATGGCTACTGCAACGATCTATTGGTCCGACTCAACGTCTCTGGACAGACAGTCGCAGACGTTCCCTCGCCGATCAACTACGGCGACGAGCAGAGCCATATCAGCTATCTGAGCTACATTCCTCGTGTCTCGCTGATGCTGCTGCGTACCTTTTTGTGGCGACTCTGGTCGGGCCGTCACAGCGCGAAAGGCGTCTCGTTGCTTGTGCTGTACGTCGGCGGTGCGGTTGGAACCGTGGTGAGCCTCGGAGCCGCGCTGAGAGCCGACGACGAAAGCAGCCCGAGCCAGTCGGTGACGAGCACACTCGGCGGCGTGTTCGTACTCTTGGTTGCAATGGTCGTCGACGGGCTGTTCAACTGGACGATCAACAAGCGAATCGACAACGAAGACGACTAATCAAGCCGACGATCTCAAACAGCAGCTACGAACAGCAGCTTAGAATCAACAACAGGAACTGATTACCGGACGCGTTTGTACAGTTCCGAAACTACATTCATCACTGGCGTGCCAGTTTCGAGTGTCTGGTAGGTTCGGAGCTCGGGAGCGAACTTCGCTTTGTATTTCGAGATTCGTTCGTTGTTTGCACCGACCAGATCATACTGGGTGTGTCCGCGATTGCTAGCTGACGTGATTATCTCCCAGTCCAACAGATCGTTCACTGGGATATCCGTCTCTCGACTGCCCCAGCTTTGCCAGCCATAGATCGTCTCGCCTGCCTCGACAGTAATGTGGCCACCAACAAACTCACCACCGGCCCGACAGCAGTAGATGCGACACATTCCGTCGGGAAGCTGTTGCCACAGATCGACGATGAACTCCGGGCTGATGTTGAAGCGTACCCCCTGTTCGGCGTGTCGGTTCTTGAGCTGGCTGACTGTTCGGNTGAACTCGGCCTCACCACCTTCAGAGATTGTGTAGGCCGTCTCGTCGGTGCCGGTGATATTGCTCCGGGCGTCGCTGCTGAACGCCGCCAACAGCTCATCGGTTGGTGTCGAGAGATCAACAACGTACGTATAGCGTGTGGTCGGCTCGAAGCCGTTCCAAATCAACGGTCTGGTGTCGGTGTACTGGGTACTGGTTCGGAAATGCGTGTATTTTGGATCGAGTTGTGCGTCGAGTTCCTCCAAACAGCCACGGATGAATCTGCTGTTGGTTTTTTCACGCCGGCGCTGTTTTTGTTTGGCTTGGTTCAACAGCGCGGGGCCGAGATAGCTGACTTTGAGATTGGGCGGCGGTGAAAACGCCGTGCTTACTGGGCCTTTCGAAAGCTCGAAGATCGGGAAGATGCCAACCGGCTCTTGGCCTTTGTATCCCACAAACGGGTACAGCTCACTGGCGGTGTACTGTGACAACACGTCGAGCGCTTCGGCTCGATGAAACGGTGTTGCTTGGGTGCTCTGTTCGACGAGATCGTTCCACTCCGCAGGATCTTGAACGGTGGTGATTTCGATTGCCATCTTACTCTAAGTAGCCCAGATCTGCGAGTCGCTGTTCGACACCGTCGTCGTCGGTTGCAACGGTTTTACCGGGGTCGAACGGCGGATACCGACGGCGACCAGTTGGCGAGACGACAGCAAGCGGATCGCCATCCATCGCTCGGTCGACACCGAGTCCGAACGAGGCCAGAATCGTCGGTGCGATATCGAAAATATGGCCCGCGATCTCGGTGTCGGAATCAACGGTCGGTCCGGCAGCCATCACGATCCCATGGCGTTTGTGTTCCCAAGGCTCGGTTGGTTCGGCGAACCAGTCGCCGCGGAGTGATGCCGAGAGATACTGCTTGAACGAGGCAGGAACGGTGACAATATCTGGCGCATCCTCGACGTACGAGCCCTCGAAGACGGCCTCGCGGGGGAGTACCTGCTCGAAACAACGCTCGCCGGTCGGTGTGCGAACCGACTGCAGAGACTCGATCAGCTCCTGTCGGACGGACTCGTAGTCGTCGTTGCTGACGACGCCGTCGGGCTCGCGGCCCTCGACGTTGAGTCGGATCCCCATCTCGGTTCGAGAGCGCATATAGGCCTTTGAGTTGGCGAAATCGACACGCTCGGAGCCCGCCCGAACCACATCCGAGGGGACGATTTTGAGCACCTGCTTTTCGAGGCCGAGGCTGCGAACGATTGTTGCGAGTCGCTGGCTCGTTAGGCCGACACTAGCCGCGGTCTCGACAGCGCGTTCGGCCACTGATCGATCCGACGAGTCGGTCTCCGCACCGTTCTGGAGATGAGTTTCGGCCAGCCTCGACCACGAGGGCATCCCGCCGTCGCCCGCTGTCGTCTCGACGTACTCGCGGTCCCGGAGGTACTCGTTGAGCCTGAACTCTCGATCCATCGGCCCAAGGCCATGGTCGCTGACGACCAACAACAGCTCCGGATCACAGCTGTCGAGGATCTTCCCGATCTCGTCGTCGACAGTTTGGTACACTGACCGAATCACTGCCTCGTCGTCAGGATACTCATGGTAGACCGTATCAGTCTGTTGGAACTGGACGAAGCCGAACGCCGGGTTACGGTCGGCAACCAGATACCGAAACGCCTCTCCGCGCATGCGTGTGAGCCTGTTGTAGCTCTCAAGGCGTTCGGATTTCGAGGCCTCGCTGTAGCGTGAGTCGGCGTACAGACGGTACTCACCGAGCTCGTTGGTGAGTTCGTCCCACGTTCCCGACGGCTGGCAGTCGGGGGCTTCCGGAGCCATATAGCCGGGGACGACTGTCGCATCCGACGGTCGCGGCGGATGGGTCACGGGGACGTTGACGACGACACTCTCGTAGCCGTGCATCGCCAGCAGCTCCCAGACGGCCCGTGCTTTGACCGTCGAGCGGTTGACAACATCCCAGTCGTAGCCATCGAACTGCAGGAAATCGTACACCCCGTGTTTACCGGGGTTTTTGCCCGTGTAGATAGAGGGCCACGCACTCGGCGTCCAAGGTGGTAGCTGTGATTCGAGCGGCGCGACCGCTCCGTCAGCCTGGATGGACTCGATAGTCGGCAGCAGGCCGTCGTCGAGCAACGGATCGAGAATGGACGAACAGACGCCATCGATTCCGACCACGAGCGTTCGCAAGTCAGTGGTCTGGGCATCGGACATGTAGTTTACCACTGGTTGGATGATGCTTTGTTATGCTCGGCTTTGTGGCATCACTACCGCCGACGTTGGGAGCCACCACCGACCGAGAGTAGTTTCTCGACAGCCACTGCCTACTGTGGATATCTGGGCCGAAACCCACCGACGTACACAGTGGTTTGTCTTGGGATGGTGTCGGTGTAGGTACTCCCAAACAGCGGCGTGATCGTAGTAGTGTGTACCTACCGCCGGCTTCCTGACCGACCGAACCGTTCGTTGGCGTAATCGGGCCACAGCAGGCACTGACTGCGAGCGCTGGCGGTCTCACCGACGACAGAAAGGGTCACATAACAAAGCGACCGCCTTCTGAACCCTAGACCAGTTCCACGGGCAGTCACTCGTGGGGTCAACCATGTACGACACAGACAACCCCAATCAAGCACACGAACCGTCTCGGACGAACACGGAGGAGCACAATGAGTACTGAACTCGGAGTCGGCGAGAACTGTGAGATCCAGCCGGATGTCCGACTCGTCGAGAGCGGCGACGGATCACCGCCAACGGTCGGCTCAGAGGCAACGATCCGGTCGGGATCGGTTATCTATCCGGATGTCTCTATCGGCGACCGGTTTCAGACGGGCCACAACGTCCTCGTCCGCGAGCAGACAACGATTGGCGACGATGTCACGGTCGGCACGAACACGGTNATCGATGGCCGGACNACCGTTGGCGACCGCGTCAGCATGCAGACGGGCGTCTACGTCCCCAGTGAGTCGACGATCGGCGACAACGTCTTTTTGGGTCCACACGCGGTGTTGACTAACGATCCGTATCCGATCCGCCAAGACGTCGAGCTGATTGGTCCGATTCTCGAAGACGGCGTCTCGGTGGGTGCCAACGCGACGATTCTCCCCGGCGTCGCTATCGGCGAAGGGTCGTTTGTCGCTGCGGGTGCGATTGTCACCGACGATGTGCCACCGAACACGTTAGCAGTCGGCACGCCGGCGGTCCATCGACCGTTGCCCGAGTCACTGCAGGAGGGCAATGAGATCCGATGAGCCAACACAATGCGATCAGTCTGTACGGAAGCGAGCTCAACGAAGACCGCCAGCGCGAGGCCCTTCTTGATGGCAGCGTTCCGGTTGCAGTCTATGGCCTTGGCAAGATGGGTCTGCCCTTAGCTGGGGTGTACGCCGAACTGACTGGCAACGTCACGGGTGCGGACATCGATCAGGCGGTCGTCGAGTCGGTCAATGCGGGTGCGTGTCATGTCGAGGGCGAGCCCGGGCTGGCCGAGTTAATCGAACAAACCGTCGGCGAGGGCTCGCTACGCGCGGTCGCCGATCCTGCAACTGCAGCCGCCGACGCGAGACTCCACGTCGTGATCGTGCCCACACTGATTACTGAGGAGGGAACCGCTGATTTGCGGATAATCGAATCAGTCGTCGAGGAGATCGCCAACGGACTCGACGCTGGTGATCTGGTCGTCATCGAATCGACTGTGCCGCCGCGAACCTGCGAGGACGTAGTTGGCCCACTGCTGGAGGCCGAAAGCGGACTGTCGGTCGGCGAGTTCGGTCTCGCGTTTTGTCCGGAGCGAACGAAAAGCGGGCGGGCGCTCCGCGACATTCGAGGGGCGTGGCCGAAAGTCGTCGGTGGGATCGACGACGAGAGCACACGGGCAGCCGCGCTCGTCTACGAACAGGTAACAACGAACGATGTGATCCGCAGTTCGGATGCGACAACCGCCGAGACGGTCAAAGTCTTCGAGGGCGTCCACCGCGATGTCAACATCGCCTTAGCCAACGAGTTGGCGACCTACACGGACGACCTAGCGGTCGACGTTAGGGAGGCGATCGCAGTCGCCAACACCCAAGACCACTGTGAGATTCTGCAACCCGGCCCCGGCGTCGGTGGTCACTGTATTCCGTACTATCCGTACTTCCTGTACGGCGAGTTCGACACCGACAGCCCGCTGTTACGGACAGCCCGGCAGGTTAACGACGAGATGCCTGCCTTTGTCGTCGGCAAGCTCACTTCAATGCTCGCCAAGCAGTCGAGAACGCTCAGCGATGCGAGGGTGTTGGTGCTGGGCGGGACGTACCGGGCCGGCGTTGCCGAAACCCGCGCCAGCCCGGCTATCGGTGTCACCGAAACGCTGTCGGCCAACGGGGCTC
>SL_4KL_010_BRINEDRAFT_10002122_pt1 | contig 11177 bp, 7 predicted proteins | sample SodLak_010_BRINE_2_FD_10664 | JGI IMG/M metagenome (IMG submission 10664) | reverse complement strand
CGGTTCTGCGTGGCGAGTTCACGGTCGCGCTCCCGGAGGTCGGCCTCACTCTCGAGGCGGTCGAACGCCGCCTCGAGGCTCGCCACCATCGTCTCCGCCAGTTGGCGATGGTGGTTCGAGAGCGGCCGGTCGTTCGCGACGACGAAGACGCCGTGATCGCCGATCGGGACGATCATCCCCGCCTCGATCGTCGGCCCGAAGACCGGCGAGCCAGCCGCCACCGTTTGCCCGTCGAAGACGGTCGGGGCCCCGTCGAGAAACGTCTGCCAGAGGACGGAATCGTCGCCTGGGCGCACCGGAACGTCTGGGTCGCAGGTCGACGGAAACCCCTCGGTTTGGGACAGCGCGACGAGGGCGTTCGTCGACGCCTCGAGTGCGTAGACAGAGGCTCCGGCGACGCCAAGGACCCGTTCGGCAGTTTCGGCCACGAGTGTGGCTGCCTCCCCCCGCTCGGTCACCTGCAGCAGGTTTCGCGTCGCCTCGTGCAGTGACTCCAGGGCCTGTTCGCGAGTCTTGCGCTCGGTGATGTCCTGGATCGATCCCCGCACGGCGACGACCTCGTCGTCGGTCTCGACGGGATCGCCGATGGTGCGGACCCATCGCTGGTCGCCGTCTGGACGGTCCAACCGCGCCTCGAGGTCGTAGGCCATACCGTGGTCGGTGGCCGACTCGACCGCCTCGCGCAGCCGCGGTCTGTCCTCGGGGTGAAACAGCTCGAGTGCAGCCTCGAGGTGAAGGGGGTCGTGCTCATCGATGCCGAGAATGCGTCGTGCCTCTGTCGTGAGCACGACTTCCGGCGGGAGGTCCTCCCGGCTGTCGAGTTCCCACCCGCCGACCGTCGCCAGCCGTTGCGTCTGCTGGAGGAAGTCACGGGTTCGCTCGAGTGCACGCTCGCTCTCGACGCGGTCGGTGACGTCGATGATGACGCCCTCGAGTGCCTCGAGGGTGCCATCCTCGTCGTAAACGCCCCGGCCCTGCTCCTTGCACCAGCGTTGCTCGCCACCCTCGGTGCGGATCGGATAGGTCACCTGAAACGGCTCGCCGGCCTCGAGTTGGCGCTGGACCGCCGCCCAGAGCCTCTCGTTGTCGGTCGCGATGACGTCCTCGGACCAGACGACGTCCCCGTCGACTAGCTCTTCGGGTCGGTAGCCGGTGAGCTCGCGAGCGCCATTGCTGACGAACTCCATTGGCCAGTCGGGGTGGTTCACACACCGGTAGACCATCCCCGGAATGTTGTTCATGAGCGTCGAGAGCTGGCGCTCGCGCTCCTGTAGTTCCCGGCGGTGGCGGTCTCGTTCGGTCGTGTTCCGGCCGATGGCTGCGATCAAGGGGTCCCCGTTCGTCTCGACACTCGAGAGGGCGAACTCGTAGGGGATGCGCTCGCCATCGGTGGAGCGTGCTTCGATCGACAGCTGTTCGTGTCCGGTCTCGAGCGCGCGTTCGATGGCCCGCTCGACTCGTTCGCGCTCGTCTTCGGGGAAGAAACCGAGGGCGTCCATGGATTCGATGGTCTCTCGATCGTATGTCGTGTTCGCCAGAAGCCGGTCGTTCCAGCGTCTGAGTGTGCCGTCCGGTTCGAGCAGGACGAACACGTCGTCGATCGAATCGACGACCGCGCTCGTGAGCGAACGCGTCCCCTCGAGGGCCGACTCATGGGTGGCCAGTGCCGCCGCCAACTCGTCGACCCGTTCGGTCAACCGAGCGAGTTCGTCGTCCCGATCGTCACCGGTGGTCACGTCGGTGCCGCCGTCGCCGAGCACCGCGAGGGCCTCGAGGACCTCGTCGAGGGAAGTCTCGTCGATTGCCGCGCCGTCACCCGGTTGGTGTTGCCCGTGTCTCGGTTCGTCACCCTCGCGGCGGTCGTCGCCGTCATCGTTGCGCCCCTCCCTGTCGTCACGGTCGCCCTCGCGGCCGTCGTCACCATCGTCACTCTGCCCATTACACTCACACGAGCCACCACCACTGTTTGACGGTCCGAAACTCAGGATGAGGGGTGCAATGAGCACTCCCCAGCCCCTGCATCCAGCCAGTCCGGTGCTGTGTTGGATCCCGTTCATGGATACTCGCTGTCCGTTTCATCGGGCGGACGACCACCGAACGGTGTCGGCCGCTCTCGGCTCTCCCCACCAGTGGCCCGACCCCAGTACGGCCGTTCTCGGCCCGACGCTACACATATAACGCCCGCATTTCCACGAGGGTATACATAAAATGGGTAGTCGCTTGTCACTCGGTCCGCTAGACCACATTGATAATGCCCAGAACAACGCTCAACCACTCGAGCCAACCGATGAGTATGCGGGTCATCAACGCCATCGCCGATGCCCGAGACGTCGATCCGCTGGACCTCGAGGTCCCGCTTTTCGATGCGATCAACCCCGAAGCCCTCGACAACCTGTTCCAGCCTGAGACGCCCTGTGCGGTCACGTTCGAATACGACGGCCAGTCGGTGACCGTCGAAAGCGACGGCACGGTCGTCGTCGAGGACCTACAGCCGCGCGTATGATCGCGATGGAACGCCCTCCCGCCACGATGAATTCCGCACATGCCGCTGTGGTCCACCGATAGCGACGGAGGCCCCCGGGACCGGAACGAGACCGCTGCTGTCGACGTGGATCGTGCGAAACCTATCAACGTCCGCGTCCTGGGTCCGCGAGCGACCGCGACGGCCGTCGCCAGCGCCCTCGAGGACCAAACGGGCCTGGAGATCAGCGGGGTGACCGTCCCGGCTACCCTCGACACGACCGATGACGCGCCGATGGACGCTGACTGTTTGCTGGTGATCGGCGCCCCGGAGGATGCGGAGAACACGGCGGACGCACGATGCGGGCCCCGCTGGCTCACCCTCCGTGGGGGACTCGAGGGTGAACACGCGCTCCCGATTGTGTACTGTGGACCGAGCCCCGACCACGAACTGCTCGAGGCGCTGGCGAGCGATCCACTCGCCGGTCTCGTCCAGGTCGCGGATCTCGAGGCGATAGACGAGGCCGAACGGCTCGCCTGTGCCGGCGAGGTTCGACAGGTGGTCGCCTGTGGACGCACTCGGCAGGCCAATCGCCGCCTCCGCGCCGCCCTCGAGAGCGTCGATGCGGGCGTGGCGGTCATCGAGGGTGACCGGATCGTCACCGCGAACGACCGCTTTGCCGTCCACGTCGGCCGCTCGCCCGCCGAGGTTCAGGGAACACCCTGGCGTCGGTGGTTCGGTTCGGCGACCGTCGACCAACTCGAGCACACGGCGATTCCGGCGGCCCGGGAGGGGTGGCACTGGCGGGGCACCTGTCCGATCCGGTCGGCGGATGCACCCGTCGTGGTCGAGGTGACCGTCCGACAGCTGGACGAGCGTCGGCAGGCGTTCGTGCTCGAGCCGGCAGCAGCCACCCACGACTGATGGGCAGTGGTATCGCCAGGTCCAGGCGAGTGCCGAACCCGGCGCGGGCGGGCCGCCCAATAGCAGTACACCACCCCAGGGATCACCGAGCGTCGATTCCCGTTCCAGTTGCCGAGCGTGTCGGAGAACAGTGGGCGGGCTGTCCGCAGCCGGCGAAGCGACCCCGGTCCTGGTCCCACACACCCTCACGATACCACGGCTCACAACCGGTCTATCACCGGTTCTGAGTCGACTCGCAGTGAGGGTGTGTAACTCGTTTCAATTGTTACTATCGGCGAACGTACCCGACACCAATCGGCGGACGTCATCAGGGTCGCGTTGGAACGTCGCTACGTCCCGTGATCCCACGACCCCATGTACTCGTGTTGGGTCTCCGTGAGATCGTCGAAGGTGACGCCCTCGGCCTCGAGTTTGATCTCGGCGATCTCCCGGTCGAGGTCGTCCGGAACGTCGTGGACGCCGGCGTCGTAGGCATCACCGTTGTCGACCAACTCCCGCACACAGGCAGCCTGGACACCGAAGCTCTGGTCCATGACCTCGACGGGGTGGCCAAGCGAGATCGGTGCTGCGAGATTCACTAACCGGCCCTCGGCGATCACGTTCAGCCGACGGCCGTCCTCGAGTTCGTAGGCCTGGACGCCGTCGCGGGCCTCGTAGGTGTCGACGGCCAGCTCCTCGAGGCCATCGAGATCGATCTCGATGTCGAAGTGGCCGGCGTTGGCGAGCAAGACACCGTCCTGCATGACCTCGAAATGCTCCTCGACGATGACGTCGCGGTTGCCCGTCGTCGTGATGAAGACGTCGCCCCTGACGGCTGCCTCGGCCATCGGCATGACGTCGTAGCCCTCCATGTGCGCCTCGAGCGCGCGTCGGGGTTCCACCTCGGTGACGATGACGTTCGCGTTCTGTCCCGCCGCTTTGCGAGCGACGCCCTTGCCACAGTAGCCGAAGCCGGCGACGACGACGTTCTTGCTGGCCCACGAGAGGTTCGTGGTCATCGCGATGGACGCGAGCGAGGACTCACCGGTGCCGTGGACGTTGTCGAACAGGCGTTTCATCGGCGTGTCGTTGACCGCGAACACCGGGTACTCGAGGGCGTCGTCGTCGTCCATCGCGCGCAAGCGGTGGACGCCCGTGGTCGTCTCCTCGGCCCCGCCGACGATGCCGTCGATCAGTTCCGGGTAGTCCTCGTGGATCGCCGCCACGAGGTCCATCCCGTCGTCGACGGTGATCGTCGGCTCGAGGTCGAGGGTCGCGTGGATCGCCTCGTAGTACGCCTCGTCGTCGACGCCACGGCGGGCGTAGCTCGTGATGTTCTCGTGGGTGTCGAGGGCCGCACTGACGTCGTCGTGAGTCGACAGTGGATTACAGCCGGTGATGGCGACCTCTGCGCCGCCGTCGGCGAGCACCTCGACCAGGATCGCGGTCTTCGCCTCGACGTGCATCGCCATCGCGATGCGCTCGCCCTCGAGCGGGCGCTCGGCCTCGAACTCCCCGCGGATGGCGGCCATGATCGGCATGTGCTGGGCGGCCCACTCCATCTTGCGTCGGCCCTCCTCGCGGGCCGACTCGAGATCGGCTGCCGATAGCTGCTCGCTGATCGGCGGATACGTGGTCATGACCGGCTAGATGGAAGGCACGATCAAAACCCTACCGAAGGCGGGTGGTCGGCCCTGTTTCGGGGGTTCGAGTCGAAATCGGGAGACGAGGATAACTTCGATACTCAAAGTAATTCGATATCGACGCCGTAGTTTTGGACTTCGAATACTAAAAGTACAGCGAGGGACCGCCAGACCGAGCAGCTGTGTGTCGGTGGCGAACGCAGAAGGGATTGACCGACTCGAGCGGGGTGGCGTGCCTCTGACAGCGTCCTGGGAGACTCGAGACGGTCGTCGATGGACGGGCCGGTCGCGGGTTGGCGACCAGCCTGGTCGTGGGGGATTACTCCTCGGTGTCCTCGTCGCTCTCCTCGTCAGTTGCCGACGCATCGTCTTCACCGTCCTCGCTGGCCGACTGGTCGGGTGGACCCTGCTCGTCGTCCTCGCCGTCACTCGCGTTGGCGTGGCCCGGTGGACCCTGCTCGTCGTCCTCGCCGTCACTCGCGTTGGCGTGGCCCGGTGGGCCTTGCTCGTCATCGCTCACGTTGCCGTCGCTTACGTTCTCGTCGCTCGCGTTGTCGGCGACATCCTCACCGGCGTCGTCACTCGCGTTGGCGTGCCCCGGTGGACCCTGCTCACTGTCGTTGGACGGCCCGGCGTGGTCCGGTGGGCCAGCGTGATCGGGGGCGTTACCCGGGTTGTTGCTCACGACGAAATCCGCGACGGCGACGCCGATCCCGGTCTCGTTCTCGGCTTGCTGCTCGTGAACGAACGAGGAGACGAGATCGCCGAAGGACGCGTCGTCGCTCGGTGCCTCGTCTTCAGTCCCTTCGAGCGTGACCGTCTCGCTCACCGACTCGTTGTCCGCCGTGGCGGTGAACGTCGTGTTGACCGTCTCGTTCGGCGACTCGAGGGTGACGGTGCCGTTCTCGTCGGTCTCGTAGCTACCCGCTTCCGCGTAGGTGTCGTTCTCGGCCACCGAGACGTTGAGCGTCGCGTTCGCGACCGCACTCTCGTTGTCCGTGACGGTGACGTCGACCGCCTCGTGTTGGTCGACCTCGATCTCGAGACCCGTGTCGGCCTCGTCATCCTCGGACGCCGCGACCGCGCCGAGGGGCGCGAAGGCCACACCGATCATTGCCACGGCCAGGGCGACCGCGACGAGTGTTCTGGTGTGCATCTGTATCCATCCCTGATCGGGTCCAACATATAAACCCGGCCGGCAGTTCGCTTGAGTTGACTGTCTGTTTAACGTTATTTACTTCGTTTATAGCGTTTATCGAGTAAGCTGAGGGTTTTTGTTCGTTTACGCCCAACTCCGCAGATGCAGTGGACTGTTCGAGTGGGTGATACGGTTTAGTGTCACTGTTTACCCGTGAGTGCTAGCCCGGGTTCGGCACTCACCGGGAAGAGACGACACTAATCCGTATGAACCGCTCGAACGACGAGCGCCGACGTGTTCGCGCAATCGTCGCTGGGGACGACACATCGATGAACTGAATATCCCCCCTCCCAACAGCCGGCACATGGCTGACGAACTCAAGCGACGACTGGTCCACGCCAGCGGGGCCGGCCTCGTCGCCCTCTATCTCCTCGCTGCTCATTTCGACCTGGGGCTCACCTGGGCTCGGTTTCAGGCCCTGATGATCGTGTTGGCCCTCGGAGCCATCGCCCTCGAGGTCCTGCGCCTGCAGGTTGGGCTCGAGTGGTGGATCTACGATAAGCTCACGCGGGAGTACGAGGCCGACCAGTTCGCCGGCTACGGTTACTACATGGTCAGTATGACGTTCGCCGTCCTGGTCTTTCCCGAACCGCTGGCACTCGCGGGCATGCTGATGCTGGCGATCGGCGACCCGCTCAGCGGCTTGGTTTCGGACAACACGCTCAAGCGCGTGAAACACCCGAAGACGCTGGCCACGATGTTGGTCGTCTCGACCCTGTTGGCGCTGCCGTTCTTCCTCGAGGCTCCACAGGTCGCCGTCGCCGCGGCAATCGGAGCCACCATCGCCGACGGCATCAAGGTACAACTCGGGGACTTCATTCTCGACGACAACCTGACGATTCCGATTTACGCCGGCGTCCTCGGGTACCTAGCCCTCGAGTTCGTCCCGCTCTGATGGCCGGCTCACGCCGTCACGGCCCCCACTCGAGAGTCACGGCACACTGCTTGTAGTGGGGTTCTCTCGAGCGTGGATCGACTGCCGGGACGGTCAACTCGTTCGTCGCGGGGTGGTGGACCGGGAGCCAGACCACCCCCTCGGGAACGCGCGAATCCCGATCGAGCATTGCCGTCACGGCCCCCCGTCGGGACCGGATCCGCACGCTCGGTGTCCCCATCGATTCGGAACGGCCCTCGAGGGCTGACGGCGGTGTCGAATCCAGCGTGCGTGTCGCCGTCCTGGGGTGAACTCGGGCCACGAGGTCGTCATTGCGGGCCCGGACGCCGGTGTTGTACGATTCCGCCAGACGAGCGGTCGTCAACGTCAGCGGGAATCGGTCGTCGGTTGGTTCCGGGAGCGCTCTCGGCATCGCGTCCGAGAATCGGGCTCGCCCCGACGGCGTGGGAAACGACCAGGAGCTGGCCCCACCAGTACCGTCTCCGGCCGGCCCGCCGGCGTCGTTCTCACCGTCCGGGTCACCCTCGTGGTATCGGTAGCCACCGGCGTCGTCGGGGGTGGGTGCGGGCCACCGGACTGCGAGTTCGGCCTCGAGTCGATCGTAGCTCACTCCCGAGCAATCGGCGGAGGTGCCCGCGGTGAGTGCGGCGATCTCCTCGAAGACGGCCTCGGGCGTCGGCGGCTCCTCGAAGAGCCCAGGGACGACTCGGGTCGCGAGTTCCCCGATTATCTCGAGGTCGGTCTTCACCCCGTGGGGTGTGTCGGTCGCCGCCCGAACCCGCGAAATCGTCCGCTCCATGTTCATCGCCGTCCCCTCGGATTCGCCCCAGGTTGCGGCCGGGAGCACCACGTCCGCCCGTTCGACCGTTTCGCTGTGGAAGGCGTCCTGGACGACCAGAAACGCGTCCTCGAGGCGGTCGCGAACGCGAGTGGCGTCCGGCAGTCCGGCAGCCGGGTTCGTCGCGACGGCGTAGACGGCCTCGACCGCGTCGTCGATGGCCTCGACGATGCCAACGGGACCAGGCCCTGTCACCGCGGGGAGCCGCGAGGGCGGGACGCCCCAGACCTCGGCGACGGCTTTGCGGTGGCTCGGGTCCGCGAACGGCCGCTGTCCGGGCCAGGTCCCCTTGGCCGAACAGACGCGGGCGCCCATCGAGTTCGCCTGGCCAGTCAGCGAGAACGGGCCGGAACCGGGCCCGAGCGTTCCGGTCGCCAGACAGCAGTCGATCAACGCCCCCGCGGTGGCCGTGCCGGCGACCGACTGGTTGACGCCCATCCCCCAGTACACCAGCGCGCGGTCCCGAAAGCCGTCGGCGAGCCGGTCGACGGCCGCGTGGGAGACGCCGGCCCGGGCTGCGGCTGCGGCGGGATCGGGGAGTTCCTCGAGCAGGGCGTCGAACCCCGTGGTGTGGCTCGCGATGAACGCCTCGTCGTGTTCGTCGCGCTCGACGATGCGGGCGAGGATGGCTCGAGCGAGCGCGAGATCACCGCCTGGGTCTGGCGCGACGTGGACATCCGCGTGATCGACGGTCTCGCTTTCGACGGGATCGACGACGAGCAACTGGCTGCCATCGGCGGTAGCGCTCGCGGTGATCCACCGGAAGAGGACGGGATGGGAAACGGCCGGGTTCGCCCCCCAGACGAGGTGGGTGTCAGCGTTCGGGATATCGTCGTACGTCGGGGGCGGCCCATCGCTGCCGAAGGCGTCGTACTGGGCGGTCACCGCACTGGCCATACACAGGGTCGTGTTCGCATCGTAGTGGCGCGTCCTGAACCCACCGCGGGCGAGTTTCCCCAGGGCGTAGGTTGCCTCGTTCGTCTGCTGGCCACTGCCCAGGACTGCGACTGCATCGGGGCTTCGCTCGAGGGCGGCCTCGATCCCCGCCGTGGCTCGCTCGAGGGCGTTCGGCCACGTCGTCGCCACGAGGTCGCCCTTACGGCGGACCAGCGGCCGTTTGAGTCGCGTCCCGTCGGGGTCGGCCGTCTCGCGAATCCCACGCTTGCAGGCTGCCCCGCGGGTCGTCGGATGGGACGGGTCGCCGCGAACGTCGTCGAGTCCCCGGCCCGACTCGTCGCCTCGCTGCAGGAATCCACAGCCGACGGCACAGCGCATGCACGTCGTTGGAACCCGTTCTCGGTCGCTCACGTCGGATCACCCGAGGTCCACTCGAGTGAACGGGTGGTGGTCCCCATCCCGATCGACATCGGAACGTTGGCAGGAATCATTCACGACGTCACTGTCCCATGGTCGCCGTTCCTGGAATATAACCGTTCCCGAGCAGACGGGAGTGCGTCGTCTCCGACGGCTGTCGCCTTCGGTACTCCGGCGGGAGTGTGCGCTCACTCCTGGCCCGCCCACTTGAGCAGGAGCAGGGTTCCCTCGAACAGGAGGATCATGACGATTCCCACGATGATGGGGGCCATCAGCGTCGGATCGATGGTGAACATGAACGAGAGCCCGAAGAAGGCCGCCCAGAAGTACAGGCGCTTCTCCGTGAGCCAGGTCCGGGTCGTGACGCCCATCAACACCGCGAGGATGACGAAAAGCGGGATCTGGAAGACGATCGCCATGAACCCGGTCAGCGTGATGATCAGGTTGAACGTCTCACCGAGGGCGTAGGCGATGTCGGCACTCCCCTCGGAGTAGAACGTGAAGTATTCGAAGAGGATTGGGAGCACGACGACGAACGAAAACAGCATGCCGACACCCGCGAGGACGACGCTCGTCGGCACCGCCGCGAGGTAGTACTTGCGCTCGTGTGGGTACAGCCCAGGGCGCATGAACAAATAACACTGGTAGACGAGCAGCGGTATTGCTACCATGATCCCTGCCAGTGCCGCGACCTTGATCCGCGTCAGCCACAGCTCGAGCGGGTGGTAGACGTGGGGCGGTTGTTCGACGCCCGCCGGGAAGACGTTGTCCCAGATGAGGGTGATCCCCTGGGAAGACCACAGCAGGGCGATGGCGGTTGCGGCCGAGCCAAAGAGGACGACGACGGCCAGTCGCATGACCATTTCCTCGATGTGATCGGCCAGCGGCATTTCCTCGTCATCCGGCGGCGTCGAGATGCCGCCGATGTCCTCGTCGGGGTTTGGATACGTCGGCTCCTGGCGGTCAGTGCTCGAGTCCGGGTGGCCGTGGCCGTCGGTTTTGGCTTCGGGTGTGGCGGTGTCGTCGTCGTCCGTTTCGTCTNTGTCGTCGCTCTCGTCCGNTTCGTCTNNNTCGTCCTCCGAACCCGCATCACCACCCCCGTCGTCAACGGCCTGGGTCTCGGCGTCCTCATCGTCGGCGCCGTCATCGGCCGCGTCGACAGTCTCGCCCTCGAGGTCGCTCTCCTCGCTGGAACCTCCGGGATCGCTATCCTCCTCAGCACTGTCGAGGTCGGTGTCCTCCCCAGGGGCCGACCGTGAGCCACGGCCGCAATCGGGGTCACCATCGCGCTCGCGGGGAGCCACCGGGCCGAGCGTGGGCCGGTCCTCGAGCGGGACCTCCTCGAACGATTCGGCAGCAGGTGTCCCGCTGTCGTCCGTTTTCCTGAGGCCGTCGGTTTCCGTCTCGGCCGTGTCCGCGTGCTTGGCAGGTGGGTCTTCGTCGTCCGTGTCTGCCTCTTCGTTGGCCGCGTACTCGGTGTTCTCGAGATCCCCGTCGTCCGAGTCACCGTCGGTGTCCCCGTCATCACCCTCGTCGTCATCAGCGTCGTCGCCATCGTCGTCGTCAGCCCCCGTCTTTTCGGCATCGGCCTCGTCGGTATCTGCCTCCTCGACGTCACGCTCACCAGATTCGACCGTTTCCTCCTCACCGGCGTCGCTCACCGTCGTGTCCGTGTTTCTCCCCTTCGCTGCATCGTCCTCGGTCGTCGCCGGTTCGTCCTCCGCAGACGCATCGGCTGTCGTCTCTGGAGGCGCCGCCTCGGGTTCGGTGTCCGCTCGGGAGCCACTCGAGTCCTGTGGCTCCACACCCTCCTCACGGTCGGCACCCGACTCCGGCTCCTCCGGCATCTATCGGGATATAGATAGGCCGCTGGTTATAGGCCTTTTTCTTACGTGTCGTGCCTGCAGTTCAGGTAACCACTATCT
>SL_4KL_010_BRINEDRAFT_10002119_pt1 | contig 11181 bp, 8 predicted proteins | sample SodLak_010_BRINE_2_FD_10664 | JGI IMG/M metagenome (IMG submission 10664) | reverse complement strand
GTGATGAGATAGCAGATGCTGATGCCGAAGAAGGGTTGAAATTAAAACCTATCGGCAATGTTACTCTACCTTTTCCAAGGCCATTAATTATCCCCATTGAATTTGAGGAATCGGCATACGAACCCGATCAAATTTCCATCAGCTATCGCGGCACGGTTGATAATGCCAGAATTCGTGGCAACACACTTTATTGGCAGCCGCAAGCAGCTCAAACCGGCAGGCAACAATTTACCATAACGGCATCTACCGTGGATGGCAGAGCCGATACAACCTCATTTGCTGTAGACCTTCGCCCATTTAACGCCCCGCCACGTTTTTCTCCCTCGCGCCCTATCTCCATACCGGCTGAAGAAGAGTTTGAACTCGAAATCGAAGCATTCGACCCCGACGGATTTAATACGGATTTAGTCCGCTACGTTGGCGTCGATCTGCCTGATGGTGCGAGCCTGAATGAACAGACAGGGGTGTTTGAATGGACCCCTAATATCCGCCAGGTCGGCGAACACTCATTCCAGGTAATTGCTACAGATCAATTTGGAGCAGCGGCCTCGCAGGATTACGATATTCGCGTAGTAGAGATGGATGACGATTTTGATGAAGAAGAGCTACAGGGAGTAGAAAATTAGTGGGTGATTTTCCGTTAAACGAACTGCTCGACTGGTACAACAAGAACAAGCGGGAAATGCCGTGGCGAAATACATCCGATCCATATAAAATATGGGTGTCGGAAATTATGTTGCAGCAGACCCGCGTGGATACTGTGATCCCCTATTTCCATAATTTTATGGAAAAATTTCCTACCGTACATGACTTGGCAGACGCCAAGCAACAGACCGTTTTGAAAATATGGGAAGGCCTTGGCTACTATAGCCGTGCACGTAATATGCATAAGGCAGCTCAAACCGTCTCTGAAGACCTCGGAGGCATTATGCCCGACTCCTACGATGAACTCAAAAAACTGAAAGGAATTGGCCCCTATACCGCAGCGGCCGTAAGTAGTATCGCATTTGATGAAAAACGAGCCGTACTTGATGGAAATGTACTGCGCGTACTCTGCCGCTATTTCGATATTGAGGAGGATATTCGATCATCCAAAACCAAAAAGCGGGTTCAAAAAATTGCTGACGATTTGATTCCCGAACAGAACCCCGGCGACTTTAACCAGGCCGTGATGGAGCTTGGAGCCACCGTCTGCAGTCCGTCAAATCCACAATGTGATGCTTGCCCCCTTTCAGTGGGGTGCAAAGCTTACAACATGGCCAAAACGGATTCACTGCCGTATAAATCCAAAGCCAAAAAAGTACCCCATCACAATATCTCTGTCGGGTTGATTGTAAATGAAAACAGCGAACTGCTGATTTCTCTCCGCCCCGATGACGCCATGCTGGGCGGACTCTGGGAGCTCCCGGGCGGAAAAAAAGAGAGCGGTGAATCATTAAAACAAGCTCTTGAACGGGAGCTTAATGAAGAGTTGGGTGTACGAGTTGATGTATATGATGAATTCATGAGTCTGAAACACGCCTACTCCCACTTTAAAATTACAATGCATGCATTTTGGTGCCGTATCAACAATGGAACACCGGTTCCAAAATCGAGCGAGGATTTAAAATGGATCACCATTGAAGAGATGGACGAATACCCATTTCCAAAAGCGAATAAAGTCTTGATCAAAGAGCTTAATAAATTAACAGGTAACGATCTTACAGATTATATTCGCTGATTATGCCAACCTCGCTTAGAAAACGATCCCGGCGATCACTTTTAGAGATGAAACCGCACCTGGATCGCATGAACGAAAAAATAGAGCAACCGGATTATATTCCTCACGACCCGGTTCAGTTTATGCACGCCTTTACAAATAAAAAAGATATGGAGATCGCCGGATTTTTTGCGGCAACAATGGCGTGGGGACGGCGCGATATTGTCATCTCTAAAGTTGACGACCTTTTACAACGAATGAACTATCAGCCGTACCAATTTGTAACGAGCTACGATTCCACTCAATTTTTTCGGTTTGATCGATTTAAGCACCGAACTTTTAAGCCAATCGATATGCACGGGCTTACCCTCTGCCTGAAACAGATTTATCAAAACTATACCGATTTTGAAATGTTTTGGCGGCAATGCTATCAAGCCGGACAAAATGAGAACCGGCCCTTTCTTGCCATTTTCCATGAGCGGTTTTTGAGCCAACATCCCGATGTGGCAAACAGAACATCAAAGCACGTATCAAACCCTGAGAAAGGAAGCACCTGCAAGCGGCTCTACATGTACCTGCGATGGTGCTGCCGCCCCAGCAGCCCTGTTGACCCGGGCATTTGGAGTTTTTTGCCTCCATCAAAGCTGCTTATTCCCTTTGATGTACACGTTGCCCGCCAAGCCCGCAGATATGGGCTTCTTTCCCGTAAATCTGACGACTGGAAAGCAGTAAATGAGCTTACAGAAACATTAAAAGTTCTAAACCCCGAAGACCCCTCACGATACGATTATGCCCTGTTCGGTATTGGTGCTCTCGGATACCGGCTACCCAAAAAGTTTCAACTCAACCGGGTCTGATATCATTTACATCGCCCCTAAAATTCTGGAGCTTGAAAACGCTATAAANCCAATAATACCGCCGAGTAGATTAGTNAACATAGAAAACAGCACAAATCCCAGCACATATGTTGAGAGAATTTTCAGCCAATCCATAAATGTACTCGCCATCAGGTACTCTTTCTGTATCCAGATAACAATTCCGGCCACCAGAATTGCCGGAAGCGATGAGTGCATAAATGGATCCGTTAACGGGTACGGTAGAAGAAGCCATGCGGGAATCAGCAATACCAACGAAAAGTTTGCTACGCCCATAGAATAGGTATTCAGAATCAGATTCGCGTAAAAACCATCTGTTTTGTCTCTGTAGAAGAAATAGCCGCAAAGTGCCAGTGCCGGCACAAATATCATCAAAAGAAAAATCGGCAGAAATTGGGTCATTAGCCGAACATTTGTCGCCTCCATCCAGCCGGCCATTTCTTGCAGCTGTTCGTCTCCTTCAAAGCCGAGATCCAGTGTTGGCTCTATTGTAAAATCGATAATGAGAGTATTGAGCACGACAATCAAAAATATTCCGATCAGCGAGAGTTTAAACGGGTGCATATAGGGCGACTCTTTTCCGTAAATAACCGGATCCACCACATTTCTCGGATGGCTGGTGAGCTCTTTTAATGTATCTGTTAACTGTTTATACATGGTTTATGAGTGAAATGGTATTTATGTAGAATCTGTTATGAAATTAAATCACTGACGGAGATAAAATTGAGTATTTGTACTGTTATTTTGAATTTTATCTCCCTATATTTCCGAACTGTAACAAATTACAAAACAATCCATATTTATGATCGGAGTAAAAGTAAAAGATAACGAAAGCATTGATCGTGCGATCAACCGCTTTAAGAAGATGGTAACACGTTCCAGAAAACTGAATGAATTCAGAGAACGACAGCAGTATACCAAGCCATCTGAAGAACGACGAGAAGCTTTGAAGAAAAGCATCCGCGAAGAACGACGACGACAGCGGGACAACTACTAAGAGAGACCTGAACGAATCTGCGTTATGTATGACGCAGATTTCATCTCTACGTCTGTTTTTTGCGTGATCTTCCCTTTCGGAAGTATCGCATATTCTATACCCATCTTACCGGCTTCACGGATCCGCTGATCCGCATATGGTATTCGGCGGATTTCACCACCCAACCCAACTTCGCCCATAAAGATTGTGCGCCCCTTGGCAGGACTCTCTTTAATGCTTGATTCGAGAGCTGCGATAACGGCCAAATCTGCCGCCGGATCTGATATTTTCAATCCTCCGGCAATATTCAGATAGACATCCTGCCCCGTAAATTTAACACCTCCCCTTTTTTCCAGTACAGCAATCAGCAATGATAACCTGCGCTGATCAAATCCGTTGGCAGTACGCTGTGGTGTGCTATAATTACTTGGGGTTACCAGCGCCTGCACCTCAATTAGAATTGGCCGAGACCCCTCCATTATACAGGTGATGCAGTTTCCACTAATTGAGGAATCCGTACCCGACATAAAAAGTTCTGATGGGTTTAACACTTCATTCAAACCATCAGACTTCATCTCAAACACACCAACTTCCTGCGCCGGCCCGAACCTATTTTTCACTCCGCGCAAAATTCGGTGCAGCTGCCCCTGATCGCCCTCAAAATGGAGTACGGTGTCAACCATATGCTCAAGCATTTTAGGCCCTGCTATCTCTCCATCTTTTGTTACGTGGCCGATCATCAACGTGGTAATCTGTTCCTTTTTTGAGAGCTGCTGAAGCATTGCCGAGCATTCACGCACCTGCTGTATAGAGCCGGGTAGGCTGGTCAGGTTTGATGTATATGACGTCTGAATAGAATCCACAACTAGCAAATCAGGCTTATGTTTGCGCGCCTGGCGGATGATTTGATCAATATTGGTATTGGGATATACCAGCAAATTGTCCCCCTTCAGGCCAATTCGCGAAGCCCGCTGTTTGATTTGCGATGGCGACTCCTCCCCTGCTACATACAAAATTTTCCAATTCGGCCGGGATTTTGCAAGTTGGAGCATCAACGTACTTTTTCCAATTCCCGGATCACCTCCCAGCAAAACAAATGAGCCGTTTACCAAACCGCCTCCCAGCACGCGGTCAAGCTCCTGAAGCCCGGTTTTGCGACGGTCATTATCCTCAATTTCTACATCCGACAACTTAACGGCTTCCGATTGGCCGTCAGAAGAAATATCTACCTTATGCTTTTTCGACTCTTTTTTCTCTTCAACCCGCTCTTCGTAGGTATGCCACTCATTACAGGAGGGGCAAACCCCCAGCCACTTTGGTGATTCATTTCCACAATTTGTGCATTCAAACCGAATCTTCTGTTTTGCCAAAATAGATATGTTTACTCGTCGGAATTAGAATTCTCTTTAATCTCTACCACTTTATGATTTACATACCAAGCCATCGCAATAATACCCAGCCCAATACTGAAATAGTATGTGATAAACCGCCACACAAATACCGCCAGCCCGATGAACGAAGTTCGATCGATCAGTGGGCCTAAAAATATGGCAAAGAGCCCTTCAACACCGCCCGAACCACCCGGAGTTGGAATAATCAGAAATGCCAGGTTCATGGCAAGACTCCTCAATACAAGTAGAATTTCGTGTGCGGGCAACAGGCTTAAAATAACAATTACAGGCAATGCTACCCTGCAGAGCCAGCTCATTGTGGAGAAGAAAAATGCCTTTAAAAAGAACGGCCACGGTTTATCCCGAAGCTCATACGAATAGTCTTCAAGATGCTCAGCCTCCTCATTCATTTTATCCGAAAATTTATTCAGATAAGGCCATTTAAAAATCCACCGGATAATTCTCTTCATCGATGTAGGGTTTACCATCAACCCGTAGGTTAAAAACCCACCGTAGACAAGCAACCCTGTGTAGACCAAAACCATTGTGAGATTCCCAACAAAACCAATTTCCGGTGGCAGCACCGCGTAATAGAATCCGGCCATTAACAGGATAGGTACTGCAAGAGCATACCAGAACTGATCGAGCAGTACACCATATAATACTATAGCTGATGATTTACCCAGCGCTACATTTTCTCGGGTCATGGCGTAGGTTGCCACCGGTGCCCCGCCAATTGTAGATGGTGTAACCGCAGAGGCAAAATCCCAGGAGAGCATAATGCGAAATGACGCCATCCAGCTGATCTCCTTATCGGCCAGGTAACGGATTTTTGCTGCAGAAAAATAAAGTTTTAAAAACACCACACCGATCGCCAGGAAAATTCCGGGCAGTCGCTTGGGAGCTAAATGGTATAAGACTCCCGGTGTATAGGTCAGGTATATTACAATACCCATACTGATGATACTCAGTGAAATAGATATGATCAGATATTTCGCTGATATCAGACTTTTTGAACCATTAACGCTATTTGGCAGTGAATTTGGCAATAGAAAAGAGTGGGTAGTCTCCCCCGTTTTGATGGACGAAATAATGAATCTCTCAAAATAGAAAGAAAACGCCCTGCTTTTAAAAACAGGGCGTTTTTTTACAGTTAGATACTGTTATCAGGCGATGGTGACATCGTCATTCAAATAAACATCCTGAATGAAGTTTAGGAGTTTTACTCCTTCATCCATCGGCCGTTGAAATGCTTTACGCCCACTAATTAAACCCATACCGCCTGCTCGTTTATTTACAACGGCTGTCTTAACAGCAGCGGAGAAATCATCCTTGCCGGAAGCTCCACCGGAGTTAATAAGTCCTGCACGCCCCATATAGCCATTTGCTACCTGGTAACGTGTAAGGTCGATTGGATGATCTGTTGCAAGCTCATCATAAATACGCTCATCCAATTTCCCGTAAGAAGAGTCGCCTGTATTAAGTGCTTTGTAACCACCATTAATATCAGGCAGTTTCTGCTTCACAATATCCGCACCAAGTGTCACTCCTAAGTGATTTGCCTGGCCTGTCAGATCAGCAGCGGTGTGATAATCCTTTCCATCAACCTTAAACGCGGAGTTTCTGGTATAGCACCACAATACCGTTGCCATTCCAAGCTCGTGTGCATACTCAAATGCTCGTGCAACTTCCACGATCTGTCGGTTTGATTCCTCTGATCCAAAATAGATGGTTGCCCCAACAGCAGCGGCTCCCATGTCGTACGCTTTATCAATAGAACCAAACATAATTTGGTCGTACGAGTTGGGATATGTCATCGACTCGTTATGATTGATTTTTACCAGGAATGGAATTTTATGCGCATACTTTCGAGAAACTGAAGCCAGCACACCAAACGTAGAAGCAACAGCGTTACAACCTCCCTCAATGGCTAATTTCACAATATTTTCAGGATCGAAGTAGGCCGGATTTTTTGCGAATGATGCACCGCCGCTATGCTCAATACCCTGGTCTACAGGAAGAATGGATAGATACCCGGTGCCGGCAAGACGTCCGTGATTATGAATGCGTTGTAAATTTTGCAGTACTCGGTTATTTCTGTCAGAGTGGTACCACACATCATCTACATGATTTCCCGAAGGAATATGCAGATCGTTTTTTGGAATTGTTTTACAGACGTGATTTAAAAGCGAATCGGCATCTTTCCCTAAAAGTTCTTCGATACCTGTGATTGCAAGTGCCATTGTATGTACTCCCGTTCAATTAATTAACAATTTTTTGTAAGCATTATAATATACGTTTTCGAACAGCAAATGGCTATTCGCAGGCCCGGTTCTCTCACAAAACCGACAATTGGGAATTGGAAGCCCTTTTCCACCCTGAATGGAATGGAAATTTCCCTTATTTTCTAACCCAATCAATTTAATACCTTATGAAGATCAAAAATATTTCTCTACCTGAAGCGCCTTTGTTCCTTGCACCAATGGAGGACGTTACTGATTCTCCCTTTCGGCAAATTTGTAAAAAGAAAGGGGCCAATGTTGTATACACAGAGTTCATCAGCTCCGAGGCGATGATCCGTGATTCGGACATTGCACAACATAAAATGTTTTACGAAGAGATTGAACGCCCGTTCGGCATTCAAATTTTTGGCGGTCGCGAAGAGGCGATGGAGGGCGGCACAAAAGTTGCCAAAGCCAACAACCCCGACCTTATCGATATTAATTTCGGCTGCCCGGTTTATAAAATCGTAAAAAAAGGTGCCGGAGCCGGATGTCTGAAAGATTTAGCCATGATGGAGCGCATGGCCGGAACCGTTGTTGATGCTGCCGGAGACACACCCGTTACGGTTAAAACCCGCCTCGGCTGGGATGATGACACCATCAGAATTCAAGAAGTAGCCTTGATGCTGCAAAATCTCGGGGTAAAAGCTCTCACGGTTCACGCCAGAACCCGCTGCCAAAAATACAAAGGAGATGCCCGATGGGAGTACCTGAAAAAACTGAAAGAGACACCCGGACTCGAAATTCCGATTATCGGAAATGGTGATGCCGATTCACCCCAAACCATCAAAAAAATGTTTGATGAAACGGGTGTCGACGGCGTAATGATTGGCCGTGGTGCAATTGGAAATCCGTGGATTTTTGAGCAGGCTCGATACCATTTGGAAACGGGAGATCTAATGCCCGAACCAACGGTGGATGATCGTCTTCAACTTTGTGCAGATCAACTTCGGTTATCAGTTGAGCACCATGGTGAGAAATATGGCGTCATTATCATGAAAAAACATTACGGTCAGTATTTGAAAGGGATTCGAAACGGCAAAAAATTGCGCGGATCCATCATGCCGGAAAAAGAGATGCAGCCAATACTGGAAAAGCTTCTGAATTTTAAAGAGGAAGAGCTCTACGCCGTTGCTTAATTCAATTTTTCAGAATGTTTTTTTGGTAAACCACTCTATACAAAAAAGGCCTTTCTTATTACTAAGAAGGGCCTTTTTAAATTTCTTCGGATCGATATTCCTTAGAGTTGAAATCTAAGTCCTACACCCAGAACAAACTGATTGGCATCACCACCGAGGTTACCGACTTTGGCTTCCCCAAACAGGTGGGCAAAATTCAGTGCATATTCAGTACCGACACCGATATTCAAGCCGGCTTCGGTTTCGCTGCTGTCGCCGAATTCGTCAAAATCAATATTAAAACCGGTAATATTAATACCGGCCAGGCCATACACCATCAGCTCATCCTGTGCATGAAAAATGTAATTACCGTTGAAATTCAGCTCCCATACAGTTGCAGTAGTGTTTCCCTGACTTTTCGGAAAATAAAAAGTGAAATCTCCGCCCGCTCTGATGTTTTCGGTAATTGAGTAGTACCCGTCTGCGCGAATACCGATATCATTATCCACATCTCCCAAGCCAACACCGGTACCCAAGGCAAGTCCACCACCCACTACGAAATCTCCGGGCTGTGTTTGGGCAAAGGCATTCTCAGCGGAAACTAAAGTTCCCATAGTAAACGCAGTTGCAAAAATAATCGCATATAACTTTTTCATCTGTCCCTCTCTCTTGATTAATATTATAAATGTAAAGCAAGCCTCTCTATTCTACTTACTTTCTATTGCATACATTTTAAACATAGCCAAAGAACGGAATAAACAAACTATCCTGATTCTATATTTTAATATTAACAGGATTCACCGCTCTTTTGCAAGTATATTCCATTCGTTCACTCATCATTTTCACTTTCCGGATCACGCTCCCACGGTTCCCAATCGATGCCAAGGGTGTACTTCTGTATCCAGCGGATCTCTTCAATATCGCGGGTACGTTGATTGCGAGGTTCACTGATTCCGTGCCCCTCTCTTTTAAAGTTGATGTAGCGCGTATCCACTTCGCCGATATCCTGCAGAAAGGTAAAAAAGATCAAACTCTGTTCAGGCGTATCCACTCGATCGCGCTCGCCATGCAGAAACAGTGTAGGAGTTGAAACATTTGCGGCATGCGTTGCAGGCGATTTTTCACGGTATCCTTCAGGATTGGTCCACGGCTCGCCCCCGATATACCATAACCGAACATCGTGGTTGAACCCCATAGCGTACTCTGATGTCCAATCAGAGACCATGGCACCCAGTGAAGCCGCTTTAAAGCGATCGGTTTTTGTGATGGTAGTTCCTCCTAAAATTCCTCCGTAGCTCCATCCGCGAACAGCCATTTTCTCGCTGTCGATGGCATTTTTCTCAATCAACATATCCACGCCGCTCATCAAGTCTTCGTAATCTCCGCCACCAATATCGTACATGTTTCCGCGAAGCAGACTATCTCCATAGGCTGTACTTCCTCGAACATTGGGTGCTAGCTGTGCATATCCCAACCCGGCCCACACATGGTAGCGAGGGCTGAAGTTATTGGTAAACACACCGGCAGGTCCGCCGTGAATATGCAGTAAAAACGGGGCCGTTCCGTCGTTTTCCAAATCTTGAGGATGGTAGTAAATTCCTTCAATCTCCAATCCGTCATAACTCTCCCATGTTACCACATCAAAATCCGCCAGCTGCAAGCTGTCACGAATCATCGGATTCAGGTCTGTAAGACGCTGAGAATCATCAAAATTTTGCAGATCCGCTACAAACAGATCCGGCGGGGTTGTAACATCTTCCATTCTGTACAGAACCCGATTTCGCTGTTTGTCGAAATCAACCACGCGTAGCGTGCCGGCCACATCCGTATGTGTTGTAACTTCGCCAGTCTCCACATTAAGAGAGTAGATATTTGTGTTCGTTCTGTATGTGGCGTTAAAAAAGATCGTTTCGCCATCCTCTGAGATATGATAGGATCTGATATTCCCATCAAACTCGCCGGAGATCATGCGGTATGATTTATCATCCACATTCATTTTCCACAGTTTATTCTGCTTCAGCTCCCACTCATCATCATCTGCCGCAGAAAATATGATATGCTCATTGTCAGGTAGCCAAGAAAGATCACCCTCAGGAACTTCATTATCGGTAAGTTGTACAGCAGTAGAATCGCCCACTTCAATCAGGTAAATTTCCGATTTATACTGTTGATTTCTCCGATTTTCGAACCGGGCCGTATAGGCAATTCTCTGCTGATCTTCCGACACCGTAAATCCACCCACTCGTAAATCTCCGTGGGTCAGTTTTGTCTCCTCTTTCGTGTCCAGATCAATCTTCCAGATGTTATTCCATGCCCCTTCAGTTTGGCCATGCGGCGGCTCATCAACAAAAAGGTGGTCGTACCCCGCCTCGTATTCTTTCTTCTCCTCAGCCGTTTTTGGAACAGATGCCACAAAATAGATAGACTTGCTGTCGGCACCCCACTCGTAACTTCCTACGGCGGAATCGTGCTCCGTTAACTGTACAGCCTCACCACCTCTGGTTGGCATTATAAAAATCTGTGCATCGCCATCTACAGATCGTTTCAACGAAATATATTTTCCATCCGGGGAGTATTTCAGGTCTGACCCACCATCATCCCCAATATATTGGTACACATTCCCGCTGTCGGCAGGAATGTAGTAAAATGTGGTTTCGCGTTTATTTTCATCCCAGTCGAGTACAGATTTTCCGAAAATTACGGATTCGCCATCGGGAGAGAGCATTGCAGGGCCGAGCCGATCCATGTTGATGATATCATCTGTGGTCATTGCCCGATCTTGAGCAACCAGAGGAATCGACAACAGTAAAATTAAAAGTGTGGTAGCGGCTGATTTCATC
>SL_4KL_010_BRINEDRAFT_10002118_pt1 | contig 11181 bp, 11 predicted proteins | sample SodLak_010_BRINE_2_FD_10664 | JGI IMG/M metagenome (IMG submission 10664) | reverse complement strand
GCGGCTGCTGCTGCTGCTGCTGCTGCTGCTGCTGCTGCTGCTGGTTCCTGGCTGAAGTTGCGGCCGCGGAGGGCTGATCTCCATCGTTTTTGCTTGGTTTTGCAGGTGTGGCTGCTGCACAGTTTATGCAGGGCAAACTTTGCATTCACAACTCAGTACACTGCATAACATGATTGAGCCATGCAGTCCAACCAAACTGCTCAGGCCATGGCTGATTAAGACTTGCCTTAAGAATCTCAGACTGTGCACCACAGCTCTGCTAATTTTACTTGCAAGGATTGAAACAAGCAAATAATAAAAGCCTGACCCTGGGCCAGAACGAGCACGCTTGGATAACTGACCTGGCTTGGAGGGCTGCTCATCTGCAACAGTCCCTAGCGGCAGCTGGTCCGCATGTTTGGTTGCAATGTGCTGCTTCAACTTTCCACTCTGGAGGAGGGCACGACCAAACAAAAGGGTAAGCTGTGGGCTCACAAGAGGGGTGATGTCATAGCACCAATGGTTATGCTGCACATGAACTACGTCCAGGTTGTACGCAGAGATCCTTGTTAAGGATTGCTCCGTATGCTGAGGCCAAAGGCTTTGGCAATGCCTTGGACTTTCTTTCTCCCTCTCTGCCTTTCTACCCAGCCTCTTTCTTTCTACCTTATTCTCTATTCCTCCCCTCTCATTCTTGTTTGCGTTGACCGACAACAGTCAGTGCACAACATTCAGGTTGAGGCAAAGCTTTAGGTGCCAAACAATATGAAAACATGCCGTACTCACCTCCTTGTAAACCTTGTCACTGCACAGGAAGCAAAAGTTGGGGCAAGTTATTGGGCTTGCATGACATGTGAACACTTTTCAAACTTGCTTGAAGTCATGGAGCACTGCACTTGTGAATACAATGCTAAAAGTACCACAATTCCACACTCACCAGTACATACATTTCACCTCTTGGCCTCTCTTGTCGATCACGCTAGGGCCTGCCGGAAGGAGGGCGACACGCTTTAGTGTCATAGATAGGGACACCACGGAAGCTTTTGGAGTAACAACAACACTCAATACCCCAAGTCGCAAGCATACTCGTAGACTGTATCTTGTTTGCGACAACTGGTGCTGACTTGCTCATGACTGTCAAGGACAGTGGTGCTGTCATGTGAGCACACTTGCGAGCAAACGTATACATTCACAGCTATACCTGCTGATGGCAACTGTGCTGCACTCATGAGTTTTGCCGCATAACGTTCGTACATACAACCAAGAATTGTACATTCAGTAGATCATGCGCCAAAGAAATATGCGCATATTGCAAATATGCACTCACATGAGCAAATATATGTGCACACGCATGCATACACATACACGCACACACGCACACGTACATGCTTCTATTATGAACAAGAATGACAAGGAAATCAAGTAAGCACCTCTGGTTCCCCCTCCCGCTCCACTGGACACGACATGATTGGCTTTCTTCTTTGCTTCCCTGTTCTTGATGCCACCCATGTTGTTGGCAATTGAAGGGACACTCTAAAGACAGGCAGGGCTCGTTGTGCCTCCCAGGAACCCCCTGAGGTGAACAATCAACAATTTATTATCATGGGATCAAACACAACCCTAACCTAAACTAATTCTATAATCCTAAAATGTGCTTTAAAGTCAACCTTAGTTATCAGATTGAAAGCGGCGGCTTGACTTCATAAGCACTTAACAAATGAAGCGCTTTATCTACCTCAAATGTTGGAACCTGAAAACTATGTGTAAAAACTGGTCCCATCTGAATAGCATACCTATGGCTGAAGTGATGTTGTCACGCTTTTTGGACGTTGCGTCTTCGAGTGCTCCAGGAAATCTTTTCCGTATTCCCCCTTTAAAAGTGTAATGTGCAGACAGGATTATAATATATATCGGCTATTTTTCCATCTAGTGTGTGCCTGAGATGTGCAGCAGCTCTGTTGAACGGAATGGCGGAAACTGAGCATGTACTTGCTTTCAGAATTTCTCCATCTCCTCCTCAGGGAAGAACCTCCCCTCGTATTTTTACTTCGGTTTACTGCCCATTGAGAAAAAATTGAAGATGTTTAGATAGTGCACAAAGGGGGGAAAGGAGAAGGAAGCGACGATGAGGCTGTCCGCCTTCCTAGTAGTGGCTTGCTTGGCTCTCGCTGCGGACCAGGCTGCTGCGGAAATCAAGTTTCAATCTGTGAGCCGGAAGATACAGTTGAACAGCCAGTTCGCCAAGGTGTCTGAGACGATCAAGGTCAAGAACACCGGCAGTGATGCCGTGGGCAGCTTGATCCTGTGCCAGCCACGGCGAGCAGATGCAGTCCTTGCCTACCAGCAGGTGGGAAGATGGTGCTTGAAACGCGATGAGCATGGAGAGAGGTGGTGCGTGATGCTTACTTTTCCAGGGCTTGTTTGCATACTTGCGTGCAGGTGTCCCAGCAGGTGCAGGACAAGAAGGAGATGCTGAAGGTCAGTGCAGGCATACTTGAGCATCAGTGTTACAGAAGCCATTTGCAACATGCAACTCTACTGCTCCCAAAGTAACCTGCCGATGAGATCCATGCATGCATCAATCTAAATACTCCATGATGCAAGCTCAGTGCACATGCCCACTTGCATGCTCAGGCATGTTTTGCGTGCAAGGCAGCAAGCAGCACCCCTGAATCAAGTACTTGTGTGCACAAGCACTAATGAATTTCACCTCGCCATGGTCCAATGTTTGGCAGCAGGTCAAGCCAGCCAACCCGGCTGATGCACCCTGGGAGGCACAATGCTGGGAGGCAGAGCTGGCAGAGCCAGTAGTGGGCACAGAAACGGGTACAATAGACAGCTACGTGGTATATGCTGAAGTACAGAAGCCATATCCTGCGGAGGTGAACCAGGGGGAGCCGCAGCTCGTGCTTTTTGTGGACAATGTGCACGTGCTGTCACCTTACCAGGTGTCGCAACAAACTACTGAGGTGGGTGGGTGCAATGGGCATGAGAATGCAGCTTACTCAGGCAGAAATGGGAGGCAGCGAGGGAGTCAGTCCAGAGGCTGTCAATAAACCTCGAAGAAACAGGGTCTAGCAACAGCTAAGGGATGTTTCGCCTATCTGTTGTTGACTCCAAAGCGCTCGCCAGATTTGGCCAGGCACACTCCACCCAGAACTGGGCGGCCTGCCCTTGGGCAGCGCCCGGACATGTGTGGCATGGCCGACATGCAAAATTGTGGAGAAGCAGAGCCAGCTGTCTTAGTTGGCTGAAGCTTGAGCTTGCCTCAATCTGGCCATGCCTTCAGCGCCCTTCCTTCGTCCAGGCTTATCCAATCTTGCTGATGGTGGCATGCTTTCTGGTCACGGCTCACAGCACTTGCGCCTAGCACTAGAGGGTGCATATGCCTTCGCTACTGCCGCCATGCCAGCTGCTCACCTGGCCCAGGCTGCTCTGCTCAGCGCCAAGAAAGTGTCACAAATAGATTTGCCTGGCCTGAAACACACAGGTTGTTCTCCCCAGCGCCAAGCTCAAGTCGTACACGGATACCCCCGGCCCGGTCACCAAGACAGACGGCAACAAGTACAAGTACGGCAAGTATGACCTGGTGAAGCCATGGAGCGTGGCGGAGATGCGGCTGCACTACGAGAACAACAAGCCATTCAAAAAGGTGACTCACCACATGCCGTGCGTGCTGCTGCATTCAATAAGGTGACTCACCGCATGCGTGCTGCTGCATTCAAAACATGCCATGCGTGGTGCTGCATTCAAAAAGGTGGCTCACCGCATGCCGTGCGTGCTGCTGCATGCTTGGCTTGACTGACCAGGCATGCCTCCGGCTCAGTAGCTGGCGCAGGGTGTGCGCATGCCCCTACCGAAGGTGCCAGGCTGTGGGTGGGGCCTGCCAGTGGGGTGCGATCATGTGCGATCATGCTGCATGTGCTCGTGCCTCATGTCTTGCTTATATGGCTAAACTTGCCAACAAAGCTTGACCAGGTTGCACATAACTTGAGCAGCAAGCTTGGCTATAAGTTGCTCTGCTGGCTCATACCGTCAGAGACTGATCTGGACGGTGAACTGATGCACTGAGAGAAAGAACTGATGCTTGGAAGACAGTGCTGATGTATCTGTTGGAAGTTGGTTGGCAAGTTGGCTGGCAGGCTTGGCACAGATATGAATTGATCTGAATTGGGTGATCTTAGATTGATCTGTACTACCAATGAGGGTTTACTGGCCGTTTGCAATTGTGGGGCCCGCTGGCTGCTATGCCTACAATTGGAAAATCTGCCTACTGAGCGTAGGGTGAATGCATGGCCTGTGACTAGACAGACTCACATGCACACGCACACGCATATGCCGCAGGCGACGACCCTGGTGCGCGAGATTGAGGTGTCACACTGGGGGAACATCTATGTCGAGGAGACATACGAGCTGGTGAGAATTTAATTTTGCGCCAGTGTCAGTGTGGTGCATGTGCGCACGTGCGCGCACGACACACACACATGTCCCGACTCACTAGGCTTGCGCACCTGAAAGTTGGTGCAACCTCTCATCTCCTGAATCGCTTCATCCCTTGGGCATGCTCCCCTCCTCCTATATCTGTTCGGACTTGCCTCCCATACTTCCATGGTTGGTGTAGTGGCTTAGCTAACTTGACTTTTCCTTGAGTAGCCTCCTCTCCTCCTGACTTGCTTGTCTTGCCTGCCAACCAAGCGAAGTAGGCCTGAGTGTGATAGCATGTTTTTGTCGCACCCACAACCCTCTTCCCTTCTATTTTCAATTGTGCTCCTTCTCTGGGGCACCCTTCCCTGACTATACTTCACGCCCGCTCCAGCGCAACCACCCCAGGGAGCCCAGCACAATAGATGACGGGTGCTCATGCCCTTCCTGTGGCCTGACCTAGATGTAAACAATCCATGCACCTGCGCCTGCTGCCAACGCTTGGCCACAGAAAAACGCGGGCGCCCAGCACAAGGGCTCGTTCTCTCGCCTCAAGCACAGCTATGGCGCCTACACTGGCGGCAGCAAGGGCAACACCTTTCGGGTAGGTCAGGTGGGGTGCTTGCACCCTCTCTGGTCCAGAGTGTGTAGACATGTCTCATGTGAACAAGCGTGGATGTGCGTGTATGGTGCGCAGGTGTGGGGTAGGGGTCATGTGCATGTATGCGTGAGTGGGGGTATGCGCTGGGGTGCTTGCGCCTGCAGTGGTCTAGAGCAGATGGGAGGGGGGGGGACACACGTGGGCTGACAACCCATCCTCCTACAGTCCCGTGGTGCATCTTACCCACGAGAATTTGCCCTGCACTTGCAAGTCTGGTAAGTCTGGCCACGGTTGTGCGCAACTTGGACAGAGTGCGCACTGCTCATGCGTGCACCTTGGAATCCATCTTCAAGGCTTGCTTGCCCCGGCCAAGGTCGCCTAGCTGCGTTGTCTCTGGGGTCCTTCAGCATCTCCTCACTTTCATGGCAGCATAAGCAGTGTGGGTGCCATGCTCATTCATAACAATTAAGCCAACAAAGCTTATGCATCCCCAGCCAGAAATCACAACTAGCTGGCCAGGACAACACTTTCCGTGCACAACACGTGGCCATCATTTGCCCGCCACCCTGTTGCGTGCAGGAGCTGAAAGCCAAGCTTCCGCCCTCGGCGCACTCCCTCTACTATGTGGATCAGATCGGCAATGTGTCAACCTCTGACGTACGCAAGACCTCAGCAGAGGTGCGCCGTCTTGAGGGGCTGTGTGCATGTGCATGCCTGGGCACACAGCTGGAGAGCGCATAACAAACAGCAATGTGCCTGGCAATCTTGGTCACGAGGGAAGCAATGAGCATGAGACCTGGACCTTGTAGTTTTCTTGTGGGCAGGGTGGCCGTTCCGCAAGTGTTTTAGCCATGTGACTGGCTTGCTGTCAACACAGCAGGCTCGTCTCCCTGCTAATGTCAGATTCCTTCCCGGGCTCAACTCGGCCAGCTATCCTTACCCAGCTGATGCCGGATCCCACTTGGGGGGTTGTGCACGTTGTGTCGTGCTCAGCCGCATGCTCTGGCGTGTGCTGCGTGCCCCGTGCAGACTGTGCTCACCCTCAGCACAAGGTACCCGCTGCAAGGCGGGTGGAAGGTGGACTTCAAGATCGGTGAGTGGTGAGGGTCCACAGGGGGGCCGGCAAGCAGGCTCGTGGCAAAGTGACTGCACGCACATGATGGGTGCGCTCTGCCTGGGTTCTGCCGCAGCTGTTGTGCCGCGGCTGTTGCTGCCAAGCACGCGCTTGCCATGCAAAAGTGGGGCGCATTCTGGTTGCCCAGTCAGGTGGGTGCTTGCCAGGAACATGCTGTGGCAGGCCTTATCAGCCCCAATTGGGTGCGTTTGCACATGTCCTGCAGGTAACTCATGTTGACATTGGAGCACTACAGAAAAGCTTTGCACGGCCCCTGCGCTTCCACACTTGGGCACAGAGCAGCGCAAGGCACCTCACTCTTCCACTTTCAAGGATGTTCGCCTGTCACCTACACCTGCATGCATTGTCCCCTGGCATGCCCATTGTCACGTGCCTGCTTTCAGGCTACACCTGCATGCATTGTCCCCTGGCATGCCCATTGTCACGTGCCTGCTTTCAGGCTATGGCGTGCCCCTGGAGGGTTTCTTGTTCAAGAAGGCCTCAGACGGCAAGCGGCGGCTGACCATGGACTTCGGCTCACCAGTGGAGGGTCTGTACGTGGAGGACCTTACCGTCAAGGTGAACAAACACACGTTGACACACAGCTTCGTACACAGCACACACGTGCACGCCATGCACATATGCGCACACACGCACCCCCGCGTGTGTGCGGGCACACAGATATATAAGCGGCCGTTTGGTTGCCCATTGGAAGGCCAGTGCGTGGAGGCCCTGACTTGCAAGAGCGTGCGTGGCCTCACCACACACGCTTACACACTCGCAGGTTGTGCTGCCAGAGGGCGCCTCTGCCATCTCCGCAAAAGTGGCCAAGGATGTGCTGAGGTCGCTCGAGCAGAGCAGCGACGTGAAGTTCACGTACCTGGACACCATTGGCCGCCCTGTGGTGGTGCTTCGCACGCAACACGTAACGCCCGACCACGCGACCAAGCTGCACGTAGACTATGCATTCTCCACAGCAGGATTGCTGCGGGAGCCGCTCCTGCTCATTGCTGGTGGGTCGCGGCAGCTGATATGGCTGCACGTGCGCCTGAACACACACAAGGTGATGGCACATCACACCGCTACCCTGTTGCACACAGGGTGCACTTGCCTCGCCTCAGTTTTTTTGTCTCGTCATTGAGTGCACTCATACCCGGTCTGAAGTGATTGAGCACATGGACTGCACTTTGTATGCTCGGGGCAGCAGCTTGTGAACGAGCATCTTTGTTTGTCTGGTTGCAGATGCTAGAAGAGATGTGTGTGCGCGCACTGCTTGCGTGCAAACCTTGCAGCTTGATCGCCACCCTGCCCTCAATTCAATGCTTGAACACTGTGACAATTGTGACACTTGAGAACTGCTAGAGCACTACATAAGAAATGAAGCGCTTGGTGACTTTAATGCCCTCTTGCCCGAAGAACAATGCGACTGCGCTCTGCAATCTGCATGCAATTTTTTACGACTTTTTTGGATGCATGCCTACAATGCCTGCCTTCAGCCTTTGCTGCCCTTTTTGCGGCCGCCATCGCGTACAACCGGCTGGAGCTGACTATTTCGCGCGACGACAAGTGGCAAGCCGCCAAGGAAATCGAGATGGTCACCACGCTCATGCACAAGCTCAACAGCATCATCCTGGGTAAGAGGAAGGATGCGCTTGCTGGGGATCTCAGGTACATGCACACATGGATGGGCATCTGCCTGCCTCAAGCCAGCAGAATAGGTCAGCACACAGGCTGCTGAAACTCTGTTGGATGAGCTGCTGCTGGGGCTCTGCTCACTCATCAGCTATAGCTTATGAGGGGTGGGCCCAGCAATTACGGCAGGGATCGTGCCTTATGTTCTTGCGTGTGGTCAAGCGTGCATCATAAACTAGATGCCGAGCCGTCTATGCTGCCATCTTTGGCACCCGAGCCAGAGGGAAAGGTCAAAGATAATGGCATGCTTTATCATCTCAACATAATGTAAGAAGATGCATGACTGAGTCCGGTGTGATATGACTGGATGACCCCTGTGGGCCTGGGAGGGCTCAAACCCTTTTTTGAGTCAATTAATCAGTCGATCGCGGTTGTTGTACTTCAGCAAGAGGGACTAATTGATTGACTCAAAAAAGGTTTGAACTCCTAGAAAATACAGTTCATAATCAGTGAAGAACAAAATCAAGATCAACACCGTATTTCCCGACGTGCCTGGCCTATTGAAGAGCAATACAATAATTAATTTATTGATTGAGTCAAAGTCAATGAGCGCTTTCACAAGACATGTACACAAGAAGGCTCTGTGGGTTGGCAAACTAGGTGATCTGGAACAAGCCAATTGCTTAAGAAACCAGATTTGACAATGCTTGCCGCTCCTGAGTGGCGCCTCCTACAACCTCATTTCCTGTAAGCTTGCTTGTGGATATAAGTCTGAAAAGGTGCCAGCTAGGGGCAACATGCGCTGAATGCATGCTAAAAGTATGCCCAGATTTGGCCTCAACCTGCCCCATCTGTGAGCGCACATTGTCTTGCCTCTTGCCATGAGCTGCAGAGCAAGGCAAAGTGATTGACGCAGCCATGCGCCTCAGTGCAACCATCCGCACAGCTGAAGACATTGAGCATGCGCAAAAAGAGCGCGCTAAGCTGGACGCTGCTTTCAATGACCTTGACAAGAAGGTGAAGTGCGACTCTGATGCCGGGACTCATGGATGCCCTGCAACGGCTGTTTCTTGCCATTAATAGTCGCTGGCCGTGTGGAAGAGCAAGGATCTAGCTAGCCCAAGCAGGCTCGAAGGTGGAGGGGTTGAACTTGGCGATGACCGCCGCAACAGTTGGTGGTCATTGTTGTGCCCAGGCTCAGCAGTGCCTGCATGTGCTTGCTGCTGCCCAGACCCTGCAACGCATGCTTGGGCTTTTGGCTGCCCAGACGCTGTAGCGAATGCTTGGGCTTGCAGTTGCCCAGACTCAGCAGCGCATGGTTGTACTTGCGGGCGCGCAGGCTAAAGCTTCCCTGAATGACATCGCGCAGCGGCAGTTACGTGCTGCAGACAGGGCAAAGGAGGTGCTGGACAAGGAGCGCAGCCTCCTTACCCGCAGTCTCAAGCTTGTCTCTGAGCGCAGGTATGCCTAATCATAGCTGCAGCCAGGCAAAGGCGCACGGGCTCTTGCAGTACTGGCGGGACATGCCTTGCAAGATGATGCGCACTAGCTTGCATAAGCTGTCAATGCCGCAGCTGATGCTTGTACAACTTCACACGCATGCCCCTTCTTATCCTGCCCCTTCTTTTGCAGTGACCTGGCTCGCAAGGGCATGCCCGCCACTGAGATGAACAAAAAGCTCTCCTCCAGTTCAGCTGCCCTCGCAAGCTCGCGTACAGAATTGGATGCTTTGATTGAAGCTGTATTTGCTCCATATTGATGCCCCGTGTTGGGAGCGCATATACTAGGATGGATTGCATGCAACTCGGATGCACAAGTCTGAGCCTGTTCACATGTTCATGTCACAAGTCAATAAGGAACTCGGACCTTCTCATTTGTCATCTCAGTTAACTTATCTGATGCGCTCATGGGCTAAGCGCAGTGCTGCGTTTCATGCTAACATGACGAAAGTAATCCTCGTGTAAGGATCAGTACAGGATCACCATCCCAGAATGTGCCTGACTTTCTCCAAACTCCCTCTCTTCCAAAGAGAGTGGAGAACTGTCTGGCACTCGCTCTGTATAACTTGAAAGTTTGCATGCGTTTACAAGAGAAGGACTTCTGTCAAGAAGTGCGACTGCCAGTCAAGCAGTGCTGGCCTGTTCATAAAAAACAATAAGTGGACATTTCCGCCACCGGCCCCCCCTCAGGGCTGTGCCTAGCTAGCCAATCAGGGTCACTTGGGTTTCAGCCATCTTGATTCCTCATTGCTTGCCACAACCATACACAACATATTTTTATGCCGAGAACAGCCCGGATATGTGAACAACCGAGAGGTTGGGGCGCTGCATGTGCGGCGTTGGCCGTTTTTGCACCATTTTGACAGGAAATTGGCATTTCCCCAATGAAGCGAAGGCGCTCCATTCCCTATGGTCTCCTTGAATAAAGTTGTTGTAACATGATGGCATAGGGGGCGGGGGTCCAGGAGGTGTGTTCCGTGGGTGACCATGTTGCGATGGCACCCAGATATGCATGGGATGTGGGTGCTGACACAGGAATATATTTGCAGCCACTGAAGGGATTCGCATTGGACCAGGACTGAGGATTGTGGGAGTATTAGGCATCTCAAAAAAATTGATGAGGCGATTTAATGGTCTGAGCGTCAAGCGGTTGCCAAATAAAGGACCTGACACAGGGTTTTCAAAACCCGGTTTTGGGGAGCTCCCACAGCAAAGGCCGAACTTCTTGAACCAGATTTTGCGAGGTGAAATTGCGGATGTTTTGTTGTATCTAGGTCCCAGTATGGCTCAGTGTGCAGAAGACGCTGTCCGTTTCAGAAACCTGACAATTGGCTGCCCACCCCACCAGCGCCATTCTCTACAAGTTGAGGATTATTACATGCAGAGATACATCAGCCATCCAATTGTGTGCTCAGGTTGATAAATGGTGCAGGGGCTGCAAAGTCATACCTACAGTCAGGGAAAAATTATCGACAAAAAAAATAATTTTGAAGCTCATTTTTTCAGGCCCGTTATCTCATTATGCGTTGCCGACCTGCAGCAGAGAAAACAGAGCGTCCAAGACGCAGGCGTAGACACAGAAACTTGACTTAGTGGCTCTTATTGGATTGTAAGAGCACCTTTTCCTTCTTTTCCCTAAACTAAATTGCGCTACGATTTTACACGCGGCATGAGCTCTTTGAACTCTTTGGCGATGTTGTCCTTTCTTTACACACCATACACATACCGCTTATTTCAATACCTTTCGCAATCTACTATGAACAATGCGAACGTACTTCTTAAAACTTCTTTCCAAGGCGCGGGAACGGAGGTTCGAACCCCGAACCCAAAGGTTGCGTCAGGTGCAGACCGCTTCACACCTAGGGTCACAGCCATAGAGTGCTGCCCAAGGACTTCACAGCCATGGAAGTGCACGCCTCCCATGCCTGCTGGCA
>SL_4KL_010_BRINEDRAFT_10002114_pt1 | contig 11195 bp, 12 predicted proteins | sample SodLak_010_BRINE_2_FD_10664 | JGI IMG/M metagenome (IMG submission 10664) | reverse complement strand
CCTTTTTATGATATTGATCGCTGTTGTCGAATAGTGCAATGAGCGGGCCTGCATCAATCAGACTTTTTCTCACGGATTTTTTCTTTTATTCGGGTTTTATAGGTAGTTGATCGATCACCATCTCCACTTCCTCGTTTGCCAAAGTACTTTTCCCCTGATTCAAATGGGCGATCATATTTTTTCTCTTTTGCGATAAACTCCACCAAAGCCTCTTTGATGATCAAAGATCGGGATTTTTGAGTCTTGGATGACAGGGCATCCAGCTCTTTTTCAAGCTTTTTAGGAAGTCGAACAGAACGCATATCAGATTATTTTAAGTTGTATTACAAAATGTAGCACATATGGTAGTATATTTCAAATATCGGGTTGTTTTATGACTCATGAAAGACGCTTATATGTTGCTACCATTTATTCTTTTATTGTATATCGTATTTGTACATGGGCAATGATAATGGAGATGGCTCGGTACCTATCTCAACGGCAGATGATTAGATCAGACCTGAGTCCTGATAAGTTCGAGGCATAGTCGGGACACGGTCGGGGCAAGTTCGGTACAGCTCCGTAACAGGTCCGTGACAGCTCCGTGTTAACACCGTTAACTACACGGAGCTGTTACGCCTCTGATATAGGGCTGTTTTGAGGTATACCCCTCGATGGTATAGCTGTGGTGCAGACTGTTGTCGGAGCTCTTCTGACGTGAGGGCGTGCCGCCGGCTGATTACTTTTTAACCTGACAGCGTTACCCGGCGCTTATTCCGAGATCCTGCCGGTAACCCCATTCGGCGCACGCTGACAGGTCTGAATTTAAAAAGAGTACCCTCAAGACTCAGGACTAAATAAAACCTAAAGCCTCTCAAACCGAGATTGGAAAAATCGCAGATATTCCGGTTCGTAGACAAACTTCAGGCCGGTAATATCATCTCGATTTTCGTAAACGGCTTCAATCGATTCGGCCACTACATCCATATGCGCCTGTGTATATACGCGACGCGGAATGGTAAGGCGAACCAGCTCCAGCTTGGGATAGTTATGCTCACCCGTTTCAGGATTTCTGCCTGATGATACTACGCCACGCTCCATGGCTCTTACTCCTGAATCGAGGTAGATCGCTCCGGCCAGTGATTGTGCGGGAAGCTGATCTTGCGAAAGATGCGGGAGAATGGCTTTTGCATCCAGGAAAACCCCGTGCGTACCGATCGGTTTCACAACAGGAACCCCGGCATCAATCAATTTTTCACCCAGGTATTGCACCTGTCCAACACGAGCACGAATATGGTCGTAATCCACCGATTCGGTTATTCCAATCGCCAGCGCCTCCATATCACGCCCGGCCATACCGCCATAGGTGTGTAGACCTTCGTATACAACAACCATATTACGTGCTTGGTCGAAAATCTCGTCATCATTCACGGCCAAAAAACCACCGATATTAACGAGTGCATCCTTTTTGGAGCTCATGGTGGCGGCATCAGTCTGATCGCAAATTTCCAGAACTATATCCTGCACGCTCCAATCTTGGTACTCCTCTTCATTCTTTTGGATCATGTACGCATTTTCAGCCACTCGGGTCATGTCGTGCACAATCATGATGTCGTGCTTGTCGCAAAGCTTTCGGAGCTCTTTTAGATTTGACAGGGAGATCGGCTGGCCGCCCGCCATATTTACCGTTGTGGCGATGGAGACGTACGGAATTTTATCTGCTCCATGTTTTTTGATTAAATCTTCCAATTTGTTCAGATCAACATTTCCCTTGAAGGGATGCAGATCAGCCGGATCGTGAGCTTCATCAATAATAATATCCACAAAAGTACCGCCGGCCAGCTCCTGGTGCAGTTTGGTTGTGGTGAAGTACATATTTCCGGGGATGATATCTCCCTCGTTGATCAAAATTTGGGAGATCATATGCTCGGCGGCGCGTCCCTGGTGAGTCGGGACCAAGTGTTTGTAGCCGTAATATTTTCTAACGGTGTCTTCGAGATTGTAGAAATTTCGACTTCCGGCATATGCCTCATCGCCCATCATCATGCCGGCCCACTGTCGGTCACTCATTGCCGAGGTACCGCTATCCGTTAGGAGGTCGATATATACATCATCTGATTTGAGCAAAAAGGTGTTATAACCGGCCTCTTCTAAAGCTTTTTCTCTCTCTTCGCGCGTTGTAATTCGAACCGGCTCCACCATTTTTATTTTGTACGGTTCCGCCCACGAACGTTTTCTGTCTGATGAATTTCCCACAATTTCCTCCGTTTTACTTTTCTGTTAATTGGTTGTGCTTAAGTATTTTATGATACAGAAAAGCGCTTTCATAGGAAAGTGTACAACAGTTATTTGTTATCGGTTATTGGTTATCAGTGGAACCTACAAACCGATAACCTTCTCATTTCTTCTCAATCACATACTTCAAAATCTCCACAACTTGCCTCGGCTCTTCACAAACAGCCAGTGCGGCTGCGTCCACTTCTTTAAGAGCGTGGGTGTGTTCTTCGGGATGCATGATGATGAGCTTTTTACCAAGTGCAGCGGCATAGCCGGCATCAAATGCTGCGTTCCACTGTCGATATTTTTCACCGAATTTTACCACCACAATATCGGCATCTTCGATATGGGTTCGCGTGCGAATGGCGTTGATTTTCGCTCCTTTGTGATCTTTCCAGAAATCCTGTTTCTCCTCGCCCAGAATATCGACACCGCAATTGTCGCTGGCAGGATGATCGGTGACGGGAGCGGTACAATGTACCGGTAGATTTTCATGTTCGATTGCCTGCTTGACCATTTCTCTCCAGTCGGAATGGATCTCACCGGAAAGATATACGTTCCATGTTTTCATGATAAAATGATTTTTGATTTAAAATTACAGACTGATTTAACAGTGATAATGGCGACAAACTAAGCCAAAGTTCCAGTACTTAATACACACTACTCAATACTTAATACCCAATACTCAAGACTACTCAATTCGCCACATCAGGCACCTCTACACCACCAATATAAACGGAGTAAATTTGGCGCAGATTTCGGATATCATCAAATGGATTTTCTTCAATAACCAGAAAATCAGCCGATTTACCGGGTTCAAGCGTGCCGACCCGTTCATCAATACCCATACATTCTGCAGCAAAACTGGTAGCTGATGTCAATACTTCTGTGGGAGTCATTCCGGCTTCCTGCATCATCTCCATTTCCAGGTGTTCAAAATATCCCTGGAAGCGTGCAGGCGGACCACTATCGGTTCCAAGCGCCACACGAACAGCCGAGTTGTGCAGACGCATCATATTTTCCTCGGCGAGGGATAATTGGTCGCGATAATAGTCGGCAGCTTCACCGGTATATCGCTGTTGAACTTCGGGTTGCTGCAGCTCTTCAAGTACGTCGGGATCGGCTTTTGAAAGAAAAAACGGATCATCAAAAAAGTCGGGACGTTCGCGGTAAATGTAGGTAGATACCTCGCGGGTCAGCGTTGGGGTGATACAGATATCCCGTTCCAGCATCAGATTAATCAGCTCTTGGTCAACCGGTTCATCCCGCACGCTGTGGGCCACTAAATCGGCTCCATTTTCAACTACTTCTTTGGCATCTTGGAGCTGTACGATATGAGCGGCCAAAGGGGTATCGTAACTATGTGAAGCCTCGATGACGGCTGAATAGACGTCGGGCTGCATTTTCTCCCGAGTTCCGAGTCCATCATCAACCCGAATTTTAGTCCAGTCAGGATTTTTCTCCATCAATACTTCAACATCGGTACGGGCTTCTTCCGGAGAGCTGGGATTCAAAACATTCCCGGCCACAAACAGTCGTGCCATTCCGTTATCAGAAAAATCGCCATCATTGCGGACGTCAAAAGCGGCATCGGGTTCATCACCCAAACTTACGACGGTGGTAATTCCATAAGCGGCGTAACGTTGCAGCTGATCTACAACATTTCCACGGGTGGATGCTTCCTCCCCGCTATCAAGACCGTGTGCAACTCCCACATGGCCATGCGCATTTATCAGCCCGGGAACTACATAACGCCCATCGAGATCCACGAAACTTCCTTGTTCAGGAAAATCCGGGTCGGTCATATCCAAAATTTCAAAAACTTCTCCTTGATGAACGATAAGCGCGGAATTTTCACTCGCCGTCATTTCTGTGCCATCCCAAATGGTTGCGTTGGTATATATGGTGATGTCTTCAGGATAGGGATCTTCGCAAGAGAGAAAAAAGATGGCAGACAGTGCAAAAATAAGTGATAGAAAACCGTATTTCTGTAATTTCATATCCGCAGTAATTGGTTGATGTTCAGTAGGATAACGACAAAATTCTCAGATCTGTTCCGAAAGTGGGTACTATAAGCTTTAAGTAGCTAATTAATACGGCTTGGACAGGCGACATCTCTAAGCCAAGGCCTGTTCCACATCTCCGATAATATCCTCACTGTTTTCCAAACCAACTGCAATACGAATCAACCCAGGAGTGATCCCGACCGATTCTCGCTCCTCTTCGGTAAGTTTGGAATGGGTGGTAGATGCCGGGTGCGTAACAATAGTCCGCGTATCGCCAAGATTTGCCGAACGGGAGAGCATGGTGGATTTATCAATAAACGACTTCGCTTTTTCATATCCGCCATCAATTTCGAAGCAGACCACACCGCCGCCTCGATCCATCTGTTTTTTAGCTAATTCAAGCTGTGGGTGATCTTTGTGGAACGGATATTTCACAAAATTCACATTCTTATGATCCCCTAAAAAGTCAGCAAGTGCCTCGGCATTATCGCAGTGGCGCTCCATGCGAACAGGCAATGTTTCCAGGCTTTTGCTAAACAGCCAGGCGTTGAACGGAGAGAGGGCAGGCCCGGTATGTCGGGCAAAAAATTGAATCTCCTCCATATACTTCTCGCTCCCCACAATCACCCCACCGATAGCGCGTCCCTGTCCGTCGATAAATTTGGTTGCTGAATGCTGAACCAGATCAGCCCCAAACTCTATTGGCCGCTGTAGATAGGGAGTTGCAAAACAGTTGTCCACCACAAAAATAAGATCGTGCTCCTTAGCCAGCTTTCCGGCCCACTCCAGGTCAATCAGGTCGAGTCCCGGATTGGATGGGGTTTCTAGAAACATCATTTTTGTATTCGGTTTGATGAGCGCCTCCCATGTTTCCGGTGCCCCTGTATCGGCATAGGTAAAACTGATACCCCATCTCGGTAAAATTTGACTCAGAATTTGATGTGATGAACCGAACAGCGACCGCGATGCGAGCACATGATCACCTTGTTCTAAAAGCCCGGCCAGGCAACCGAAAACTCCCGCCATCCCGGATGCCGTAGCTACCCCCGCCTCAGCACCTTCGAGACGGCACATTTTTTCAATAAATTCATCCGTGTTGGGATTGGAATACCGGCTGTACACATTTCCCTCAACTTCTCGCGCAAACATCGCCCTGGCGTGCTCGGCCGATTCAAACGTAAAACTGGAAGTCATATAGAGCGGGGTAGAGTGCTCGCGTTCACCGGTGGTTGGCGTTTGGGTGCGAATGGCATCCGTTTCGAAATGATTCTTTTTGTAGGGCATGTTAGTTTGAGTTTTTGGTGAAAACGTCCCCCTTCAACGGGGGACATTAGACTCACGACTATGCTTTTATCTCATAACTGCTTGTAATCTCAGCCGTTTTCTCGAGTGTTTTGGAAACAGAGCAATATTTGGTCAGCGATAGCTCGATTGCACGGGCTACTTTCTTTTCTTGCAGGTGATCTCCGGTAAAAATAAAGTGCATGTGAATAGACTTAAATTCGGAATACTGTTCGCCTTCCACATCTACACGATCTCCCGTTACCTCAATTTGAAGGTCATCCGGGTTTTGTTTCTGCTTTTTCAAAATCCCAATTATATCAATAGCTGAACATCCACCGGCTGCAGCAAGCAACATCTGCATGGGACGAAATCCACCATTAATTCCTCCAATTTTGTCGGTGCCATCCATATGCAGGGAAACTCCATCCTCATTTTTGGCTTCCATGTGTACGGCATCATTCAGGCGCTGAATCGTAATTTTTGTATTCATCTGTTAAACTATTTTAGTGCTAAATTTTTTCAGTTGAAAAATAGTGAATTTTCAGGCCGTAAACAGTGTGTAAGGGAAAGTCTTCAATCATCAAGTTTTTGCAATAATCGTAAGCAAATATGGTTAAAAAGCCTTTGATAGATTACCGGTATGAGAGGTGTTATGATCCAGTAATATTTTGGTGACATACTTGAAATGATCTGGATTGTTGCTTTTGAAGATATTTTAGGTCTCAGAACGAAAGTTGAGGGGATTTTTAAATCCAACATCTAGCGTAAACCACAGACTACTACCAAGAGGGCAATGACTTTCTGATCTACTCGTTGTTTTTCTGCCAATTGGTTACGATAATGAAATAGAATTAACTTAATCCACACTGAAATGGAAAAAGCCGCTTTAAAGAAAGAGATTCAGAATATGCTTGAAGATCTTCCCGAGGATGCCAATTGGGATGATGTGATGTACAAAATTTATGTTCGCCAATCTATTGAGCAAGGACTTGAGGACTCCAAGGCTGGACGCACTATTTCTCACGAAGAGATAAAAAAGAAATACAAATTGACTGAATGAGAATTGTCTGGACTAAGAAGGCTGAAAAACAACTCGATCAAATTTTTGAATACATTGCTTCCGACTCCACATTATATGCTCAACGAACAGTCAGTCAAATAATTGAAGAGGCCGAAAGTGTTTCTCTTCATTCTCGTAAAGGTCGAAAAGTTCCGGAGTATCAACGAGACAATATTCGTGAAGTTTTTCATCACCCTTACCGTATCATCTATTTATTAAAAGGTGACGCCATTGAAATACTCAGTGTAATTCACGGTGCCCGTCTTTTGCCGGATGACCCCAAATAGTATTACTTGCTATGAGTGAAGACAGGTTTACGTCGTTACCCCACCGCAGCTGCTTCCGGCTCCGGCCGTGCACCCAAAACAGTGCTGGTTAACAATAATTTCACGATTGTTCAGCTTCTCCTCATTCCAGTCTTTTATGTGATCAGGAGCTCCGTGATTGGTTTTCATCTCCAGCATCTGGTTGAAATCGCAATCGTAGAGCGAACCGTCCCAGCCGATGGAGATCGTATTTCTGCACATGACGCCTTGAGCTGCTCCGGGATTAAATGCGGTAATCAGCTTCTCCATGTAATCTTCCAGGTTCCCACTTTGAACGAGGAAGTTCAGGTAACGGCTGATCGGCAGATTGGTGATGGTAAAAAGGCTGTTGAACTCAATCCCATGTTCATCCCACAGCCGTTCTTTATAATCCTGCTCAAGTGATTCCTGCTCGGGAGGAAGGAATGCACCCACGGGATTGTAAACGAGGTTCAGTATCAAATCGGAATCTTCTTTGCCGTACCCGATATTGTTCAGAACTTTTAGCACTTTCATCGATTTATCATAAGTGCCTTTGCCCCGCTGGTTATCCGTTCGTCGCTTGCTGTAGAAGGGGAGGGAGCAGGTGATTTCTACTCCGCGATCGGCCATAAATTGCGGGAGATCTTCAAATTTCCGGGTATCCAAGATCGTCAGGTTTGACCGAACGATGATATGCTTACCGAGTTTTGAAACCTCATCCACAAACCAGCGAAAATGGGGGTTCATCTCCGGGGCTCCACCGGTAAGGTCTACCGTTTCGATGTCGGAATCTTTCAGGGCGTCGAGGCAATACTTCAGAGTCTCTTTAGTCATGATCTCTTCACGGTCCGGCCCTGCATCCACATGGCAATGTTTGCAGGTCATATTACACATATACCCAACGTTGATCTGAAAAATTTCGATACCGGTCGGTTTCAATGGAAACAGGTCGATCTCTTTGAGCTTCTCCTCAAATTTATCGAACTGTTTTACTTTTTCCGTGTGATTGTTGATCACATCGATCTGCCGATCCGGATGAGACAGCGCATGTTGTTGGGCAATTAATGACTTCATCGTGTGGTAATAGGTTTTTTGGGGTTAAAAGGGTCCCCCTTTGAAGGGGGGGATGATAAAACGTTCAGTGTTTTATCCGGGGGATGTTTATAAATTTATTATTTGGTTAGATAAAATATTAACACCCCTCTGTTTCTCCCCTTGTTAGGGGAGATTTTCTGGGGTAGTCCAAATTCAGTTTCAATGCCTGTATCGAACACACCCCTGATCAATCGCTGAACGCTCTTGATCTGTCCCCTCTCGCGCTTGCGTCCCGATTTTTCGGGGAGAGGGGACGGAAAATTGCGAGGCTGTCTAAAAAGTGCGTCATTCCGCACTTGATGCGCTCATCTTTTGAACGCGAAGCGAAATCTCCTACCCTTAATATATGCAGGAGATGCCGGATCGATGTCCGGCATGACAGAATTGACGATTAAAGATCTTCTAGGATGCACTTTTTAGACAGTTTTATTAATTCATTACATACTCAACTTATCCACTTTGTTCATCATCTGAACGCCATGGACGAGTGATGCTCCGCCGCGAATGGCTGACGCCACATGGACGGCCTCCATCATCTGCTCTTCGGAGTATCCTTTTTCGAGGCTCTCCTCAGTATATGCATCGATGCAGTAGGGGCACTGAACAGCATGTGCTACAGCAAGTGCAATTAACGCTTTCTCTTTACCGGAGAGTGCACTGTCATCAAAAACAGCACCGTAATAATCAAAAAATTTGTCGGCCAGATCTTTTTGAAATTCGCCAACATCGCCAAACTTTTTTAAATCTTCGGGGTTGTAATAGGTTTTATCCATGGAGTAGATTTTTTAATTATGAGTTCATCAGTGGTATACAATCTAAATTGCAAACACACTATGTAGGAGCCTTTGATCTTTAAAGCTGTACTATTTCGACTTCACTACATTACGGTTCCTTGCGCTCAATGTGACGTTTAACGTCATACTGAGCGGAATGAGAAGCGAAGTGACGAATGAAGTCGAAGTATCTCTGTGCTATCAAATGTTCCTACGTAGTAAATACAATGATACGGGGAATGATTCCTAACAAAAGGATAAATTTATTATAAGCCCACATTTAAATTTTTGAGCTAAATTTTATTGTAAAAAAGTTGCATCAATTCGTGAATCTCTTATTTTCCCTCAATCGTAATTCATTGTCCTTTAATAAATGAACAACAAACGTGGCTGAAGAGAAAAACGAGTCTACCGAAAACGAAGAAGTCCCTGAGTCTGAGGGCAGAGGAACCCTTTTTGATAAGTTTCTAAATGTAATTGAACGAACCGGAAATAAGCTGCCTGATCCGGCAATGCTTTTCTTTTGGTTGTTGATCATCGTTTGGGTGATGTCAGCGGCCTTATCTCCATTTAGTTTTGGAGAGATCGATCCCAGAACCGGTGAGGAGCTAATTGTACAGAACCAGCTAACGGGTGAAAGCCTGGCAGATTTTCTGGCGAATATGATCAACACGTTTGTGTTGTTTGCCCCGCTCGGAATTGTGCTGGTGGCGATGCTGGGTGTTGGTGTCGCAGAGCATTCCGGCTGGATTGATGCCGGGCTGAAAAAGCTGCTCGGATTTACACCGGCCTCACTATTAACACCCATGTTAATTTTAATTGCCATTGTAAGTCATACAGCAGCAGACGCCGGTTATGTGCTTGTAATTCCACTAGGAGGAGTGATATTTTATGCGGCCGGTAGGCACCCCTTGGCAGGTATTGCAGCGGCTTTTGCCGGTGTGAGTGGAGGATTTTCAGCCAACTTTATCCCGTCGGCAATTGACCCGCTTTTGATGAGCTTTACGCTTGAGGCGGCTCGGATTCTGGATCCTTCAATAGAACTGAATCCGTTGAACAACATCTACTTTACGGCGGCCTCTTGTCTGCTGATTGTACTTATTGGGTGGTATATCACCGATAAAATTGTTGAGCCAAGACTCGAAGGCATCGAGGTGGATGGAGATGAGGATGAAATGCCTCAGATGGAAACAGTTTCTGCAAAAGAGAGCCGTGCATTCTGGTTAGGCTTTGGTGCGATGATACTGGGACTGGTTGGACTGTTTCTTTGGGCGTGGCCTGAAGGTTCTGCACTTCGTGATCCCGATTGGGACAATCCTGAAGTGATAATCCCGAAGTGAGCTCCCTGTTTTCATTCCAGGCACCACTGATGCAGGCTATTGTACCGCTGATTTTTATTCTCCTGTTGATCCCCGGACTCGTGTACGGATACGCTTCGGGCAAGTATGAGAGCTCCAAGGATATGATCGACAACATGACCAAGGCGATGGAGAGCATGGGCTATTACGTGGTAATGGCGTTCTTCTGCGCACTCTTTATTGATGCGTTTAATCAATCGAACGTAGGTCTGTTAGTGGCAGTAAAAGGTGCAGGATTCTTGGAAGCACTCGCGTTGCCGGGTCAGGTGACGATCGTAGGAATTGTGATTTTAAGTGCATTTGTGAATCTCTTGGTTGGATCTGCATCCGCCAAATGGGCGCTCATCGCACCAATTTTTGTACCGATGCTTATGCAGCTCGGAATTAGTCCAGACCTTACCCAGGCAGCTTACCGGGTAGGTGACTCCGTCTCTAATATTATCACGCCGCTATTGCCGTACTTCCCGCTTGTGGTTGTATTCTGCCAGCGCTATGTGAAGAACACAGGTATCGGTACGCTGATATCGATGATGATTCCGTACTCGATTATTTTCGGTGTGGCATGGACGATCTTCCTGCTTGTTTACTGGTGGTTGGGAATCCCGCTGAGTTTCGAAGCGAGTTATGTCTATCCGGCGAACTAAATCTTGTTTGTAAAAACAGGTTATAAGGATGTGAAAGCTAAAGCCTCGGTGTTATGCCGGGGCTTTTTTATGTGCTTGAATCAGACCTGACAGCGTCGGTCACTCTAATTCAACGCTGTCAGATCCGGTAGGTGCTGACAGTTATATAAATTGACCTGACAGGATGCCCGCGTTTTTCGGGTTTCTGTCAGCGTCGATACAAGAGATAAGTCGAATGGCGGACACAGTCCTGCAGGTTATGGCAGGTTAATTAGTTCATCCCGACAGTTATACCTTTTATTCTAAACACTCAAGTTATTCTAAACACTCAAGAAGCTGATTGAGCTCGGTAATGATCAGGTCAGGATCAAGGTTTTTACACCGGGAGTCATCTTCTCGCCACTTTAGTGATCGCTTATCTCCGGCGAACAGTGCCGTTTTCATACCGCATGC
>SL_4KL_010_BRINEDRAFT_10002111_pt1 | contig 11200 bp, 10 predicted proteins | sample SodLak_010_BRINE_2_FD_10664 | JGI IMG/M metagenome (IMG submission 10664) | reverse complement strand
GAGACTCATTATTTGTTGTCTCCGATCAAGCGAATCCCATGAGTCCCGGATACTGCCAACTCCGAACCAACGGCTACAGCACCTCAACCTGTCAAAATGAAGGACTGTCACGCCGAGTGCCCGAAGCCTGCAGCGCCCATCCCTTTTCGGAACGATGCAAATCCGACAGACTACGGCACATCTTTTATAAAGACGCTACTAGTTCTGAGTTCGAGTTTGTTCCGGTACGGAACGCGGCTCGGAATCTTCCTACGATTCGTGTACATTGAAACGGGTGTAGGAGGAAATCAAGCCCTCTCAGACTCGTGACATCTCACTCGGGCTCTTTAAACGAAACGATACATTGAGCTTGGCTCGCTCGATATTTCTCAGTCGAGTGCGGTTGTTTGTTTTTCAATTGGGAGCTCTGCCCGGAGGACACCCACTAACAACACGCCCGCGATAGCTGATCCTATCGCGAGAAACAGCCAACTCGCCTGGTAGCCGAAAACGTCGGCCAACCGTCCGAACACGGGCGGTGCGACCAGTGCACCCGTGATAAGTGCGAGCTGGCCGCCCGCAGTTGCTCCGCCCATCTCGTCGGCCGGCACGAGCGTCGCCATACAGGAGTAGTAGATCCCGGTGTTTCCGAGCACGAAGAAGCCAAGCGCTGAGAAGGCAATCGCGCTGGCGACCGGCGTGCTAGTTACGGAGACTACGACAAAGAGACCGGCACTGGCGACCGTCTGGCCGATGAGTATCATGGTGATTCGGAACCGTGGCTCTCCTGGAAGCACGTCGGCGAGCCACCCAGTCAGTACGCGGCCACCACTGCCGAACAGCTGGACAAGCGCGAAGACGTAGCCGCCGAACACCACGCTTGCCCCGACCGACTCCTCGATGTAGAGGATCGTATACCCCGTCGTCGTGAACAGTGCCGCGCCGAGAAAAAAGCCCGCCGCGGTGAGCGCGCGGTAGGGGCTGTTCGAGGCCAGTCGACGGAACTCCGGAACCGTCCCACCCTCACTGTCGGCCGTTCCTTCGTAGAGAACAAAGAATGCGAGTGCGACAACGACGGCAAGGACGCCGGCGACGAGAAACCCTACCTGCCAGAACGCCGCCGCAGCGAGCCCCGTCACGAGCAACGCGCTGAGGCCGCTGCCGGCAGTGACGCCGACCTGCTTAATGCCGAGTGCAGTGTTCTGTCGTCCGGGGTCGATACTATCGAACACTGCCTTGTTTGTCCCCGGAATCGCCGTTCCGTAGGCGGAGCCGAGAACGAACACGGCACAGAGCAGGAGTGCGTACGACGGCGCGCCGGTAACGAGCACCACACCGGCAGCGAGTCCGAGCAGCCCCAAAAACAGCGTTCGGCGCTCGCCGTACCGATCAGTTGCGGCTCCCAGCGGCAGGAGAAAGACCGCATAGCCGAGCGTGAGACCCGTCACCACGAGTCCGACCTCGAACCGGCTGAGGCCGAAAGCGTCCCGAAAAAAGGGCGTGGCGGCGAACACCGCGTAGTAACAGATACTGGCCGCGACCTGCCACAGCGTGATGAGCGAGACTGTCCGCCAGTAGGAACGATCCAGCAACTGAGAGCGGTGTGCGTCCATCAGCGAGACGGCGGGTGGTCACTCACCGTTCCATTCACCGCCGACGCGATCGATGCCCATCATCGCCGCGCCCGGATGCTCGGTGAACACGACTTTCATGTTTTCGTCCGGGACGTCGTACGTCGACGCGGCGTGTTCCATCACGGCGAGTGCGAACGCCCGTTTACGCTCGAAGGGCCGTCCNCGCCGGATTTCGGCGTCCAAAAACAGCAGTGGCCCCTCGACAGCGCGTCCGAGGTGGAGGTCAGCTGGCTCCCGGTTGCGAATCGTGACGGCGACGTGGCCCTCCGTCGTGTCCATTTCGGTTGTGTACAGCTCCGTGACCGTATTTGCGAACGAGGTTTTCTCCGCAGCCGACAGCGATAGCGTCGTATCGAACTGCAGTAGTGGCATGGTACGACTCGTCTCGTGTCAGTCTTGTATCTTCGGGGAGCTACTGGCGGCAGTAAGCGATGCTGTTCGAGTCGACCGTTCCGACCCGCATTGGTATTGAGGCGTCCGCCTCCTATCGGAAGCCAGTTAGTTAGCTATAGATCTGATAGACTGCGTCGGCAAGCTGGTTCACTCGAACAGCGTGTTCGTAGGACTCTTCGCGAATCCCGTTGCAGATGTAGGCAAACGTGAGGTCAGCCGACGGATCAACCCACCCTACAATACTCCCTAGGCCGACGTGGCCGAACGTCTCGGGCGACGAAAGCGTCCCAAAGAGATCCGAGACAGAACCGCCGCGCCAGTAGCCCATCGCGTACCGCATCGGTCGTGAGAGCGTGCCATCATCTGTCGTCTCGATCTGGAGTTCCGTGGCTTTCTCGACTGTTTCGGGTTCTAACAGTCGGATGCCGTCGAGTTCGCCACCGTTGGCCATGCAGGCGAAAAACCGCCCCATATCTCTGGCAGTACTGATCCCGTTTGCAGCCGGGATCACTGCCTCCAGGACGCCCGGATTATTGCCGAGTCCGGCAGCAGCCTCCGGCGAGAGGTCGACCAGGCCCTCTTCGGGGTCTGCACAGCGATCGAAGATGTCGAAACCCGCGATGTCTGCGACCGACTCTGGTTGACCGTCGCGGACGCCGATGCTCGTCTGGTCCATGCCAAGCGGTTCGAACACCCGTTGGCTGGCATACTCCTCGATTCGGGTTCCCGTAACCTGGCGGACGAGTTCGCCGACGAGCCAGCCGTAGGTGACGGTGTGGTAGGCCGCGGTGGTTCCCGGTTCGTCTTCGAGTTCTTGAGTCTCCATTGTCTCGACGATTGTTTCCCAATCGCCCCACACCGTTGGATCACCATCCAACTCGCTGNTCGGCATACCTGTCTGATGACTGAGGACGTGTCGAACCGTCACCTCTCGTTTTTGATCGTCACCGCGAGCAAACGACGGCCAGTGGTCGACAACCGGGTCGTCGTAGTCGAGTTCACCATTCTCAATGAGTTGGTGGACACAGGTCCCAACCAGGGGTTTGGTACACGACCAGATGAGATGTTTTGTCTCGGGAGTCGTCTCCTTGCCATCCGGACCGGTTTGTCCACCTGCAAAGTCGACAACGCGTTCGGCCCCATCGTAGACAACAAGTTGCGCGCCGTGATGAAGCCCGACCCCAAGCTGGCGGTCGAACAGTGCACGAATACCATCGACTCCTTGCGTATTAGTAACAGATGCCATAATGATTAATCATCAATAGCACTAATAATGCTTGTTGCCAACTGCGTGGTTTATCCATCCAAACCCACATTCAAGTCCCAGCGGTTGGTACGATCAGACGCATGCAGCAGCAGTTTCTGCTTGATGCGATGTTGGGAACGCTCTCCACGTACCTACGGATGTGTGGCTACGATACGCTCTATGCACTCGAAGACGATCTCGAAGGCGATGACGAAATCCGTGCTCGAACACAGTCGACTAACCGAACGCTGCTCACCAGAGACCGGGAGCTTGCACGCGGAACGGACGACGCGCTCCTGTTACACTCACTGGATATAGAAGACCAGTTGGCCGAACTTCAGGTCCACGGCGTTCGGATCGAACTGCCGACCCGACCTGAACGGTGTAGCGTCTGTAACGGTCGTCTCAGCCGTCTCGATCCTGATCGCCATCCGGACCATGCCCCGAACGACGTCGCCACCGTCTGGCAGTGCCGCGAGTGCGACCAGTACTTTTGGAAGGGAAGCCACTGGGACCGTGTCCAGGAGACGATCAACGAGATTGCTGCCAACCAGTCGCTCTAACCGATCGTATTTGAGCAGCCTCATCGAAGTCGGCGGTATCGAAGCGGTGATTGGCGACTGAAATTACTAGCTCCCACTGCGTTTGTTTGCTGTGTCTGCTGCGGCGGGAACGTCAGTGAGCGGCCTACGTAAGTTCAACCTCGATATCGCCACCGTCGCCCACTGCGACGGTTGCAACACCACTGCCGGCAGCAAAGGCAACACGTTCGGCACCGAGACCCAGCCGCTCAGCGAAGCTGCGGTCCGGTTCGAACTCATGCGTTTCAACAGCGGCAGCGATCAGATCACCAATTCGATCTTCGACATCGGACTCGGTTCCCAGTTGGTCGACGAGCCCGATCTCCACGGCGTCGCTTCCGAGATAGATGCGCGCTTCTGTCTCGCGGATGTCTTGTGGTTCCATATCGCGGCCGTCGCTGACGGTTTCGACGAACTGCTCGTAGTATCCGTCAACGATGTTTTGGAGATACTCCCGTTCATCATCTTCGATTTCGCGGAGCGGAACGCCAGCGTCTTTGTATTCACCGGCTGTGAACTGCTCATAGGAGAGTCCGAGTTTGTCGGCTAAACCGGCCGCGTTGGGCCGTGAACCAACAACACCGATCGAACCGACAAGGCTGGCATCTCTGGCCCACAACTCGTCGCACCCGCTTGCGATCCAGTAGCCACCGGACGCACACATATCGGTCGCGTACGCGATTGTCGGACCGTCAAAATCGACCGCTGCGCGACGGATATCATCACTCGGAAGTACCTTTCCACCAGGTGTGTTGAGTTCAAGCAAGAGGGCTTCGACAGCCTCGTCATCGCCAGCGGCCTCGATTTGTTCGACGACCTCGTCGGCGAGACATGCGTTTCGCCCCGAGACTGGTGATCGGCGACTGCGAGTACGCTGAATCGGTCCCGAGACAGTAACTTTCGCCACGTTGTAGTCGCCAGGACCGCCGACACGGCCACGTGTGAACCGGCCGACGAGCTGCTTGCCAGCCAAGGTTGCGGCGGCTCCCGCGATTCCTGCGGCAACCATCGCAGGTTTCCTGGAATTCGAGTCTGTGTTCATGGGTAATCTAACTCTGTTATGTGAGTTTCACACTTATACTACTCGTCGCTGTACTGACTGTGTCTTCAGACTGCCCACTGGTAACGGTACTAATCTCCTTTCACGATTGAGGCCAGTGATTGTTCCAACACTCGGCCGGCGAGTACTGTCTCGGTGGGTCGTTTCGTCTATCTCTGCTCAGTCACGACTTCGGATCGTTTGTCGATCTCTAGCAGACACCTTGAGAAACTTGTTGGCTGGCATGAGCCGCAACGTTCACAGCCACTCGCCAATATTAAATACGAAGTCCTCTGTGTTCGTTCGAAGCCACGCCTCGGTAGCATCGGGTGACCGCTCTGGTTTGAACTCTACAAATCCCTTCTGTGTGTTAAACATCGAGTCGAGATCATTGTCTTCGTATCCAAGGTCGCTGGCAGTAGGGGTCTCCGCCAACCCGTCGAGTTTCGACTCCAGGAATTCGTTGCTGACCATATCTCTGAGAGCCACCCAACGGGTTTCAGTATACGTCGACTACTGTCAGTAAAGGCTGCCTACGATACTCAACTAACTGGTAACCACGGACTACTCTCGTGAGACTGAGGGCTACCATTCGAAGTTGTGAGATCGGTTCAGCCCCGTATTTATCCAGGTCCTTCTAGACACCTGTGGAATATTTCTCCACTGACGGGATCGACCGCTACTCAAATGGGTGAGTTCTCGCTTCGAGACACCATCTATATTGGAGGCATCCTTTTTAAGTCCGAGATTGGCCAAAATATGCCGACATCTCGCTCAGAATGTCACGTGCGTAGTGGGGGGATTCATCGACATGACCTCGCCACAATCGATCTCGACTGAACTAGCAGCACTTCTGATTCCACCGGTACGCGCAGTAACCGCTGCTGCCGAAAATAGACGCTACTCGTCCGTCCTGTTGTCTTGGCGAGCGAGCACGATCCCACCGACGAACAGTACAGCTGCGATCACCAGCATTCCGAGCGTGACTGGCTGTTCGAAGGCAAACACTCCGACTGCGGCGACGATTGTCGCGGTTGCATGTAACACGGCAGTCCAATTCACGTCCGTAGTACAAGTTCGATACTAATAACGACGCCGACTAACTACCACGATCTGAGTTCGAGGCTGCCGATGCGTGGTCTCAACTATTCTGGGGAGCCATCACAGCAAACGGTATACCACGTCTTGCTTTTAAGCACCGTGCGGACTTGGTTACCGACGGCTTCGGTTGTATCGTACGGACCGAACTTCCCGACAGTGTCTCCCTCCGCCAACAGCGTGAGCACCCAACTGGGCGTCCCGCTGGGCCCTTCGTGTGCTCTAATCGTAATCGTTCTCCCGGATAGTGTGATCCGGTATCCGTCTGGTGTCTCTGCGAGTGACAACTCGGTCGGCGTGAGTATCTCGCTAACTGCCGTCTCCAGGCGGTCGTAGGTTAGTGGGCTATCGGCGTCCATTAGCATCTGTTTGGCGGGAAGCTACTAAAGTCTCAACTGTTAGCTACCACAGGACGCCTGATGAAGGCGGCCTCACTCACCAAAAACAAGCGTCTTCACTACTGCTGGGACTGTCTCGCTGTGCGTAAGTGGCTCGCCAATATCGAGATAGGAACCCGTTCCAACAGCGAGTTCGTCGATCACTGTAAGTGGCCAATCTACACACCGTGCCTCCAACAACTGCCCGAGTGCTTTCGCACAGTTCTGCTCGGTGACGACGACGATGGGAACCGATGGTGGATAGTTGTCGTTCAGTGCCGATGCAAACGACACTGCAACCTCCTGGAGTCGGTCATACGAGAGCTCGCCCAGCTCTTCGATCCCGACTGCAACACCGCCCACATCTCGAACGTCATACCACCTGGTCGCCTGGGAGAAAACAGTCGAAAACGTCGCAGTAAGCGCGCTGTCATCGATCTCGGCCAGCGAACCAGCCGAGATCACAGGGAGATTACGCAGCGGTAACAGTTCACTATCAACACAGATGGTTCGGCCACTGAGCCTGGTCGTATGCGTTCCGGCACCGATGACGGTCGCACGCAAATCCTCCGATAGCCGTATCACGCTTAGCTGTGAGTCAGCAGCTGTCTCGGCGAGTGCCTCAGCAAGCAGCGGTCCGAGGTCATTGTAGGCAAATGGATCGGCACTAGCGGTTGAGATAGTATACTCACCAACCAGCCGGCCGACACCACCGGTAAAAACGATTGCATCAACTTCCAGGGGTTTCTTTGGAAGCGGTCCAATCGACAACTGCAGTGTGAGTTGGTTGTACGGCGGGCCAAGCAGTGAGTCGATCACGAGGCTCGCCATCGCAGCTGCAAGCCGAGACAGTTTCTCTGCATCCACAGGCTTACCCACTGACAGATCGAGACTGTGTTTCTCACTGACTCTTCGGGCTGGATCGGCCAGTTTCGTGAGCTTCCCGTCAGCAACGCCGACCAGCCGTCCACCAACGTTGAGACACCGAGTTTCGATAACGCCGTCGACATCGAAAATCGCGGTGTTGGTCGTGCCACCGCCGACATCGACGTTGGCGATTGTCGTTTCCGAGTCGGCTGCGTGAGTAGCCGAACCAGCACCCTGTCCGGCCAAAATCGCCTCAAGTGCCGCGCCGGCCGTGGCGACAACGAAGCTTCCATTCTCGTCGGCGAGTTGATGTGCCAACGGCTCGGCGTTCGCGGTGCGGGCCGTCTCACCGGTGACAATGACTGCCCCGGTGTCGATATCCTCGGGCGCGACGCCAGCGGCGGCAAGGTCGGCGTCGATGTGTTCGGCGACCCTCTCAATGTCAACGGCTTCGGGGGTGAGGAGTGGCGTTTCGTGAACCGGCCCGCGGAAGCAGACTGTTCGGTCGCCAATCTCGAGCTTTTCTGCCCCTGAAACGCCGGCGGATTCGACTGCTAACTCGCTGACGACGAGATGCGTCGTTGTCGTCCCGACATCGATTCCGACGCTTGTCAGCGTTGAGGCAGCATCCGCGGGTGGCTCAAACACCATTCGTCACCTGGTTCGATGCCTGCGGCATTAGTCCTTCGCGAACTCGCGGTCTGCCGAAGTAAGGTCGAGGCCGCTGGCCTGTTTGTCACACATTTCGTCGACGAGGTCGGCGATTTCGGCCCCGGCTTCGACAGGCGGCAGCCCACCGTCGTGGATGTTGGAGATAACTGTCTTTTTTGCTGTCGGCGTCCCGCGTTCAGGGCCGTAAACCATGTACGCACTCAGGCTTTCGGCGGTCGCCAGTCCAGGACGCTCACCGATGAGGATAACACAACACTCGGCGTCGATCTCTTCGCCAATCGCGTCCATCACATCCACCCGACCATAAGTGACGAAAACCGGCGTTCCGACATCGAGTCCGCGTTGGTCAAGCCCATCTGTGAGAATCGGCAGCAGGTCGGGAATGTTACGCTCGACGGCGGTTGAACTCAGGCCGTCAGCAACGATCAGCTGTACTTGCGGTGCCCGCTGGCAGCTATCGCGGAGCAACTCCGCGGTCGCTTCTGAGATCTCTCGGCCCTTATCAGGGCGAGCGAGATACTCGTCTTTGTCTTCAACGAGCGTCTGGACCGCAAACAGCTCCATCGTCTCAATAAGCTCGTCGCTGACGTGACTGTGGACCGCATCACGGGCGACGCCGTGGTCTGAGCGGAACTCGAGAAGCGTCGGTGTTCGTGGCCGCGAGCCTGCCCGGCCAACGCCGAGCCGCGAAGGGTTGCGCTCAGCGATACGGTCGAGAACCTCGTCGAGCTCATCGGGTGAGTTGTTAGTTGCCATTGGTTGGTCCCTCCGTGAACAGCGTTGGATCGCCCGCCCTCTCAGTGAGTCTCCCCTCGTGCATAATGCCCAATTCTTCGAGCCACTCCTCGAAGGCGGCCGCCGGCCGAAGGTCGTGTAACTCCCACAGCGAGGCGGCGTCGTGGTAGCTGTTGGACTGGTAGTTGAGCATGACGTCGTCGCCCATCGGAACGGTAATGAAGTAGTTCGAGGCCTTCGAGAGCAACATCGCTAGGCGCTCGATATCGTTCTGGTCGGCCTGGATATGGTTTGTATAGCAGGCGTCGATTCCCATCGAAATGCCGTGGAGTTTTCCCATGAACACGTCTTCGAGGCCGGCGCGAATCACCTGCTTGCCGTCATACAGGTATTCGGGGCCGATGAAGCCAACAACGGTGTTGACGATGAACGGATCGTACCGCTTGGCAAGGCCGTAACACCGCGCCTCGAGCGTTACTTGATCGACGCCATGGTGGGCGTCTCCGGAGAGCTCCGAGCCTTGGCCGGTTTCGAAGTACATGACGTTCGGGCCCGCAGCAGTACACTGGCTTTGTCCGAGCTCGTAGGCTTCATCGAGCATCGCGACATCGACACCGAACTCGTCGTTACCGGCTTCAGTTCCCGCGATACTCTGAAAAATCAGATCCGCCGGTGCCCCTTCACGGATGGCATCCATCTGGGTTGTCACATGCGACAAACAGCAGTTCTGTGTCGGAATGTCGAACTCCTCGATGATGCCATGGGTCGCCTCTAAGATCTGGGTCGTCGTTTCGACGGTGTCAGTCACTGGGTTGATTCCGATAACCGCATCGCCAACGCCGTAGGCGAGTCCTTCGCGAGTCGAATCCAGGATGTTTCCGATATTATCTGCCGGATCGTTCGGTTGTAAACGAAACGAGAGCCGACCCTTCTCGCCGATCGTGTTGTTACAGCGAGCGGTCACGGTGAGTTTCGAGGCAACCAGGACGAGATCCATATCGGACATCAGTTTGGCGACCGCCGCGATCATCTCGCTTGTTAGCCCCGGGCGGATCGCGCTAATCTCTTCGTCGGTTGTGGTGGTATCGACGAGGAACTCTCTGAGTTCGCCGACCGTCCAGCCAGCGATTCGCTCGTAGACTGACTCGTCGACGGCGTCCTGGATCACACGGGTAACCTCGTCGTCTTCGTAAGGAACCACAGGATTCTCTCGGAGCGTTTCGAGTGTGAGGTCACTCAGTGCGTCTTTGGCGGCGACACGTTCAGCATCCGACCGGGCAGCGACACCCGCAAGCTCATCGCCAGTTTTCCGTTCGTTGGCTTTGGCGAGCACTTCTGTTACCGAGTCGAATGTTGTAAGTGACTCACCGATTGCCGAAGAAATCGCCATATTTGTATCTATACATGGTCTCTCGCCCTACTGTATTCAACGTTTGTGGGTAATTACTAAACAGATGTTTTTGAACAGAAAGTGAGATTGTTCTCTGCGGTTGATGTATTGTCCGTGTATGCACAGTTGACCGCTGTCGATGCATGAGATAGCGATATCAGCACTGCAAGAAACGGCAGTGAAACAGTGTTAAACCAATCTATGAATAGATTCTGTGTCACCTCCACTCAGTTCCTTTTGATGAAGGATTCTTCCGAGTCGCTATCTACGCGTTATTTTTCGATTAGTCGGGGTTCCGGATCTTTCGACGAATGTTACTAACAAACGACTTATCGGGGCGCAACCAGTTCGACTGGATGCATCGGCGCCGAGCCGAGCAGGCCATCCAGCTGCTCGGTGCAGGACGTGCCGGCCGCGACGATGGTGCGATCAGTGTCGCCAAACTGCTCTGTGAGCGGTTCGCCAACGTCCATGCTCAGCTCGTAGTACTCCGTTTTGTAGCCGAACGAGCCGGCCATGCCGCAACACTCCGTCTCGGAGGTGCGGACGTCGTAGCCCAGCCGTTCCATGACGGCGGTCGCGTGGTCGCTGACCCCGATTGTTCGGGCCTGGCAGTGCGGATGATACGCAACCCCTTTGTCCGAAGTAACTGGCCCTCGATCGTCGGGTGTTCGGAGTGAAGCCGACTCTGCCCCGTTTTCCAGCAACCCGAAAATGTACTCCATAACGTCGTAGCTGGCGTCAGCGAGTCGCTCGTGTGAGTCACTTGGGAGGAACTTCTCGTACTCGCTCCGGAACATCGCGAGATCGCTCGGTTCGATGACGATCACATCGCGGCCCGAATCGATGTGGGTCACGAGGCTGGTGTAGACGTCGTGAGCCGCAGCTTCGGCCGTCTCGACCATCCCCTGTGAAAGTGGTGGTCGACCGCTTCCAGGAATCTCGGGGACCTGCACGTGAACGTCGAGTGCTTCGAGTGCGCGAACCGCCGCCTTTCCGCGGTCGACGTCCGCGTAGTTCGTCGCTGTGTCCGGATATACAACCGCTTCGCGGCTCGCTTCGTCGGCCGGCACCCGTGGGCCGCCGCGCTCCTCGAACCAGTCGACGAGTGATTCGCTGGCGAAGGCGGGCAGCTCGCGGCGGCGGTCGATGCCGGCGACGCGCTCGGCGACCGCCCGGGCAGGACCGA